>Ga0306920_100007918_pt1 | contig 14047 bp, 16 predicted proteins | sample flu12Cox44000170_FD_204666 | JGI IMG/M metagenome (GOLD analysis project Ga0306920, IMG submission 204666) | Lab enrichment of tropical soil microbial communities from Luquillo Experimental Forest, Puerto Rico - flux4day.12C.oxic.44.000.170 (v2)... | ecosystem: Environmental > Terrestrial >...
TCCACGACTGGCCGCTCTACCGCCTCCACGCCTCATCGCCGTCCCCCGTTGAGGTCAGTTGCCACTCCGGCCGGCGAAGCTCTCAAAGCAGAAAGGCGGCTTGCCGAATAACCGAAGACCACGATTGTCAGGCGAAACCACGTAGATGTGGCGAAAATCGGTGCAGCGCGACTTTCTCCAGAGGTAGTTGCCGCATCGCGACCCATCGTGTCAGTGACACTGACCAATCCGGAGGCTTTATTTCAGCTCATTGGGCGCGGCAGTCGACAGGCTCGGAGCCCCATGCCGGGCATTTCGTGGCGAGATGCTTTGCGAGCCTCAAGCTTTTCGGCTGGTTTCGGTAGCCCGACACGCGCGAGAACCGGGTTTCCCTCACGACGACTTTGAACAGAAGATCAAACGCTTAGCTCACCTTTTGACAGCATGGAGTGAGCAGCTTCGCCCGCGGACGACCGGACCGCGGGCAAGCGAGGCGAAGCCTCAATCCGGACATCTGTGCCTGCTTTACGAAAACCTCAGTGTTGTCGATATATCCGGGGTTTGATGACCGCTTCGATTGTTGTCCCGTCCGATCCGCTCGCGCGCACGCTTGCGATCGCAGCGTTGCTCGCGCTTGGCCCTGGCTTGAGCGGCTGCGCCAGCATGAGCGATGAAATGACCGGGGCTTTCGCCGACCCTGCGAAATATGCGCTTTACGATTGCAAGCAATTGGAAGCCGAACGCAAGAGGCTCGCCGTCCGATCGGCGGAGCTGCAGGGTCTGATGGAAAAGGCGCAGACGGGTGTTGGCGGGCCGGTCGTGGCCGAGATGGCCTATGGCAACGATTACATCCTGGTGCGCGGTCAGGCCAAGAATGCCGAGGAGGCCTGGCGTCAGAGCAAATGCCACGAAACGCCGGTGGCAGTGCCAGCGGTCAATGACAAGTCCGGACGCCCCATGATGCGGTCCGGCAATGCCGTGTATTGAACGAGTGCATCGGCCAGCTCTTACGCGCGCCAATCATAAATCCAGTTCTGCCGCGCCAGCATGCGCTCGGGCCCCATCGCCTTGATAACGAGGTCGCGTGCGAACGCGAGCGGGTTTGCAAGGTGATAGATGCGACCTGCCTGCCGTGCTGCACGCTGGACCCGTGCCACGCGTGAGCGGCGCAGGCGTTCATAGCGTTTTAGTGCAGCAGGCACAGTCGGTCCGCGTTCGTTCTGGGTTTCTCCAAGACAACCGGCAAGCACGGCAGCATCCTCGATCGCCATTCCCGCACCTTGTGCGGCGAACGGCAGCATGGCGTGGGCGGCGTCTCCCACCAACGTCACCGCGCCGTTGGTCCAGTCGCCGCCTTCGGGGAGGGTGAACAGCGCCCATCTCCGCCACACGTCGACCGCGCCGATCAGCATTCGCGGCATGGCGTGCCATCCTGCGGAAACGAACGCGCCCTTGATTTCGTTGGACTCCCCCGGCTCGCTCCAGCCCGGACGGTTCCAGGTGCCGGGAACCACGGCGACGACGTTGATCTGGCGGGCGTCCGAAATCGGGTAGGCGACCAGATGCGCGTCCGGTCCCATCCAGAGTTGTACCCGGCGCGAGGTAAGTTCGCGTGGCAACTGCGTGGCATCGAGCGTCCCGCGCCATGCTATAAGACCGGAGAAAAGAGGCCGGGCTTGCGGAAACAGACGTTGGCGAACCGTCGACCAGATTCCGTCGGCCCCGACCAGCGCGACCGCAAGCTCCTCCAAGCGCGCCATGCCGCTGCGCTGCACGATGGTCAGTCCCTTGGCATGGGTGCCGACTTCCTCGAACTGGCAGCCGAGGCGCAAGTCGATACCGGGCGTATTCCTCACCTCTGCGAGTAGCGCGGCCTGCAAATCGGCACGGTGCAGGACCCAGTAGGGCGCCTCGGGGCAAGAGGTCGCGGCCTCGCCGAGGGGGATGCGGGAAATTTCGCGGCCGCTACGCGCGCTCATGAGGCTGATGGCCTCGGGCGTGACCACGCGGGACGCAAGCCGACCTTGCAGGCCGAGGTCGATGAGCACGCGGCTCGCATTGGGCGAGAGCTGCAGGCCGGCGCCGGCTTCCTCCAGGCGGTCGGCCTTTTCCAGAACGATGACCCGAAAACCCTTGCGGGCCAGCGCGAGCGATGCCGTCAATCCTCCGATCCCGGCGCCGGCGACGATGATCGCGCGCGAGGCCACCGCCCGGTCAGGCGACCTTGTCTACCAGCACGCATTCCGGCGGCCGCGCTTCGCCGGCCTTCAGGTCGGCCGCGTAGCGATAAAGTGTCGAGCAATAGGGACAGATGATCTCGTTGTCATTGCCGAGGTCGAGGAAGACATGCGGATGGTCGAAGGGCGGATTGGCGCCCACGCACATGAACTCATGCGAGCCGATCTCGATGACGGGAACACCGGCATCGTTATGGAAATGCGGGACGATATGATCGGACATCGAATTCACCTTTGGAGCGCGACAACAGCGGACGAAGTCAACACGGCGCCGCCCAGTCGACATGCAACCTGACCATACTGGCGGATGCTGTTGATTCCTAGCGGAGTGAATACACCCGAAGGAGGCCCCGACCGCTGTTTTGCCGGTGCAAATTCGACACAATCTTGTAGTCCCCGAGAAGCCCTTCTTTCGTCGGGGCCGTTGTGTCTTAAAACAGGCACACTTATTTCATGACCAGTAGAATTTCGAGATTTCTGATGAAACGGTCAAAGATCATCTGGATGACGGCAATGGTGGCGGTAAGTGGTGCTGCATTGGCAGCAACCTCGCCACGCGCGCATAACGCCATTGCGCTTCTCGCAGCTCAGGATGATCCGGCTGAGCTGTCGGAAATCCGAATCGATTCTGCCCTGCGGAACAACCAGTACGTCATCAACGACCAGATCGAGGCGGCGCTGGAGGACCATGACGCGGGACTCGCCGAAAGCTTCGTCGGTCTTGCCAGGGAAAAGGGCATCTCCGTTCCGGAAGAGTTATCGCACCGGGTGAGCGAGGCGGTTGCCGAAGAAAGCTCCTCGTCCCATCTCGCAAGGCGCTTTGCGTCCGGCCTTGTGACCGGGAATGCCGACGATGCCGCCAGCCTGTCCGGCACGGTCGCCGGCGATCTTTTCGTGTTCGGCGATATCCGCGACGTCGTGCGTGAGGCCAAGCACCTCATCATGGGCGAGGATACCGATCGTCTGGTGCTGGGCCTTGCCACGGCGGGCCTGGCGGTGACGGCAGCAACCTACGTCACCGTCGGCGGCGCAGGCCCGGTGCGCGCCGGCCTGACTCTCGTCAAGGACGCGCGCAAGGTCGGCCGTCTCGGGGAAGGATTGACCGAATGGGCCGGCCGTTCGGCGCGCGAGATGGTGGATTCGCCGGTGCTGCAAAATGCGCTCGTAACGGGCTCGGTGATGCGGCCGGGGCAAACCGCAAGCGCGATCAGGGCTGCGTTTCACGCCGAGAAAGCCGGCGCCCTGGTGCGCCTTGCCAAGGACGTCGGACGGGTCGGCGAACGGGCCGGCACACGTGGCGCGCTCGATACGCTGAGAATCGCCGAGGGCCCGGAGGATGTGGCGCGCGCCGCGCGGCTAGCGGGGTCGAAGGGCGGTCAGACGCGCGCGATTCTCAAACTGCTCGGTCGCAGCGGATTGTGGCTCGCGGCCGGCGCGTTCGACCTGGCGCTCTGGGTATTCGGCGCTCTGTTTGCGTTGTTCGGCTTTCTTTCCTCCATCAAGGCCACCACGGAACGCATGACCCAGTCTTGGCTCGATCGCAAAAGGGCGCGCCGGTTGCGAAGACAGCTGGCAGCCGCCGCGCCTGCGATGGCGAGTGCGCCCATAAGCGGGTAGCTTTACTTCACAAAGTGCGGAATGAACGATGCCGAGTTTTCATCACGGCGCTGTTGAAATTGCCTATCTCGATGAGGGCGAGGGCGATCCGATCCTGCTCGTGCATGGATTCGCCTCGACCAAGAACGTGAACTGGGTTTATCCGACCTGGGTTTCGGAGCTGCGGAAAAGCGGCCGCCGCGTCATTGCCTTCGACAATCGCGGCCATGGCGAATCCGCCAAGCTCTACGACCCGGCTGCCTACGAGATCGCCATCATGGCCTCCGACATCACGGCGCTGATGGATCATCTGAACATCGAGCGCGCCGACGTCATGGGCTATTCGCTGGGGTCGCGGATGACGGCCGTGCTCGCGCGAAGCCAGCCCGAACGGTTGCGCTCGGCGATCTTCGGCGGCATCGGGATTGGCCTGATCGAGGGCGGCGGTCCCGGCGAGAATGTCGCCAACGCGCTCGAGGTGGACTCGCTTGACGAGGTGACCGATCCGGTCGGGCGGACATTTCGCGCCTTTGCCGACCAGACCCGATCCGATCGCCGCGCGCTTGCAGCGTGCCTGCGCGGTTCGCGCCGACTGATGAGGCGGGAGGAAGCCGCCGGGATCACCGTTCCCGTGCTGATCGCGGTGGGCACCGCCGACGAAATTGCGGGCTCGGCGGACGCGCTCGGAGCAGTCATTCCGGGCTCGCGGGTGCTCAATATTCCCAACCGCGACCACATGCGCGCCGTGGGCGACAAGGTCTACAAGTCAGGCGTGCTGGATTTTCTCGCCGAGCGAAAGTGAATCGCCGCGAAATTCATCCTCGTGCGTGAAGCGACGCAGTGTCGCGATCAGGACCGCGAAGGTCGCGATCCAGGCGAGCCGCGAGCCGTAGCGATCGTGCGGCCCGGATATTACGCCGCAGACGAAGGCGTTGCCTAGCAGCGCCAGCGACACGGTTGCGGCGAGCAGGGTGAAGTCGTCGCGTCGTCGGCGCCAAATCGCGGTTGCGAGCATGCCGAACACCAGCGCAATCGAAATCAGCGCGACCGGAACATGGATCAGGTTGATCGGGCCGAAGGTGATGTAGTTGTTCTGCTGATACGCCGCGCGCGCCAGTTTGAGCTGTTTCGGCAGATAATGTTCCAGAATGCCGTGGGTATGGGGAATCGGACGATTGGCGTTTTCACCGGTTGCGGCCAGAACAAGCTGCCGAGCCGTTGCGAGTGCAGCCGCCTCCGCCTGCCGCAACGGATGTTCGAGAAGCGAACGAGTGACGATGAAACCCATCTCGTCGCTCATTCCAGCGAAGCGGCCGAGCCTGTTGAATACGCTGCCTCTGCTCCACAGAAACTCATCGGCCGTTCCCGGCAATTCGTCGCGATACGGGCACAGCTTGAGGCGCTGTTCGCCGCAGTGATCCGTTAGATAGCGCGTGACGAAGCCATCCTGCAGCATCCGGCCGAAGGCGATGGCAGAGCCGCCGGGGGTCCACGCCAATTGCCCCGACAGCGCGAAATTGGCCGACAGCAGCATGAGCGCGCCGGCGGCGGAGGTGAGGGTGCCTTGGGTCAGGCCGGCCACCGAAATCCGCTCGCGCAGAAACGGCCGCGCGATCCATCCCATGCAGCAAAGGCCCAGCAATACGGCCATCGTCGCGCTGTGACTGGCAGCCGCGAAGGCGGTGAAGGCAAACAAGGCGACTTTTTCGATGCCGGAGATCTTGTCTCCGTGCAGCACAAGAAGAAACAGTGACAGCACCGAGAGACCGGCAAAGATATCGGTCAGCAGCATGCTGGCGAGCCAGGGCAGCGCTGTGGTGAGCGTAAGCGCGAAGCCCAATCCCAACAGAAGCGCCGGCCTCGCCATGCCAAAGGCGCGCAGCGTCAATTGCAGGATCCACATCGTCGCCAGCGACTGGATTCCGAGATTGATCCAGAAATAGCTGTTCTCGCCGAAATGCAGGTAGAGACCAAAGACAGTGGATCGGCTGGGGACGAGATAGCCCTCGTACCAGCGCGCCAGATAGCCGCCGGTATCGGACTGCAGGAGCGGATAGCCGTTCCAGAGCGCTGGCGCAAGCAACATCAGCGGAATAGCGACGGCCGTCGCCCAGACCAGGATCGAGTCCGAGACGCGTGCGCGTAAGGTCTGTGCGGTAATGCCCCTCTCCCCCAGTTTCCACCAACATGCCCGGACCGGCAGGCTCGCGGAAATCCACCAATAGTCGGATGGTGCGGCTTGATTTCCCGGAGACGGCCAACCACGTTCAGGGAGTGCCCTCGGCTTGCGGGCTCGGCACGCGCGAGGAAAAGCCGTTGCTCCAAGGCGTTAGGAACTGCCCCGAGTTTGTCGCGACATTCACCTTGGTGTGAGCGCACGGGACATCCTTCCACCTGCCGTGCTATGGTGTCTTCAGAGAGTCATCGAAATCTGCGAGTAGCAGCGCAATGGCAAAGCATCAGGTCAGTCCGCAAGGCGCGGCAAAACTGGCGGCTCTCGATCCGATCTGGGATCGTGTGCGCATCGAGGCCGAGGACATCGTCCGCCGCGAACCCGAACTTGCCTCCTTCATCTACGCGACCGTACTGCATCACGAGCGCCTGGAGGATTCGGTGGTGCATCGCATTGCCGATCGTCTCGATCACACGGCCTTGTCGGGCGACCTGATCCGGCAAACCTATGACGAGGCGCTGCGGGATGACCCCGATCTTGGCAATGCCTTCCGCGCCGACATGGTCGCGGTATACGACCGCGACCCCGCGACGTCGCGCTTCATCGACCCCTTGCTCTACTTCAAGGGTTTCCACGCCATACAGACCCATCGTCTGGCGCACTGGCTATTTCAGAAAGGCCGCAGGGATTTCGCCTATTACTTGCAGAGCCGCTCGTCAGCTGTCTTCCAGACCGATATCAATCCGGCGGCCCGGATCGGCCGCGGTATCTTTCTCGACCACGCCACCGGCTTCGTCTGCGGCGAAACCGCTGTCGTTGAAGACGACGTCTCGATCCTGCATGGCGTCACGCTCGGCGGCACCGGCAAGGAGAACGAGGATCGCCATCCCAAGATTCGCCATGGCGTATTGATCGGGGCGGGCGCGATCATTCTCGGCAATATCGAGGTCGGCCATTGTGCCCGGATCGCCGCGGGCTCGGTGGTGGTCAAGGCGGTACCGCACAATGTGACGGTGGCGGGCGTCCCCGCCAAGATCGTGGGCGAGGCCGGCTGTGCCGAACCCTCGCGCACCATGGACCAGATGCTCAACGCGACCGGATTGTAATTTTCAAGCCTGACGATCAAGCGGAGCAGAGGGTTGATCTTGCGGCAAAAGTGGTTTTGCGCTTCGAGGCGGGGCCCGCTATAAGCCCTTAAGAGCTGCCTGCAAGATCCCGTTGAGACGGCCGGCGGTTCGTTCCGTCCCGTCTAGAACTTCCCGAAACCCCTGGATTTAATATCGCATTGGAGACCGCCGTGGACGTTCAGGAAGTCAGGAAACTCGACGCTTACCTCAAGCGCCTGTTCGGCAACCCCAAAATTCGTGTGGTTCCTCGGCCGAAGAAGGAAGATTCAGCCGAGGTCTACATCGGCGAGGAATTCATCGGCGTGCTGTTTGTCGACGACGAAGATGACGATCGCTCGTTTCAATTCCAGATGGCGATCCTCGAGGACGACCTGGTCGAACAGGGATAGCACCGGCATTCGGAGACTCTCGATGGCGGCAGCCTACGGGCTGCGGCTGTCGCTTCGCTGCCCGTGCACCTGCTGCGTCAGGCGATCCATCGCCTCGGCGACGTTGCGCCAATGCGCCAGCCAGCTCCGCGGAAAGCGAAATGTCAGGTCGGCGCCATCGAGGCGGCGTTCGCTCAGGCACATTCCGGGCGTCGCCGCGTCACGGGTACAGCGCGCGGTGATATCGGGCGCGGTCGCGGAGAATAGATCTTCGTTCCCGTAGGGTGAGCCGTCACGAAACGCGTGCCTGGTCAATCCGTCTTCCACGGTCGCCGAGGCCTGTTCGAGATAACGCGGATAGATAGTGCGAAAGCGCATATCCGGCGCCAGCGAATCATGATGGGCGGCGATCGAGAGAAAGATCCGGTCGATCGGCTGCGCCGTCACTTCGAGATTTGCCGCGCTGACGTGTTTTGGCGGTTCGGGGGGCTCCAGCGAAGGAAATGAGAAGCCGAGATCGACACGTTCCTGCGCTCCGGAGTGCCGCTGGATGTTCATGCGGATCGCTGTTGTCGGCACATTGAAGAGCGTGCCCCCGATGCTGACCGGCAATCGCGCCGGACCGTGTGAGCCCTCCGCTTCCCAGGTCGGCCACAACAGAAAGGCCACGATGCCGATCGCGCCCGCCGCGATCGTGCCGGCAAGCAGGATCGGCACGAGATGGCTGCGGCGATCGGCGCGCGAAATGCGGGCGATGTGCTGGGCCGTCGAAATGAAAGTCATGAACAGGCGGTCTTTGAGAAGGGCTCGAGGCCATGCGCGGGACGAATCAAATGCAAATATGCCATGCGATCTCGCCTTCCCGCACGGCTTTAAGAGGGCGGAGTTCCGCCGCCGGCAGTGGTTCGGCCCGACTTGCGTTAACCTTTCCTTAAGGATGTTGTGGCGGCCGGCGCCCAATTTTGCCAAGCAATCCCTGGTCTCGAAAGTGTCAGCGGATGAGTTCTCCAATGTCGCCCGATGCGTTGAATTCCTTTTTCTCGCTTTGCATTGGCTTTGCGCTCGCGGGCGCGTTTACGAGCGGGTATCAGGCGGTGGTGCAGCGTCCGGCAGGTTTCGGCCTGTTGCAAGAGGGCGTGGCGCCCAGGACATTCGCCGCCGTTCCGTTTCTGGTATTTGCCGCGCCCTTCATCATCATGCGCAACACGCTTCGCGGCGCGCGGATCGAAAATCGCCGTATGGAATTCGTGATGATGGCAACGATCCTGGCGGGGATCTGGAGCCTGATGTCGGGCACGTTCTTCCTGATGACGCTGCGCGCCGCTGGCCTTCTGGCCTGAACCCGCCGGCCTCGACGGTTCCGAGGTTGGAATCGAAGCGCCAGCTGTGCCAGAGTCTCCTGAATCAGGAGACCGCGAACTCATGGCGATCTACGAGCTTGACGGGCAGGCGCCCGAACTGCCCGCAAACGGCAAATTTTTCATTGCCGACACCGCAGTCGTCATCGGCAAGGTCCGCTTGCTTGCCCATGCCAGCGTCTGGTTCGGTGCGGTCCTGCGCGGCGACAATGAGTGGATCGAGATCGGCGAGAATTCGAACGTGCAGGACAATGCGACCTGCCATACCGACCTTGGTTTTCCCCTGACCATCGGCAAAGGCTGCACGGTCGGCCACAACGTCATCCTGCACGGCTGTACGGTGGAAGACGGCGCGCTGGTCGGAATGGGTGCGGTCGTCATGAACGGCGCCAGAATCGGCCGCAACAGCATCGTCGGCGCAGGGGCCGTGATTACCGAGGGCAAGGAATTTCCGGAAGCTTCGCTCATCATCGGAGCGCCGGCGCGGGTGATCCGAACGCTCGATCCCGCCCAGGTGGCGAAGATGGGAAGTGCGGCAGCATTTTATGTCGGCAACGGACCGCGATACAGCAAGGGTTTGAAGAAAATCGGTTGAAGCGTTGGCTCGCGTTTGCGAGCCGGTTCTCTGATTATTATCGCGTTTTCCTTTTTCTCGATGATGGAGGCCTTCCTGCTTTCTTCTCCGGCGTTTCCGACAGCGAAGCGCTCTTGCGCAGCGCATCCCTCAGATCGATGGGAATGCCGTGCTTCTTCAGGAGATCGGCGAACGCCTCGTCCGCGAGCTCCTGGACAGTCGCCATCCGGTCGCGCCCGAGTTGCTTCAGCTTCTCGAACGTGTCATCGTCGAATGCGATCAGTTTGCGCACGCTCGTGTCGTCTCCTTCGTTTGAACCTCGTCGCGCACCGTCTGCAGTTGCTCTGCAAAAAAATTATCAGGGATTGCCGCGCACGCCAAACCCTCAGCCAAGGCATTGTTGGCGACCGGTTTGGCCTTTGGCGATCGCGCTGTTCATCAGACGTTCATCTTCGCAAAAAAGTCGAACACGCACAGCGATCGCGTACGATCGTTCGCAACCGATGCACTGGTCGCGCAGACGTGAGAAGAAAGCGCGGGCAATTCTTCAGGACCCCGTCTAGATTTCGGAACGCGATCGTACTCAGAAAGTAGTGATCAAAGGGCAGGGGCTATCAGGAGGGAGAGATGTTGCGTAAATCGATGATCGCCTTGTGCGCTGTTGCCTCGCTCGGCCTGCTCGTGCCTGACATGGCCTTGGCGCGCGGCGGCGGTGGCGGTGGTCACGGCGGCGGCGGTGGCTTTGGTGGCGGCCGCGGCGGCGGCGGTTTCGGCGGCGGCGGCTTCGGTGGTTTCAGCGGCGTCCGTGCCGGAGGTCCAAGCTTTGGCGCGGCCGCAGTCCGGAGCGGGAGCTTTGGCACCAGCTTTGCGCGCACAACCGCTATCGGCGCTGCGGGTGTGGCGGGAGTTGCGGGCAGCCGTTGGGCTGGCAGCCGTTGGGCCGGCAACCCTGCCTTCCACCCCGGCTTCCGTCATGGATTCCACCATCGGCGGTTCTTCGTCGCCGGGTTCGGCGGCGGATTCTGGCCATACTACGACGACTGGTACGACTATCCCTATTACTACGAGGGCGGCTGTTACATCGTACAGCAACGCGTACACACCAGGTTCGGCTGGCGCATCGTGCCGGTGCAGGTCTGCGGGTAATTCGTGCGTCCTTCGACCCGCAATTGACTCGGGCTTGATCAGTCGGTCGGGACGGCGGAAGAGACGAGGAGACCAGGAGACAATGAAAAACGGCTCAGGTGCATTTCCGCATCGGGGCCGTTTTTAGCAGCCAGAACTTCCGAAAGCTTACCCGAGCACGCCGTATTTCTTGAACCAGGACTGCATCTGGTTCCAGGCGTCTTCGGCAGCTTCCTTGCGGTAGCTGGCGCGATAGTCGGCGTGGAAGCCGTGCGGCGCACCCGGATAGATCTTGAACTCGGCGGGCTTCTTGGCCTCGGCAAGGGCCGCCTTCAGCGCTTCGACGGTTGCAACGGGAATGCCGGCATCCGCCTCGCCATACAGCCCGAGCACCGGCGCCTTCATCTCGGGCGCAAGCTGCGTCGGGCTCTTCGGCCAGAGCGGGTTCGGCGCATCGACGGGCGGCCCGTAAAACGATGCACCGGCCTTCAACGCGCTGCTGTGGGCGGCAAATTCCCAGACCGTGCGTCCGCCACGGCAAAAGCCGATAATGCCGAGGCGGTCCGTGTTGCCGCCTTGCGATTTGGCCCAGGCGACGGTGGTGTCAAGATCAGAAAACAGCTCCGCGTCGGGCTTCGCATTCACGATCGGGAGCAGTGCTGGAATGTCCGTCATCTTGGTGAGATCGACGCCCTTGCGGAAATAATAGTCGGGTGCAACGGCAAAGGCGCCGAGCTTGGCAAGGCGCCGCGTCACGTCGCGGATGTATTCGTGCAGGCCGAAGATTTCCATCGCGACCAGGACGACCGGTGGATTGGCCACATCCTTGGGACGCGCGAAATAGGCCGGCATTTCGCCGTCGGCGACCTTGATCTTGACGTCGCCCGCCGTAAGGCCGTTGGTGTCGGTCTTGATGACGTCGGCGCGCACCGGACCGGCGGCCAGCGTGTAGCCCGCGGCCGCGGCTGCAGAGGCGGTCATGAAGCCGCGGCGTGAAAACGGCGCGGTCTTGGTCAGTCCGATGACGTCGGGTGTCAGGAGAGTTTCAGTACTCATGAGGATTCCTTCGAAGAGCTGTTGAAGGCGCGCATCCAGCAGGCAATCGCCGCCAAACGCAAATCACCAGCCTGCGAGGAATGGCTTATCGCCGGCGCTGGAGCCAGCCAAATACGCCCGCGACCGCCCGATCGGTTTGCGCGAGACGGTGTAAAACAAGGCCGTCAGCGCAGTATGATCGCCAACGGCCTTGCCCCGTCCGGACCTCAAATTGGCTCACGCCATCCGGTGAGACGACCATCGCCCAGGTGCGGTTCCGGCCGTTGTGATCTATTTCACAATTGGCGCAAAAAAATTGTGGGAGGGCCGCTTTGCAACGGTTGATACAGGAACGGCCTGCTGGTCGATCTTTGGGCTTTCTTCGCGCTTGACGTGACGTCAAAGAAGTGCGGCCAGCCTTTTGGGGGAAAGGCTGGCCGCCGCGATCCGGTCTGGGACGGGGAGGGGTGGGGATGTGACCGGGTCGCGTTTCCTTGTCTCTTGTTACTGCCGGGCGCTGGCGGTGGAGACCGCCGGGCGGGCGTCGCCGAGCGCGACCCAGATGTTGGGGTCGCTCTGCGACTGGCGCTTGACGAAGCGGTATCCAGTCTCGGTCCAGGCCACGACGTTTTCGTTCTGGTTGTCCAGAATGAACTCGCCCTTGTCGCTCTTCACGGTCAGCACGGCATGGCCTTCGCCCAGCTTGTCGCGCACCACCGTGATCAGAAGCGCTTCGCGCGGCCAACCGGCATCCATCAGCATCTTGCGCTTCAACAGCACGTAATCTTCACAGTCGCCGTAGCCGTCGGTCGGCAACGACCATTTCTCGATCACGCCCCAATGCTCCATGTCGGTCATGGGCTTGATCGTCTCGTTGACCCAGCGGTTGACGCGCGTCAGGTCGCGCCAGGCCGATTGCGTCATCACGACGTCGCGTGCTTGCGACGGTCCACCGCGGCATTCGTTCGGGGTCTCGGCGCAAAACTCGACCCAGCCGATCGGCGCGCGGGTGGCGTCGCCAATGCTCGCATAAAGTATCTGTTCGTCGGCGGCGCGCGCCGGCGCACTCAATCCCAGCAGGATGGCGATGACCGCCAGGCCCTTTCCCTGCTCCCTGCATCCAAACATTGTGGCCCCCGTTTCTTGTTGGGACCATCTTTCGCATAAAGGTTTTGCGCTGCTGCTAAATAGACCAGATAAATTCGAGACGAATACGCATAAATACTTCAGTTAAATCGATCTATACTTGAATCAATTTTGATTAGAATTCTAAACAACTGCAATTGATTCAAGTTTTATGCATTAACGGCTGATCGCACTGGAAGTAGAGGGTTTGCTACAGCCGGCACCAGCGGCGTTAACGCGGCCAGCGCTTGGACATCCGCTCCCAACCCGCAGCGCGCGGCATCACACCGGCAGCCGCTGGGCCAAAAAAGAAAGGAAATCGAAGGGATTAGGGCTTTACCCCGCGGTAACCTTGTTTTCGGCGAGGCGCAAAAAACTTGGCAAGGCGCCAACTCCGTGGCAGCCATGCCGCTCAACAGCGAGGTGAACATGAAACGCGTGCCTTTGATTTTTCCGGCGTTCTTCGGTCTTTTGACCAGCACCGCGGTCTTGGCGGAGGAGCAGGTCCGGATCAATCCGACCGACCCGCAGCCGACGTGCGTCATGTGTCCGGGGACCTACATTCCCTCCGCAGAACTCGAGAGCTACACGAAAAAGGCAATCGCCGAGAAGCTCATCGATCAGCAGGTCCGCGACATCGACATCGGCAAGGCGCGCGTCGGTATCGGCATGGTTCATCGCGGCAGACTGGAGAAGCCGGCGCCGAATTCGGTGGCCGAACATGACCATGTCAGCGAGGTCTATCATGTGATCTCGGGAGCGGCGACGCTGGTGCTGGGTCCCGACATCCTCAATCGCGAGCGGCGCCCGGCAACCCTGCGTACGGTCCGCGAGTTCAATGGGCCCGGAAACAACGGCTCCGAGGTTCGCGACGGCGTCGCTTACGAAATCAAGGCCGGCGACGTCGTCGTGATTCCGGCCGGCACCGGTCACTGGTTCACCAGAATCGACGACCACATCGATTACCTGATGATACGGATCGATCCGGACAAGGTGACGCCGCTCAAGGGTGAGGCGCAGTCGCTGGAATATCTGTCGAAGCCGGCGCCGCGTGGGGAATGAAGGCAAGCGGTAGCGTTTTGCGGATTTTCTAGCGCGCGGTGACGCTTTCTTCCAGCGTCTCGGCCATCTGCTCGTGCATGAATTCTAGCGCAAAACCTTCCTCGAGGTTTCGCACCACGCGCGACTGCACCTTGCCGAGCATGACGAGCGATTTGAGCGGCGGGCGGTTCTCGGCCGCGATCGCCGCACCCGACCGCGACATGTCGATGATCCGGCAGGTCATCTTGGTGCCGTCCTCGAGCGTGAGCAGTGCGATCGGATTGCGCGGGATGATGCGGTCGTGGCGGC
>Ga0306920_100007919_pt1 | contig 14047 bp, 12 predicted proteins | sample flu12Cox44000170_FD_204666 | JGI IMG/M metagenome (GOLD analysis project Ga0306920, IMG submission 204666) | Lab enrichment of tropical soil microbial communities from Luquillo Experimental Forest, Puerto Rico - flux4day.12C.oxic.44.000.170 (v2)... | ecosystem: Environmental > Terrestrial >...
CTCCCCGGAGGGGAGAGGTCGGATTCTGCGCGCTTCCGCGCAGAATCCGGGTGAGGGGGTTCCCGCGCCCAATTTGTCGGGCCAGTAACCCCCTCACCCCGTCCCTCTCCCCTACGGGAGAGGGGGTCCTCCTCCACCGTTTGTTCAGCTTTCATTGCAACGATGGCCGCCTTCGAAGGGGCGACCTTCACATGTCTGATAGTCTTGTCGCGACGGACATACCCGTCGTCGAAAGCCCGTCGATCCTCCCCCTGGCAGCGGAGCAGATCGCGGGCGCGTTCGACGCCGCAGCCAGTTCGCCGTTCGACGCACCGTCGGCGCCGGCCGCCGGCCTGATCGGGCGCGCCGCACGCACTGGTCTCATGCTCTCGGTGCACAGTGACCTCGTGGCGGTCGAGTGCGCGTGGCGGGATTTCGAAGCGACGGCGGCATTGACCGCCTTTCAGTCATTCGACTGGCTCGCCCGCTGGCAGCAGCACATCGGCAGCCGGCGTGGCACCCGGCCCGTCGTCGTCCTCGGCCGCGACGTCGACGGCGACCTGCTGTTCATCCTGCCGCTGGCGCTCGAGCGCCGCTATCTCGTGCGCCGGCTGTGCTGGCTCGGCGGCGATCTGTGCGACTATCACGCGCCGATCCTCGGCGATCGCTTCCGCGCGTACCTCGGCGCGGAAAGTTTCGCGCCGGTGTGGCACGACATCCTCGCGCTGCTGCGCAGCAGCCCGCGCTTCCGCTTCGACGTGATCGACCTTGGGCAAATGCCGGAAATGATCGGCGGGCAGGTGAACCCTTTCGTCGACTTGCCGGTGACGCTGCATCCGAGCGGCGCGCACATCGCGACGCTCACCGGTGATTGGGAGACGTTCTACGCGGCCAAGCGCTCGGCAGCGACGCGCAAGAGCGAGCGCAAGAAGTTCAAGCAAATGGCCGAGCGCGGCACCATCGGTTGCGCCGACGTCGACGGCGCCGACGCCCTGCAGACCATGGACGTGCTCATCGCCCAGAAGGCGCGCTCGCTCGGCCGCATGGGGGTCGATAATTTTTTCGCGCGGCCGGGCTATCGCGAGTTCTTCCTCGACCTTGCCGGCGATCCGTCGCTCGCCGGCTTCGTGCGCGTCGGCCGCATGACGGTCGGCCCGACGATTGCGGCGACAAGCTTCGGCCTGATCCATCGCGACTGTTATTATCTGATGCTGTCGAGCTACGACGACGGCGAGCTCGCGCGATTCGGACCCGGCCGCGCCTATCTGCACGAGCTCCTGCGCCGCGCGATCGGCCGTGGACTCGCTTATTTCGACTTCACCGTCGGCGACGAGAGCTACAAGCGCGAGTGGTCCGATGTGGAATTGCGGCTCTACGACCACACGGCGGCGGCGACCATGCGCGGGCTGCCGGTGGCGGCCGTCACGGCGAGCTACCGCCGCGCCAAACGGCTCATCAAGCAGACGCCGGCGCTGTGGAACGCGTTCAGCACCGCGCGTAATTTCATCGGCGGATTTCGTCGGTCACCGTAGGTGCTGTAGGGTGGAGTAAGCGCGCCGATGGGCGCGTGGGCACGGCGTCGACGCAAGCGCGCCTCCGCCTTAGCCCGCCCTACGCACGGAGACTTCATGACCTCCCCGGTCGCAATCGTAGGCGCGGGCATCGGCGGCCTCGCGGCGGCGCTGGCGCTGGTACGGCGCGGCATCGACGTTGAGGTTTACGAGCAGGCGCCCGAGCTGCGCGAGCTCGGCGCCGGCGTGCAGGTCAGCGCCAACGGCACCCGCGTGCTTTATGCGCTCGGGCTCAAGGACGCGCTCACAAAGATGCAGGTGCTCCCGTCCGGCAAGGCGATCCGGCTGTGGAACACCGGGCAGAGCTGGAAGTTGTTCGACCTCGGCATGGAATCGGTCGAGCGCTACGGCTATCCCTATCTGACGCTCCACCGCGGCGATTTGCACGGCGTGCTCGCGCAGGCGTTCGAACGGGCAAAGCCCGGCGCCGTCCATCTCGACCGCAAATGCGTCGAGCTCACGCAATCGCCCGACCACGTCGAATTGCGGTTTACCGACGGCTCGGCCGTCACCGCGAAGCTCGTGATCGGCGCCGACGGCCTGCATTCCGCCGTCCGCGCAAATCTGTTCGGCGCGCCGAAGCCGCAGTTCTGCGGCATCGTTGCTTGGCGCGGCGTGGTGCCGATGGAGCGCGTGCCCGCCTCGATCTCACGCACGATCGGCACCAATTGGATCGGTCCCGGCGGGCACGTGGTGCATTATCCGTTGCGCGCGGGAACGCTCCTGAATTTCGTCGGCGTGCGCGAGCGCGCCGACTGGACGGTCGAAGGCTGGAACCTTCGGGGCACGACCGAGGAAGCGCTCGAGGATTTTTCCGACTGGCACCCGGACCTGCACGCGCTCATCCGCAACATCGACGTGCCGTACAAATGGGCGCTGGCGCTCCGCCCGACGATGGACGCCTGGAGCAAGGGGCGCTGCACCCTGCTCGGCGACGCCTGCCATCCGATGGTGCCGTTCCTTGCGCAGGGCGCCGTCATGGCGCTCGAGGACGCGCTCGTGCTGGCGCGCTGTTTGGAGAAATATCCGAGCGACCACGAAAATGCTTTCGCCCGCTACGAGGAAGCGCGGCGCGAGCGCGCCAACAAGGCCGTGAATGGTTCGTCCGGCATGATTGCGCGCTTCCACAACCAGGCGACGGCCGACGCCGCCGCGGCGCAGGCGCACGTCGCCCATGAATTTCAGGACGACCGCGTGCGCGAGCGCTACGACTGGCTTTTCAGGTACGACGCAGAAGCGGTGGCGATCTGATTTAGGCGCCGCGGGCGAGGCGCGCGTCGCGCAGGCGCAGCCAATGGATCAACGGTAGCGAGGCGAGCACCATCCAGGCCTTGCCGACGATCTGGCCGAGCAGGAAATTGAAGCTGTGGAAGGCGACCCACAGGAAAATGACGCTGTCGACCACCAGGCCCGCGAGGCTGCTGGCAATCACGGCGGTGACGAACCGGCGCTGCTGCAGCGGCGTATAAACGAAGAAATCCGCCAGCTCGGAAAAGAAAAATGCAAGCGCCGAGGCCAGCACCAGCGATGGCGGCGCGATGGCGCCCGACAGCACGGCGCCGACAACGACGGCGGCGAGCGACCATGCCCGGCCGAGCCGCCGCTGCACCAGGTCGCGCAGCACCAGCGCGAGGCCGATCATCAGCACGCCGCTCGGGGCGGTGAGCCCTGGCGCGACCGCGATCAGGCACGGCCCGTCGGGCACGCATGTGCTGCCGACGTGACCGATCAGCCAATTGGCGATCGGGATGCAGGCGATGAAGCCGGCGAGGTAAACAAATCCCTCGGTGCGGGGCTTGACCATTCTGTTCCTATCTTTTTCTGGAGTATGATCTTTTTCCGAAAACCAGTTCCCACTTTTCGGGGTCATGCTCTAGCTCGACGCGCGCGCGGCCGCACCAAACGCCTTCGCCTGGGGAAACTGCGCGTAGCCGGAGGCGCGCAGCTTACAGGCCGGGCAAGTGCCGCAGCCGTAACCCCAGTCGTGGCGATGGACGCGATCGCCCTCGTAACAGGAATGGGTGTGCTCGACGATGAGGTCGAGGAGTGGCGCGCCGCCGAGCCGTTCGGCGAGCGCCCAGGTGCCGGCCTTGTCGATCCACATCAGCGGGGTATGCAGGACAAAACGCGCTTCCATCCCCAGGTTGATCGCCGCTTGCAAAGCTTTGATCGTGTCGTCGCGACAATCGGGGTAGCCGGAATAATCAGTCTCGCACATGCCGCCGACGATGTGTTTGAGGCCGCGCCGATAGGCGATGCACGCGGCGAAAGTTAAAAACAGAATGTTGCGGCCCGGCACGAAGGTGTTGGGCAACGCCTTGTCGCGCATCTCGATCGCGACGTGGCGGGTGAGCGCGGTGTCGCTGATCGCGCCGAGCACGGAAAGATCGATCACGTGATCGTCCGCAAGACGGTCGCTCCAAGCGGGAAAGCCGGCGAGCGCGAGGCGTACCGCCGGCCGGCATGCAAGCTCGACCGCGTGGCGTTGGCGATAGTCGAAGCCGATGGTCTCGACCCGCCCGAAACGGTCGAGCGCCCAGGCGAGGCAAGTGGTCGAATCCTGCCCGCCCGAGAACAGCACCAGGGCGGCATCATTATCGGTAGCCATATCGTTTTATAACGCTGCCGCACGAAGAATCGTAGGGTAGGCCAGAATCGTAGGGTGGGCTAAGCCCGGGCACTTCAGCCCGCGGGCTTAGCCCACGCGGATATTTGTTCATGGTTGGCACGCGCTACGCGCCCTTAGCCCACCCTACGGTTTCCGTTGCGCGGCAAGCCACGCGGCAAGCGTGGCGCGTTCTTCGCCGGTCATCTCGGTGACGTTGCCTGGCGGCATCGCGTTCGAGCGCACGGCATAGAGGCCGATCAGCTTCGCCTGGCGGTGGATGCGCGCCGGCTCGTCGAACATCACGCCGCCCGGCGCCGCCGGGATGCCGGCCCACACCGGCTGTTCGGCGTGGCACATGCTGCAGCGGGAGAGCACGATGTCGTCGACCGCCGCCACGTCGACCTTGGCGGGCGCGGCACCGGTCGTTGCCGCGCGTGGGCCGGCGGCCGAGAGCCAAGCGATCGCCACCATGCCGGCCGCCGCCGCGGCCCAGGTCCACCACGGACTGCCCTTGCCGGCGTGACGCGAATTGTAGAAGTGACGGATCAGCGGCCCGAGCAGGAGCACGATCGCGACGATCACCCAATTGTAGCGGGTCGCGAACAGCAGCGGATAATGATTGCTGATCATCAGCAGCACGACCGGCAAGGTGAGATAGTTGTTGTGCACCGAGCGCTGCTTACCCTCGTAATTCCAGTGGGCCTCGGGAACCTCGCCGGCCAGCAGCGCCTTCACGCTCTTCTTCTGGTTCGGGATGATCACCACGAACACGTTGGCGACCATCATGGTGCCGATGAGCGCGCCGATCTGCGTGAAGGCGCCGCGGCCAGAGAACACGTGAGTGAAGGCGTAGGTGAGCGCGACCAGGAACACGTAGCCGATCAGCGCCAGCGCCAGCTCGTGCTTGCCGAGCGGCGAGCGGCACATGGCCTCGTAGGCGAGCCAGGCGAGCGCCAGGCTGCCGAGCCCGACTCCGCCGGCGGCGAGCGGCGACAGGTCGAGTATCGATTTGTCGATCAGGAACAGCTCCGCGCCGAAATAATAAACGACGATCAGCAGCGCGAAGCCGGAGAGCCAGGTGGTATAGGCCTCCCATTTGAACCAGGTCAGCTCGTCGGGCATGCGCGCCGGCGCGACCAGATATTTGACCATGTGATAGAAGCCGCCGCCGTGCACCTGCCAGGCGTCGCCCTGCACGCCTTGCGGCAGCCCCTCGCGGGCTTTCAGGCTCAAGTCGAGGTGGATGAAATAGAACGAACTGCCGATCCAGGCGATGCCGGCCACCACGTGCAGCCAGCGCAGGATCATGCTGATCCATTCGTGCAGGATCGGATCGAGCGCGTCCATGGCTGGTCCCCCTTGAGCCCGTCATGCCAATGCGGGCCATGACGTTCGCCGGTCGTCGAGTTTACCGCACCGGCCGCGAGGCGCACGTGTGATGAAAAATTCATCGCCGCCGCCCAAGGAAGCGGCAGGTCGCGGGGGTTGCGCGGGAACCCGTAGTTCGTAGGGTGGGCTAAGGCCGTGTACCGGAAGCGGAGCGGCCGTGCCCACGCGTGGGCACGCGGCGCGGAGGTGCATTCACGATGGACTTGGTGCTTGCCGGACGGGTGGCGATCATCACCGGGCCGGCCAAGGGAATGGGCGCGGCGGTGACGCGTGCGTTCGCGCGCGAAGGCTGCCGGCTCGCGCTCGTCGGCCGCGACGTGGAGGCGATCGCGCCGGTGGCGGACGAAGTCACCGCGGCAGGCGCCCGGGTGATCGTCGTCACCTGCGACGTGACCGACGCGGCGCAATGCGAGGAGGCCGCGCGCCGCTCACAAGCCGCTTACGACGGCGGCATCGATATTCTCGTCAACGTCGCCGGCGGTTCGGGGCCGGTCGGCAAGACCGGCTGGGAGACGACGCCGGAAGAGTTCGACGACATCGTCGCCCTCAATATGCGCGGTTGTTTCAACACCATGCGGGCGGTGCTGCCGGTCATGATCGCGCAGCGCTACGGCAAGATCGTCAACGTGGGGGGTACCTTCGGCATGCGCGGGCGCGCCGGCCGCATGGCGTATTCCGCGTCGAAATGGGGCCTGCGCGGCATCACCAAAAGCTTCGCGCTCGAAGCCGGGCCGCACAACATCAACGTCAATTGCGTGGCGCCCGGCATGGTGGACGGCCCGCGCTTCCGCGAGAAGGTGTGCGCCGAGATGGCGCGCCGCCTCAACATCACGGTGGAGGAAGCAGCCGCGCGGCACGCCGCCGATTACGCGCTCCGCCGCGTCACGACCGACGTGGACGTTGCCAACGCGTGTTTGTTCCTGGCGAGCGACGCGGCGCGCCAGATCACCGGCGTCGACCTGCCGGTCGACGGCGGCTGGGCGATGCTGTGAGGGAGATGAGCGTCGATCTCGTCATCCGCGGCGGCCGGGTGGTGACGCCCGACGCGATGTTTCCCGCGAGCGTCGCCATCGAGGACGGCGCGATCGTCGCGGTCGGCGCCGACGAGCTGATGCCGCCAGCGCGCGAGACGCTCGACGCGCGCGGGCTGCATGTGCTGCCGGGCGCGATCGACGTTCACGTGCACTTCCGTGACCCCGGCTATCCGCACAAGGAGGATTTTTCGAGCGGCACGGCGGCCGCGGCGTTCGGCGGCGTTACCACCGTGTTCGACATGCCGAACACCATCCCACCGACCGGAACAGCCGAAGTGCTCGTCGCCAAACAGAAAATGGCGGCGGAAAAAGCCTACGTCGATTTCGGTCTCTACGGCCTGCTCGGCGAGGACACGATCGCGCATGTCCCGGCGCTGATCGGCGGCGGCGCCATCGGCTTCAAGCTCTACATGGGCAACACGTTCGGGAAGATCCCCTCCCCTTCCACCGGCGCCATGCTGGAAGCGTTCGAGACGGTGGCGCCGACCGGCAAGCGCATCTCGCTCCACGCGGAAACAAACTCGATCATGGAGCGGCGCGAAACGCAGCTGCGCGAAGCCGGCCGCACCGAGGCGCTCGCCCATGTCGCCTCGCGGCCGGCGGTGGTCGCGCTCGAAGCGGTGAGCCGCGCCGCGCTTCTCGCCGAATGGACCGGCGCGCGTATCCATGTGCTGCATATTTCCTCGGCCGAGGAGCTGCGCCCGTTGCGCGAAGCCAAGACGCGCGGCGTCGACGTCACCGGCGAGACCTGCCCGCATTATCTGATGCTCTCGACCGACGACTACGCGCGGCTCGGCGGCATCATCCGGGTCAATCCGCCGGTGCGCGAGAGGCGCAACCGGGAGCCGCTGTGGGCGGCGATCGCCGACGGCACCATCGATCTGATCGCCACCGACCATGCGCCGCACGCGATCGAAGAAAAAACCCGCAACGACATCTGGACGGTCGATTGCGGCTTTCCCGGCGTCGAAACGCAGATGCCGCTGATGCTCACGGCAGTAAACGCCGGCCGCATGAGCATTTGCGATTACGTGCGGCTGGCATCAGCGGCGCCGGCGAAAATCTGGGGGCTTTATCCGAAGAAGGGAGCGATCCAGCCGGGCGCCGACGCCGACATCGCGCTCGTCGATCTGCCGCACGAATGGACGATCGACGACGCCAAGCTACAGTCGCGCGCGAAAATCACGCCCTGGAACGGATACCACGTGCGGGGCCTGCCGGTGCACACCCTGGTGCGCGGCCGCTTCGTCATGCGCGACCGGCAACTGGTGCCGCAGACGCGCGGCTGGGGCCGCTCGGTGCACCCGATCCAGCGCATGCCGCCGCCGCAGGTGCGCAACGCCGAGCAAACAAGCGCCGCGAACGTGCGCGCACGCGGGGGAATATGATGCCGACCGCCAAGGTTCACCGCATTTCCGCCAACGCGCCCGACGACGTGAGCGGGATCGAAGCAGCGATCGCCGAAAAGCGCATCGATCCCGCCGGCATCGTCGCGATCTTCGGCAAGACCGAGGGCAACGGCCTCGTCAACGATTTCTCGCGCGGCTTTGCCACCCAGTCGCTCGGTATTATGCTCGAGCGCCACCTGCCGCGCGCACGCGCCGCCGAGGTGTGCCTCGTGATGTCGGGCGGCACCGAAGGCGCCATGGCGCCGCATTTCGTGGTGTTCGAGCGCGGCGAAGCGGACGGCGGCGGCGGGCCCGCGCTCGCGCTCGGCCGCGCGCATACCGCCGACGTGGCCGCCGAGCACCTCGGGCGGCTCGCCCATGTTGACGCGGTCGCGGCCGGCGTACGCGCGGCGATGCGCGACGCGGACATTGGCGATTTGGCCGACGTGCACTTCGTGCAGGTCAAATGCCCGCTGCTGACCGTGACGCGCGTCGGGGCCGCGGAGGCGCGCGGCGCCAAGGTCGCGGTGCGCGATACGCTCAAGTCGATGGGGCTTTCGCGCGCGGCAAGCGCGCTCGGCGTGGCGGTGGCGCTGGGCGAGTTCGACCGCGCCGCGCTGACCGACGCGACGATCGGCTTCGACTTCTCGCGCTGGTCGGGCCGCGCCAGCTGCTCGGCCGGCATCGAGCTGCTCAACAACGAAATCGTGGTGCTCGGCATGTCGGCGAAGTGGTCGGGGCCGCTGGCGGTCGAGCACGCGGTAATGACCGACGCGCTCGACGTCGAGCCGGTGCGCGCGGCGCTCGCGCGGGCGGGGCTTGCGGCGGCCGGGCAGCTCGGCGAGGCGGAGCGCCGGCGCCTCGTCGCTGTGCTCGCCAAAGCCGAGGCAAGCAGCCGCGGCCGGCTGCGCGGCCATCGTCACACTGTGCTGGACGATTCGGATATTTCGTCGACGCGCCACGCGCGCGCGTTCGTCGCCGGCGCGCTCGGCGGCCTCGTCGGGCATGCGGAGATTTTCGTGTCCGGCGGCGCCGAGCATCAGGGCCCCGACGGCGGCGGCCCGGTGGCGGTGATCGTGGAGCGTAGTCCGTAGGGTCGGCGCCTGGCACATGCCTTGCTTTGGCGGGGGCATGGCCGGCGCATCTCTCGAACTCGTCGCACTGACCAAGCGTTACGGCGGTACCATGGCGGTCGACACCATCGACCTGCGCGTGCCGGCCGACACCTATTGCTGCCTGCTCGGCCCGTCGGGCTGCGGCAAGACCACGACGTTGCGGCTGATCGCCGGGCATGAGACCGCGACTGCCGGCGACATCATTCTCGGCGCCAGCAACGTCACCGACATGCCGCCTGCCCGGCGCGGCACCGCGATGATGTTCCAGAGCTACGCGCTGTTCCCGCATCTCACCACGATCGACAACGTCGCCTTCTCGCTGAAGATGCGGCACGTCGGCAAGGCGGAGCGGCGCGCCAAGGCGATGGAGCTGTTGCGCCTCGTCGACATGGCGGCTTACGCCGAACGGCTGCCGGCGCAGCTTTCTGGCGGGCAGCAGCAGCGCGTCGCGCTCGCGCGCGCGCTCATCACACAGCCGCAGATCCTGTTGCTCGACGAGCCGCTCTCGGCGCTCGACCCGTTCCTGCGCATTCGCGTGCGCGCCGAGTTGAAGAGGCTGCAGCACGAGCTCGGCATTTCCTTCATTCACGTCACCCACAGCCAGGACGAGGCGATGGCGCTCGCCGACCTGATCGTGGTGATGAATGCCGGCCGCATCGAGCAGGCGGGCGCGCCGCGCGACGTGTTCAACGCGCCGAAGACTGCGTTCGTCGCGCAATTCATCGGCGGCCACAACGTGATTGCAACCGACCGCGGCCCGATCGCAGTGCGCGCCGACCGGCTCAGGCTCGCCTTGCCGGCGACGGCGCCGAGCAAATTGTCGGCGACCGTGCGCAGCGTCGAATACCAGGGCACACATTTGCAGATCACGCTCGCGGCGCCCGATGCGACCGAGCTGACAGCCACATTGAGCGAAGCCGAATACGACGCGACGCCGGTCAATCCCGGCGAAACGGCCGCGGTCGATTGGAGCGACCGCGACGTCCACCGCTTGTCTTAAATGCCAGAGGAGACTGCCATGCGAAAGAAGAACACGCAGCACGGCCTGTCGCGCCGGGCCATGCTCAAAGGGGCCGGTGCCGTCGCCGGCGCGGCGATCACGGGATTTCCCGCCGTGCACGCGCAAGAGCCGAAGGTGCTGCGCTATCTCGGCACCGCGGTGAACCAGTCTGCCGACATCGCCAAGAAGGCGAAGGAAGACACCGGCATCACCATCGAATACATCCCGGTGACGACCGACGAGGTGACGAAGCGCGCGATCACGCAGCCGAACTCGTTCGACCTGCTCGACGAGGAATATTTCTCGCTACGCAAGGTGATCCCGTCGGGCAACCTGATCGGCATGGACGCCAAGCGCATCAAGAACGCCGAGAAAATCACGCCGATTTTCACCAAGGGCGAACTGCCCAGCGGCAAAAAGATCGGCGACCAGGGCACCGCGCCCAAGAAGGTGTTCTATCTGGAAGCGCAGAACTCGAAGAAATTCGCGACCTCGCCGACCCAGTGGATCACCCTTATCCCGACCACCTACAACGCCGACACGCTGGGCATCAGGCCCGACTTGATCAAACACCCTATCGAAAGCTGGAAGGAGCTGCTCAACCCCGAGTTCAAGGGCAAGGCGGCGATCCTCAATATTCCCTCGATCGGCATCATGGACGCGGCGCTCGTGGTCGAGGCGTCGGGCATTCACAAATACACCGACAAGGGCAACATGACGAAGCCCGAGATCGACCTCACCATGAAGGTGCTCACCGAGGCGAAGAAGGCCGGGCAATTCCGCGCCTTCTGGCAGGACTTCAACGAGAGCGTCAACCTGATGGCCTCGGGCGAAGTGGTGATCCAGTCGATGTGGTCGCCGGCGGTCACCGCTGTGCGCTCGAAAGGCATCCCGTGCATCTATCAGCCGCTCAAAGAAGGCTATCGCGCGTGGGCGGCGGGCTTCGGCATCCCACGCACGCTCACCGCCCGCAAGGCCGACCTCGCCTACGAGTTCATCAACTGGTTCCTCGACGGATGGGCGGGCGCGCATCTAAACCGGCAGGGCTACTACTCCGCCGTGCTGGAGACGGCGAAATCCAAGATGGAGCCCTATGAGTGGGCGTTCTGGATGGAAGGCAAGCCAGCCGAGAAGGACATCCACGCGCCCGACGGCCCGCTGCTGGAAAAGGCCGGAACCGTGCGCGACGGCGGCTCCTTCGCGGACCGCATGGGCTCGGTCGTGTGCTGGAACTCGGTGATGGACGAGAACGACTACCTCGTGAAGAAGTGGAACGAATTCATCGCCGCATAATTGGTAGGGTGGACTAAGGCGGCGCGAAGCGACGCCGTTCCCACGCATTACAAACAAATTCGCGTGGGCACGCACGCCCATCGGCGCGCTTAGCCCACCCTACGACCTAACAAACCGCGCGACCGGGCGCGCACGATGAGCGACCCAACACGCATTTCCACCGGCGAGCCGCCGGCGTCGCTGCAGGTCGCGCCGTTCGCGGCGGTGTTCGTCGCGTTCTTCCTGGTGCCGCTCGCGCTCACCGTGATGGTGAGCTTCTGGGACTATACCGAATACGAAATCGTCCCCGCGTTCACCTGGCGCAGCTACGTCGAGATGTTCGAGGGCTGCTTCGACCAGCTGCCGGGGTTGTGCGTCACGTTCAAAACGTATCTGTCGACCGCCAAATTCTGCCTGATCGTGTGGCTCGCCACCCTCATCATCGGCTTCTTCGTCGCCTATTTCCTTTGCTGCCACGTGCGCTCGACCACGATGCAGATCGCGCTGTTCCTGGTGTGCACGATCCCGTTCTGGACCTCGAACATCATCCGCACCATTTCCTGGATCCCGCTGCTCGGGCGCAACGGGCTGTTCAATTCGACGCTGGTCAAGCTCGGCCTCATCCGCGAGCCGATCGAGTGGCTGATCTTCTCAGACTTTTCCGTGATCATGTCCCTCGTGCATCTCTACACGCTGTTCATGATCGTGCCGATCTTCAACTCGATGATGCGCATCGACCGCGCGCTGCTGGAAGCCGCCTACGACGCCGGCGCGTCGGGCTGGCAGGCGCTGTGGAACGTGGTCATTCCGCTATCGAAGCCTGGCATCGTCATCGGCTCGATCTTCGTCATCACCATCGTGATGGGCGACTTCGTCACCGTCGGGGTCATGGGCGGGCAGCAGATCGCTTCGGTCGGCAAGGTGATCAACACCGAGATGAACGCGCTGCAGTTCCCGCCGGCCGCCGCAAACTCCGTGATCCTGCTGGTTGCGGTGCTGTTCATCATCTGGGCGCTCACGCGCCTCGTCGACATCCGCAAGGAGCTCTGAGCGATGAGCGAGTCCCGCGGCGCGGCGTTCTACTGGCTGGCGCTTTTGTTTGCCCTGTTCGTGCTGTTCCTCTACGGCCCGATGATCACGATCGTGATCCTCTCGTTCCAGGGGCCGGAGGGCGGCCTGACCTTTCCGATGAACGGGGTGTCGCTGCACTGGTTCCGCAAGCTGTGGGAAGGGCTCGGGCTCGTCGACATCTGGGCGGCGTTCCGCCGCTCGATCTGGCTCGGGTTGGTGGTGATGGTGCTCACCGTCGTGCTCTCGCTGCTCGCCGGGCTCGCGTTCCGCAAACGCTTTCGCGGCGCGACCGTACTGTTCTACGTGACGGTAGCAAGCCTGATCGTGCCGTCGATCGTGGTCTCGCTCGGCATCGCCCTCGAGTTCCGGCTGATCGACGATGCCGTCAAGGCCCCGGCGGAAAACTTCGGCTGGACCTGGGTAAGTGAAAGCTACGCCACCGCCATGGGCCTCTATACCTCGGGGCTCGGCGCGCAGCTCACCTGGACGCTGCCGTTCGGCCTCTTGATCATGTTCGCGATCTTCAACCGCTTCGACCGCCGCTACGAGGAGGCCGCGCGCGACCTCGGCGCGACGCCGTGGCAAAGCTTCGCCCACGTGGTGCTGCCGATCATCGGTCCGAGCGTGATCGGCATCGGTTTGTTCGGCTTCACCTTGTCATGGGACGAGGTGGCGCGCTCGAGCCAGGCGATCGGTGACGTCAACACCCTGCCGCTCGAACTGCGCGGGCTCACCACCACGGTGACCAACCCGCAGATCTACGCGCTCGGCACGCTGACGACGGCGGTGTCCTTCGCCGTGATTTTCGCCGCGCTGGGGACGATCTTGCTGTTGCGCCGGCCTAGGGTGGGCTAAGGCGGCCATAAGCGCGTTTACGCGCGTCTTCGACGCGCTATGGCGGCCGCGCCCAAGCGTTACAAACAAATTCACGCAGGCACGCGCGCCCATCGGCGCGCTTAGCCCACCCTGCGGCACCCTTACGGTTGCATCGACGGACGATCTCGTTTAGGTTACGTCTGCTGACCGCGATAAATTCAAGCGGTGAACATGACTAAAAAAATCATCGTATTGTCGGACGGCACCGGGAACGCCGCTTCAAGCATCTAGCGAACCAATGTCTGGCGCGTATTTGAAGCGCTCGACCTGAGCGAGGGCGATCAGGTCGCCAAATACGACGACGGCGTCGGCAGTTCCTCTTTCATTCCGTTGGCCCTGCTCGGCGGTGCGTTTGGATGGGGACTCAAGCGCAACGTCATCGACCTGTATAAATTCGTGTGCCGCAACTATGTCGCGGACGCGCAGATATATGCATTCGGCTTCAGCCGCGGCGCGTTTACCGTTCGCGTTCTAACGGCCTTCATACTGCACGAAGGGCTCGTTCCTTATACGTCGGAATCCGAGCTGCATAGCCGCGCACGCGACGCCTACCGGGCATACCGGAGAGACAATTACCATTCGGTGCTTCGCGTCGAGACGGCGTTTCGCCTGCTGCGCGACCTTCTTGTGGGCGGCTTGAATCGTTTTCTGCGACGCCAACCATACAATCGAGCGGACAACATCCCGCTCAAATCAATCGAATTCATCGGCGTATGGGATACCGTGGCGGCCTATGGATTGCCG
>Ga0306920_100007920_pt1 | contig 14047 bp, 13 predicted proteins | sample flu12Cox44000170_FD_204666 | JGI IMG/M metagenome (GOLD analysis project Ga0306920, IMG submission 204666) | Lab enrichment of tropical soil microbial communities from Luquillo Experimental Forest, Puerto Rico - flux4day.12C.oxic.44.000.170 (v2)... | ecosystem: Environmental > Terrestrial >...
ACACGGCTAGCGCAACACCCGGGAAATAATGAGTGCTTCTTCCATTGCCGCTCCGACGTATCCAGCGGCGGCAATCCCGCGGGTAATCAATCCGTGGTTCGTCGCGCTCGCAGTCGTCATTCCGACTTTCATGGAGGTGTTGGATACGACCATCGCCAATGTGGCGTTGCGTCACATTGCTGGCGGGTTATCGGCGGCTGTTACGGATGGCGAATGGGTCATCACCAGTTACCTTGTAGCCAACGCTATCATTCTGCCGATGTCCGGCTGGCTCTCGATCCGTCTTGGACGCCGCAATTATTTTCTATTGTCGATCCTGGTCTTCACCTGCGCCTCGGCGATGTGTGGAATGGCGACAAGTCTGAACGTGCTAATCTTCTCGCGCGTTTTGCAAGGTCTCGCTGGCGGCGGATTACAGCCATCGAGCCAGGGTGTGTTGCTCGACGCTTTTCCGAAAGAAAAACAAGGCGCAGCCCAGACGGTTTTCGGTATCGCTGCGCTGCTCGCGCCGGTCGTCGGACCGACTCTCGGAGGGTACATCACGGACAATTACGGCTGGCGCTGGTGTTTCTACATCAATGTACCGGTTGGAATTCTCGCGCTGTTTATGGCCCACGCCCTCGTGTTCGATCCAGGTTATCTGAAAGCGCTAACCGCAGACGCGCGACGAGAGAGGCGACCCTTCGACACGCTCGGGCTGTGCCTCCTCGCCATCACCATGGCCTCATGGGAGGTTATGCTGACCAAAGGCCAGGAATGGGATTGGTTCAGTGATCCGTTCCTGCGCGTGCAAACGCTCGCCTTGTTATTCGTCCTTGGTCTCGGCGGACTCATTTTTCGCGAACTGCGGTTCGCCAATCCACTCGTTAATTTTCGCACGCTGAAGGACCGTAACTTTGCGGTCTGCTGCATCATCATTTTCTGTGCATACGCCACGCTCTACGCGAACACGGTTAGTCTTCCTTCGTTGCTACAAACACTTTTCGGATACGATGCGACTACTTCTGGATTGGTTCTGTCGCCGTCTGGCGTCTTTGCTATCGTCATGCTGGCTATCGTCGGCCGTCTGCTCGTTCGCGGCGTCGATGCACGTTATCTTATGGCGACGGGCCTGTTCATTATGGCCGTGGCAAGTTTTTGGCTATCGAAGTTGAACCTGGAGATCAGCCCCTGGCACATTGTCTGGCCGCGGGTGGTTTTCATTATCGGTCTGTCCACGATTTTCGCGCCGCTCAATGTCGCGGCATTCCTGAATATTCCACCTCAACTCCGAGGCGCCGCTGTCGGCCTGTTGGCGCTTTTACGCAATGAAGGAGGTAGCGTTGGGACATCAGTCGCACAAACAATTCACGAACGTCGCGATCAATTCCACAGCCTGCGCTTGGGCGAAAACCTCGATCAACTTAACCCAGCGGTGACCTCTTACTTCAATCAAGTTCAGCCCGACCTCCTACAGCAGACCGGCGACCCGGTGGCGACCAAGCAAATGGCACTCCAAATTCTCGACAATCTACGAGCCGAACAATCCTCTGCCCTCGCCTACTTCGACACGTTCTTTGTCTTTGCCGTAATCGCGCTTGCTCTGGTTGGTTTGGTCTTCTTCATGAAACGATCGGTCGCCGCTAGGGGAGCGCACGTCGGAGCGGAGTGACGTACAATGAATACGAAGGTTTTTCGCGCAGCGGTTTTCTTGTTGCGGATTGCATTGGCGGCGGCATTTGCATCGGCGGTTGCGGATCGTTTTGGAATATGGGGACAACCTGGAACTAAAGGCGTGAGCTGGGGCGACCTCTCGCACTTCAACGCTTACGTCGCCAAACTCAATTGGTTTCTGCCTGCCGCAGTCATCCCCGCGCTGTCTTGGGCAACTACGGCGCTTGAGACTTTGTTGGCCGTGGCGCTGTTGGTTGGCTGGCAGATCCGATGGATTTCGCTCGCGAGCGCGCTGCTGCTATCGAGCTTTGCCCTCACCATGACCGTGGCGCTCGGCCTCAAAGCACCATTGGATTATTCGGTTTTCACCGCTGCATCCGCAGCCTTGCTCCTCTTCGCCGTGACTTCGCCGGCAAGTAACAACAAGCCCATAAAGGTAGCAGCCTCATCATGAACGAACGTGAGAGTAACACTGTTAATCAACCCGTGAGGTCATGATTCCGATGCGGACGCGACGGACAGCACTTGAGAAATGTCGGCAACTCCTAACGAGGATCGGGTTCGCTTTGATTCTGTTTGGTGGCTGTGGATGTGCTGCCCGTCTGGCTACCGTAAAAACAGAGCCAGCACATCTTCCGGCGACTGTCGCCAACGATGGGCCGCTCAACGGGGCGACAAAGTTTCTGACCACAGCTGAACATGAGCAGCCACTGACAGCGTTGGGCACTGATTTGTTAGCCGCCAAAATCTCTTACAATGTCCTGGAACGGCGCCCTAACGATAAGTCAGCGCAAAACATTTATAATTTTGCAGTGGCTCGAGTTGTCCAGAACGCCGATCGCGCAAGGGTTGAACCGTGGCGCCGGCCGATAAATATCGGCACCGAGGAGGGGAACTACCTTCTCAACTCGCCGAAACCAATCGACGCGGACCATGACCCAAGCCGATACAATCGATTTCCCGCCGACACATTGAAGATCAGCGGCAGATTCTACAGGAAGCGCTCATGGGTCAGCGGCATCGGCGCGCCGCTAGTCGCGGTCGGACGGTCAGAAACGCCGCAATTTCGTGAGCTACATCGGTTGCAACACATCTACGCGCCAATCACTGCTGCAATTCGATTCTCGGGCCGGCAAGCAGAGCTCGATTTCATCGATCCCCTGACGAGAGAACAATTCGCCATAAACAAGCACGTGTTCCCACTGGCGGCAGATTTTAGCGCCTCGACGGCGATGCTAATCGCGGGAACACATCCAGAGAAACTCGGCTTCTCTCGCGCAGTCAACCCGGAGGCGTATGCAGACACGGCAAGACTTTACCTGTTGCAACGATATGACCCGAACCGGACGCCAGTTATTTTTGTTCACGGCTTACAGGAAACCCCAGCGAACTGGGCCCCGATGATCAACGCATTGCGGGATGAACAGTGGATCCGAGAGCATTACCAATTCTGGTTCTTTAGTTATCCCAGTGGTTACCCTTATCCCTACTCGGCGGCACTCCTGCGTCGCGATCTTGATGACATCAAACGCAAGTGTCCCGCTCTAAGGCGGGGGGCTGTTTTTATCGGTCACAGTATGGGCGGGATGATTTGCCGACTCATGGTCACAGATGCAGGAGACAATATTTGGCGAGACTTATTTGGCACTCCGCCTGCGAGCACTCCGTTAACTGCCGAAACGCGGCGTCTGTTCGAAGAATTGCTCGTTTTCAATCATCGCTCGGAGGTAAAGCGAGTCATATTTATTTCGACGCCCCACCGTGGCAGCGATCTGGCCACCAGCTTGGTTGGTCGGCTGGGCGCTGGTTTGGTCAAAACGCCTCGATCATTCGAGCCGGCTTACGCTGAAATAAAGCCTCTTTTGGTGCACGACCCCAAGGCCGTGACTTTCAATCGCATGCCTAACAGCGTCAACACACTGGAACCAAACAATCGCTTTGTGCGGGCCGTGAACAAGCTTCCAATTACGCGGAGTGTTCCGTACCATTCGATCATGGGAGATCGCGGTCGCGGTAACACTCCCAAGAGCTCCGACGGCGTAGTCTCATATTGGAGCTCACACCTCGATGGAGCACAATCAGAGCTGGTCGTTAACGCGAACCACAGCGCCCAATGCAATCCGGACGCCATCGCCGAGGTTAAGAGAATTCTTCGAATGAACCTGGCCCACTCCATCGAAAGAAAGCATGCAAGCACCGCGAAACGATAATGAGATGCGGCGTTGTTGTAACACCCGTCGTCGACATACTGGGCGCACCAGCCCTAAGCCGATCTTTTGTTACTCGTATGCTGAGGCAAGAAACAAAGTCTTTCACAAATACGTCGCCCCACAGTGGATTGTGTGCGCATGAATAGAACGCTTAAAACCGAGCAGCAGGGATATTCAGCAGGCAATCTGGAGCACGGTGCAGCCGACCGATAAAGGCAACTTTGGCTCGCTCGCCTCCATGAAAACGGCAAACCGTATAAGTCAGTTTATTGCAAGGCTAGCTGCTCTATGGATTGCCCTTTTGATTCTCCCATTTGCAGAGAGAACTCTCTTAGGGGCCAAAACCTACTATTTCCTATATGTTGGACTCGGACTGGTCTTTGTAGTGTATGGGCTAACGATCCGCTCCATCTTCTCTTTCTTACAGCGCACAAGACGAGAGCCGGTTTACGTTTGGATTGCGTTTCTGGTGTGGTCCGTCTTTATTTGCGGCATTCTGGCGGTCTTCGCTATCGAGTACGATCTTCTTCCTCACACGCCAGAGCCATCAATCGCGCACAGCCGACCTCTAATTGATTATTTCTATTATGAGATAGTCACGTTCACGACCGTCGGTTACGGCGACATAATCCCGTCAACTGCACAAGGGAAGCTTCTCTCCATATGCACAGCCCTTCTAGGAGCGACGCACGGTGTGACCTTTGTGGCGATAGTGCTTCTGGCTTTAACACAACACCCGCCCGGCAAAAATCAGGAATAATTGCTCAATGAAGGCATTGATTGCCATCTTTGTCGCGTCTAAGCCGCAAAAAGTTCTTGCTCGTAGTTCGGCGGCTGTTAACAAAGTTCTGGGGAGGAATCCAAAAATGAGCATCAAAAACTACACTTCGTCGACCGCACTCACTCTCGGATTATTTGTCGCAATTAGTATTTCCGTTAGTGCGCAGTCTGAAAGTAACCGGGAGGCAGCGGGCGATGTGGCTAAGCCACAGACTGCGAGTCCGACCGATTTCGTGGATACCTTAAATGCCACCTTCGGCAAACAAACCACTAACCGGGCGACGCATGCGAAAGGTATCGTGGTCTCTGGCAAGTTTACGCCGGGCGCAGGCGCCAAGAGTGTGAGTAAGGCACCGCACTTCCAGCAAACCGTGCCGCTGACCTGCCGGTTCTCCGATAACACGGGGATTCCCACGTTACCGGACGCCGATGGTAATGCCACGCCACACGGGATGGCGTTAAAGTTTCATCTGCCTGACGGGTCCGATACGGACTTGGTAACTCATTCCTTTAACGGCTTCCCTGCTGCTACCGGAGATGAGATGCGGCGGTTTATTATTGCGGTGAGTTCTAGCGGGCCAGGCGTTTCTTCGCCGACGCCACTCGACAAATTCCTCGAGACCCATCCGGCCGCGAAAAGGTTTGTGACATCACTGGAACCGCCGCCGGTTTCCTATGCGACGCTGGCGTATTTCGGCGTCAATAGCTTTCGGTTCACGAACACGGATGGAAAAGTGACGTTCGGCCGCTACCAGATTATTCCACAGGCAGGCAAACATTTCTTGTCGAAAGAGGATGCTGCCAAAGCGACGCCAGATTATCTTAGTGACGAGCTTCGCAACCGGCTGGCCAAAGGTCCGATTCGTTTTGATTTTCGTCTGCAACTGCCCGAAGCAAGCGACAAGATTGATAACCCTTCCATCACTTGGTCGGACAAGAACAAGACCGTGGACCTGGGAGTGATTGAAATCACATCAATCGTGCCCGACAGCGCAACGACCGAGCGTACTTTGCTCTTTCTTCCCGATCTGCTGCCTGTAGGTATCGAGGCCGCAGACCCAATGATCCAGTTTCGCAACAAAGCGTACCCAATCTCCTACGACCGTCGTCACGCTCTAGAAACGAAGAAGTAAGCTAGGATACGCAATGCCAGGGCCTAACCAGCCGATGAAGCCAACCGCCCCATTGCAAGGTAATTTCCGGCTTTGTTTGCGGAGTCCTTGATTTTCAGAGAAGCTCTCTGAGTAACTGGGCCCCCCTTACCCCCCGCATGGAACAAAAGAGAATTCCTGACACGGGGGATACTTGCCTACCACCCCATAGTAACATGAAGCATGCTTAAGCATGCTTATTCGCCGCCCAACACACGGCATACGCGTACATATGCTTCTAACGACTTAATAGGTACTCTGCTGTGGGTACCCCTGCAGGCCACCCTAGCAGGAGATCACCCCTGCTGACTGCAGAGTGAATGCAGAGTGAATGCGTTGTCAGCGTAGGGTGGCGGCACGCGAAAAAGAATGCTTGCGGGGTATGTGGGGCTACCACCCTCGCGGCGACAAGCAAAGCATGCTTACGTCCTTTGTAACTCGAGGGACGGCTTAATCGCGCACTACCTTTACAGCGTTCAGGACGCTGACCGTCAGGATATGCTCCTGATGCTGCTCAGGCCAAACAGTCTGATGCACCGCGGCGACATCACGCACTTTGCGCGATAGCCCTAAATCGCCATCGCTTTTCCCCGCTCGTTCGGCAGCTTCAGCCGCGTACTTACTCAGACCGAGCTTTGTGCGTTCTTTTCGTTCGCTTAGGACAGTGGCAAGCGCGTCTGCTGGTGACACGGCATCTGGTGACACTTTGGTGACAGGTTTCGCGAGCGCTCGTTGAGCCGAGGCCTTAGCCGAAGTCATCCAGCCCTCCCGTTTGGAGCGTTGTCGAACGGCGTCCTCGCTGATCTGCATTTGGCGTGCGGCTTCACGGACCCCGACTGCTACCGCCAGAACGCGCACAGCAGGCCAATCAACATTAAGGGGTTTGGGCATAGTGAGTGGATAATGTTCAGGCGAACAGATACCGTGCTTTAAGAAGAAAGCAAACTGATTGCGATGACGATTATCGAAACCAGACCGCACCGGAATGCCTGGACGCGCCGGGATCATCGCGGCGTCGTTGTGATATTCGCGCCGGCAGGTGCTGCGCTAGGCTCCGCTCCCGGTGACTGGCCGGGGACGGCGTTTGTGTTGTGGTTGCGTGGCTCTTTGCATGGCCGTGGTTGCGCACTGTCAATCTCCGCTTGGGGCTGCTTTGTCTCGTAACACCACACATGTTTTTAGATTCCTGGACTTTAGCTTTCTCGTGCCCGGAGCCGTGTCAGCATCGCTGTCGAAAAGTTGGACAGTGCCAACTGGTTACGGCGACGTTGTGGGCGGGATTCTTGCCATCGTTGCCGTGATAGCGCTGGCACGCGTGGCAACGTGGGCTATCGCAGCAGTTTGGATATTCAACGTATGGGTAACGGCTGACGTCCTATTTGCCACACTCAACGGATTGCGAGTCGGTTTGGACCCAGGTTCTCTGGGCCCAGGGTTCTACATCTTAACGGGGTTCAATCCGCCTTTGCTCGTGACCAACGGGCTAATCTTCATGCTTTTGCTGCGCGGCGGAAACGGAGGAGCCGCAATCGGACCTTGCTAAGCGCCGGTCGCATTATGAGACCCAACCAAGCGCTGGAGCCAACGGCCCGCCTTGAAAATGCATTCCGTTTGCTTGCCACAACAGCCCTGCCCTGGCTTATCCCCGACGCTGCAGGCCAGCCTCGCGCGCACGTGGAAACGGGCGCTTAGCGAAGAGAGAAGACACAGAGCGGCAACGTGGTTGCGTTCAGCGAGAGTGCGTGAATTACACACCAAGCGATCGCCAGAAGCGGCCCCGAGCGCGAGGGCCTTCGTGCTCAACAACACCCTGCTCTGGGCTGTAAAATATTGCTCTCATGCCGAACGCACTCTCGATGACTTCGGCAATCCAGCCCTGAGATTTGGCGAAGGCTTGGATTTGTCTCTCCCGTTCTGCCGTTGGCGTCGTGATGGTTGACCAGCAACGCTCTAAATCATTCTCAAAGACAACGCAAAACGCTCGTTCTCCTAGTCTCGCCGCAATATGTTTAGTTAGAGTGTTCATATGTTCTTATTCGGCCTCCTTTTTGTTTGGCACTATTGAGAATGAGAAAGGTTTTGTGGCGTCGCCGAAGATATATTGGCCGCTACCCCTTCAGATGCCGGCAACCCCACCTTCGCGAGCATTTCGCTGTAGCGTGAGTCATGGCGCAACCTGCGGATTAACGGATCGATCAAAAGGCTTAACAGCCCAGTGTCGTGATTTTCAAGAGAAATTTGTAGCCACTCAAAAGCATTGTCCGTTTCGCCTCGCCAGGCGTAGACCTCAGCGATCTGATACGCCATAACGTTTCTATCTTTGGCGATCAGCTCGGCGAGGGATTCGTCTGCCGCTGGGCGGTCCCTGCGCGCATAGTGTGCGAGTGCGAGTTCGAAATGTCGGTAGCGTTCGTTAGGCTCAAGCTCGGCTTCGCGCAACGCGGCTTCGCCATCGCCACGCTGAATCGCCACGAATACCTGCCATCGGCGGGAGCCGGCGGCGGTTGGCTGCAGCTCTGCCGCCTTTCGGGCTGCAGCTTCAGCGTCATCCAGCTTTCCCTGGACAAAAAGGAGGCGGGCCAGGCTTTGCCTGGCTTGATAAGCCAATGGGTCGCGTTCAATCGCCTGACCTGCTAGCTTCTCTGCTTCTTCAAATTGACCAAGATAAACAACCACCGGCGCCAATAGATCATTAGCCGTGGGGTTCCATGGTGCCAGTTGTTGCGCACGACGGAGCTCAGTCAATCCCTCATCAAACCTCCATTCGGCGAAGAAGCGAGCCCAGCCGAGCGCAGCATGCGCCTCAGCAAGCTTCGGCTGGATGGCCACGGCCCTCTCGGCATCGCTAGCCGCTTTTGACCATGCATCTTTTTGTTTCTCGCTGCTTAGATCGCCAATCCATGTCCACGCTTGCGAGCGCTCGGCATAGGCCAGCGCATAGCCAGGATCGAGATGAATCGCTTGATCGAAGAAACTGACCGCCTCGAGATAGCCTTCAAGGTTCCGACGCTGGAAGTAAAAGTGACCTTGGAGATATGCATTGTGCGCTTCTACACTTTTGGTCGCCACGTTTTTCGCTGGGTCGGCCTCTGTACCAAGCAACGTCAGCTCCAACGATGTCGCAACGGCCTTCGCAATTTCGGCTTGAACAGCGAAGATGTCTTTAAGTTGACGATCGAAGGTCTGTGACCAAAGCTCGCTTCCATCCGCGGCGTTAACAAGCTCGGCAACGATTCGGACACGGCTACCACTCTTTCGCACCGTGCCTTCTAGCAGCGTGCTGACACCCAACTTCTCGCCAATGCTCTTGCTATCCTCTTTCTGGCCCTTAAAACGGAAAGAAGAGCTCCTGCCGATTACCTTGAGCCCCTGAACCTGGGCCAGAGCAGCAATCAATTCTTCCGACAGTCCATCCGAAAAATAATCGTCGCCCGGAGTACCACTTTCATTAAGCAATGGCAGAACGGCAATCGACTTTTGAGCGAGCGCTGAAGCGGCGTCGAGCCGTGATAAAAAAGCTGGTCTGTTGCGGAGAAGGTGAACCAACGGCACAGCTCCCGCGAAGATCGCTACAGTTATAATCAACGCCGCGAACTTCCGTGTGCTCCACCGCGGGATATGTTCGTTAGGCGTGATGTCGTTGGCACGCTTAAGGCCCTCCGGCGTCATTTCAAAGGCCCAAGCTATGATCACGGCAATCGGGAAACCCAGCATCGTAACAAGAACAACCAACCTGACGACAAAATTTGGAATCTCGAAAAATGGAAAAACCTGCGTGGCGATTTGGATCAAAAGCCACGCGACAACGCCGTAAGCAATTGCGACCCTATAGACATGGCGGCGCTTTAGCTCGGCGAAAAAGTTGCCCGGGTTCATACTTCTCCACGAAGGCCGACGGTCGTCCTTCGGCGGAGTGTTCACAAGGTCACCCATATATTCCTCGTCGGTTGTCACGAACTAGATTTCCTTTGAACAGTCACGGTTCGACCCCAGTCAACCGAACTGAATTCCATACTCGGTGGCGAGTTCGAAGACATTCCGAATGGCAATTGTGGGTGGCTCAGTTGGAGCGACTGCATTGTCCGGTGCAGGAAGGGACGTCGCTTTCAGAAACTCTTCGAACCCGGCAGGCGAGAACATGATGAGATAGTGGTTAGGAACGTTGCCGGGGTTACGCAGCCGGTGCGGGATATTGCGAGGGGCTATCAGTGTTTCGCCAGCTCTCAGTGTGAAGGTCTCGTCTCCGATGATAGCTTCCAGTACGCCGGAAAGCACAAACAGAGCCTCGTCCTCGCGCGTATGTGTATGACGGGGTACGCCCTTTCCAGGCGCGACTCTCATATCCAGGAGGCAGTATGCTCCTCCCGTATCCTCGCCTGAGAGAAGGATAGATCCAAGCGCGACATCGAAGTAATAACGTTTTGGCTTCGGTTGATACTTAATGGCCGGGGCCATCTCAGCGATAGCCCGAATGTTTTTCATTTTCTGTTCCTTCGTTGGCTTTACCAGGGAATTGGTTGGCCCAGGTGGAAGAAGCCACCATTCGGTCCATCCTCGGGCAGTGTGGCGAGTTGTGCGCTGGTCTTGCCACCTTCACTGACTTCCATCGTCGCGTTTGGGCCGCCCATGTCAGTCTTTACCCAGCCTGGATGCGCAGAGTTGACTTTGATTTTGGTGTCGCGCAACTCGTGGGCGAGATGCACCGTGAACGCATTGAGGGCTGCCTTCGAGGCATCATAGGCAAAGACCTTAAACGCATAAATTGGTGACGCGGGATCGGCATGAAGTGTGAGTGACCCCAAAATACTGGAAACATTTACGATTCGACCCGCGGGCGCTTTCTGAATGTGCGGCAATAGTTTCTGGGTTAACGCGACGGTTGCAAAGAAATTGGTGTCGAAAGTGTCGCGTAGGATCTCCGGCGACACCGAACTGGCCGGTTTCGGGACTGAACTGGGCGATGAAGTGTCGCTTTCCTTCCAAACGCCGGCATTATTAACCAAGATGTCGAGGTGGCCGTATTTTTTTGCGAAATAGTTATAAGCCTTTTGGTGGTCTTGCGAATTTGTAATATCAAAACCGAGGCTTTCGGCGTTAATGCCTTCGTCGCGAAGCTTCGCCGCTGCAGCTTCGCCTTTTTTCGGATCGCGCGACCCAAGGATGACAACGATTCCTTGCTTGCCGAGCTCGCGCGCGGTCTCCAAACCGAGACCCCGATTGGCGCCGGTAATGAACGCAATTTTTCCGTTTTGTTTTTCGTTCTTCATTTTGTTCCTTTCATTTCTCTAGAGGGAATCGGAAGTGTTCATAATCATCGCGCCCGATGGTCCCGTCCGAGTAGTTGCGTTGATTAGGCAGCCGAGCGGTGTTCGCTCTGTGAAGAAAGACCAAGCAATTCCGCGAGGCGCGATTCGTAAGCCTCACACGTGGGACACTCGCCATTAGCCTGAACCCATTCGGGATGTTCCTTGAGCAAGGCCTCGTGCATCTGCCGTTGAAGCTGAACATAAGGCTCGACTTCCTTATTAACCCTTCGAGAAGTGTTCGTCTTCATGGCCAATACCGTCGGAGGCAAGTAAAGAACAGCCATAGCGCGTGGGTGGGATTTTCCTTTGTCACTCGCGAGGTGATTCGCCCTCCCTCTTTCGAGGTAGACACAATTGGGGCTGAACTTGGCGCTGTCTGCGATAAACGAGGCGACAGACCCGAGCTGAAACCGGATTGGCTGAGCTTTTCCGCTATAATTGTTCAGTGGTGCACTAGCCTCCGCCAGGCTGCGAGGCGGCCCCGGCACTTTCGCAATAATCGCGCGCGTAGCGGTATAAAAAGGATCGTTTTCGGCCAGTCCTTGCTTTGAAGCCTCGCCCCACCGTCCGCCAGGCTGTTACGCAATGCGGGCCAGGCAAGGCTTTCGCTATAATCCCTAAGCGCGGGTAGTGGTAAGAAAAAGGATTGCCGGAGAGGCTTTCGCAAAAGACCTCCACGCACGCGAGGAGTCTTTCTTTGATGCCTTACACGCGCGTGGGCAAGCCCGAGTCGGCAGCGCTTTCTCTATAGTCTCCATGCGCGCGAGGGCGGCATAAAAAAAAGAAATGTTTTCTAGCGCGGCTGTCCGCAAAGCCGACCTATCCTCCGCGAACCCGTTACGCGACGCCGCCGCTTGATTGCGGTTTCCGGCTCGACTTCTGCGGCGTGAGCTCGATCTGCGCGGCCCGCATGCGGGCGCTCAATTCTTCGTCGCAGTTGACTGCACAGACCGAATGTTGGGATATCGGCCCGCCTAATCAATTGTCGCTTCAACAACACTCACGGGGGATTCAGTAGGCACAACTCGGTTTAGGCGCAGGTCCGCCTTGTTGAGTAGCGCCCCATATTCCTGTTCCGTTCGCTCCTGGCCTCCTGGTCCGACGAGCATCATCATATCGAGCATTTTGCCGGGGTGCGGAGTATCGCCGGCAGGGAGGACCATCTCGATAATCAACAGGCGGCTGGTTGACTTCATCACGCGCCGACAGTTGCCGAGGATCGCAAGGCACTGCGCTTCTCTCCAATCGTGGATGATGTGCGAAAGCAGATAAACATCTCCTCCGCTAGGGACTCTCTCGAAAAAGCTGCCTGCTTCAATCATGATTCGGTCGGTGAGACCCTTCGCTTGGATTAGCGCTGGTGCATCGCGCACGACGTGTGGCAGGTCATAGAGAACGCCATGGGATTCGGGATAGGTAAGAAGAACCGTAGCTAACAGATTGCCCGTCGCCCCGCCGACGTCGACAATCGTTTTCAATCCAGCGAAATCATATGCCGCAGCAATTGCCGGTGGCTCCGCTCCATGAATGCCGACCATTGTCTCGCTAAACAACGAAGCCTCTTCAGGCTTCGTTGCCAAATAATCAAAAATCGGCATCCCAAGCATATTTTCAAAGCCGCTCTTCCCGGTCTGAATCGAATACAGTAACTGCCCGAAGCCGTGCACCCAGGTTTCATTCGCAATTGTCAGGACGGCGGCGCGCGCAGCCCCTGGGGCTCCGGTCTTGAGCGCCTCACCCAGCGCCGTCAAAGTAAAGCGGTGTGTCGCATCCTCGGTCAATAGGCCAAGACTGGCGAGCGTTCGCATCAATCGATAAAGCGATGGGGCATGAGTGGAGGTAGCCTCAGCTAGTACGTTCGCGCTCCTCGGACCAGTCGACAGATGATCAGCCAGATTCAGCCTGGCAGCCACATAAAGAATCTGAGATCCCCAATGCGCCATCGCCATTTGCACCAGTTGTGCGTGAGGAGGCATTTCTTACCTTCTGTTTTCTTGGTCGTCTTTCATGTCACGCAATTCACATTTCAAATTAGCCTGCGATCGCTGCGTGATAGCCAAGAGCCGCCAGCCACATGCTCACACCGATCGAGGCCACGATCAACCACGTTAAGCGCGTCACCACGTTTCATCTCCGACCGGACATCAGTCTGGCTCGAAACGGATTGAAGACGAGTCTGCTGAGGCCCTCACTTTTCTACTCGTCCCGGCAGATTCCTCGATCAAGTCAGCAGCGACTGAAAGTCCATTCGCTTCTGCGATCGCTCGCTGCATTTTGCACGCATTCTCTCGATAGCTCGGGTTGGTCAGCACTTCGTTTAAAAGGAAGGCGAGGTGGTCAGCGGTTAATTTATCTAATGAGGTAACGACGCCGGTCCCTTTGTGCGCGATTCTCGCCGCGACACCGGGTTGATCATACGTTACGGGGATCGCTAACTGCGGAACGCCTTGAGCCAAAGATTCGAGCACGGTGTTCAACCCGGCATGGGTGATACAGACCGTGGACTGCTTCAGTAACTCCAATTGTGGCGCTCGTTTTATGATGATGGCATTGTTCGGAACCGGTCCGAGTTGCTTCGGATCGAGTTGGTCGCCAATAGAAAGCACTAGTTGCACGTTCTTGTTCTTGGCAACAGCAGCTACGATAGTGCGGAAGACATCCACCTGGCCGTTCAAAATAGTCCCCATTGACGCATAGATAAGTGGCTCTCCCGTTAATCGCTCCCAGGGGAAATCCACCTTTTCCCGGCCTTTCCCGTTGTGGAATGGACCGGTGTGGTGGAACTGCGAAGGCCAATCAGAGCTTTCAAAGTCGAAAGCTCGCGGGACCTGGGTAATTAATGCCAACGGGGAAACAGTGGAGTCGAGATCGTTCCAATCGATTTTGAGCCCGACGCTCTCGGCATATGCCTTGATGTTCCAGTTAACGCTTTCTAACAAATTGGCAA
>Ga0306920_100007921_pt1 | contig 14046 bp, 10 predicted proteins | sample flu12Cox44000170_FD_204666 | JGI IMG/M metagenome (GOLD analysis project Ga0306920, IMG submission 204666) | Lab enrichment of tropical soil microbial communities from Luquillo Experimental Forest, Puerto Rico - flux4day.12C.oxic.44.000.170 (v2)... | ecosystem: Environmental > Terrestrial >...
AGCGTGATCCGCCGGGCTGCCGGTGAATCGTTCTGGTTGCTCAGCCATGGCCGCGATGTGATACCCCGAGCGCGACTATCACCTTGGGGCGGCGGCGGCGTGTGAAGCGCTCCTGGACGTCACTACTTGGCCCGTTTACCTCCCGTTCACCGTCAGATCACCATTCGACCGCGGGCCCGGATAATCTTCAACCCCCAGACGGGGCTGATCTGGCCGTCATCCCCTCCACGAATCATGAGCGAGCTGTCCGACGGTCTCTTTGCGGAAAGCCGTACCACCTGCTCGGGAACCGCGATATCCGGCACCACTACCCGGGAGGCCCGGCCACAATACGCCTCCAGTGCTTCCTTCTCCGCCGTGGACCAGCCCGGACCAAGCCTGACATCAGGCCCCGACGACCCCCCTGCCAAGGCGGTGCCAGGCCTGGCTCATACCGCAGCCAGAAACGAAGTCAACAAACTACCGCTCGTTTCGAGCGGTGGGGATCGGCGCCGGTCACGCGGTACCCGGGGAAACGGTCCAGACGAAGGTCTGGGTGGCGTAGGCGCCGTTCCCGTCCGTCGCGGTGACCGTCACCGTGCTCGTGCCGTCGGTGGTGGGGGTGCCGGAGATCACGCCGGCCGAGGAGATCGACAGGCCGGACGGCAGGCCTGTGGCCGAGTAGGTCAGGGTCTGCCCGCTGGTGGTGTCCTGCCCGCTGAGGGCAACCGCAGCTGCTGCCTGGCCGGCCAGGGTGGCCTGCGGACCGGGATCGGCCAGGGTGACCGGCTGGCCGAGCTGGCCTGAGGCGACCGCCAGGGTGCCGCTCAATGGCAGGTTCGCGCTGGAGTCGCCAACCTCGATGCCGTAGTTGCCGGTACTTGTCATGAAGGCGTTTGAGGAAGAGTTCCAGTACTGGAGGTTCTGCTGGGTCAGGTCGAAGGTGACCGTGGTGGACGCCCCGGCGGCGAGGCTGACTCGCTGGAACCCCTCAAGCTGGAGCGGCGGCTGCCCGGAGGCGGCGGGGTCGTCCACGTAGAGCTGGGCGACATCCGCGCCGGAGCGAGAGCCGGTATTGGTCACGGTGGCGGTCACGGTGGCCGCTCCGCCCGCGGTCAGCGATCCCACCTGCAGGTTACTGAAGGAGAATGTCGTGTACGACAGGCCGAACCCGAACGGGAACAGCGGAGTCAGGCTCTTGCTGTCATACCAGCGGTACCCCACGTCGACTCCCTCGGAGTACTGCACCGTGCCCCCGGTGCCCGGCCACTGCGCCGTGGTGGCGGCCGGTACCTGCGAGAGGGAGGCCGGGAAGGTCACGGGCAGGTGCCCGGAGGGGTCGGAGTTCCCGAACAGGACGCTGGCGACCGCGGTCCCGTCCTCCTGGCCCGGGTACCAGGCCTCCAGGACCCCCTTGACGCTGGACAGCCAGGGCATGGTGACCGCGGAGCCGGTGTTGAGTACCACGATCGTGTTCGGGTTGGCGGCGGCGACGGCGGAGATCAGGTTGTCGTCGGCCATGCCGAGGTCGATGCTGGTCAGGTCCGAGCCCTCGGACTCGCCGAGGCTGGCGAAGACGATCGCCACGTTGGCCGCCGCGGCCGCTGATGCCGCCGAGCTGTCCTTGGAGCCCTTGTTAAAAGTGACTTTGGTGCCGCTGGGCGCGGCGGCCGTGATGCCCTGGAGCGGGGTGACCGTACCGCTGGAGCTGACCCCGGCACTGCCACCGCCGGCGGTCTGCAGCTTGGTCGAGGCGTCCGCCCCGATCACCGCGATCGACTTGTCCGACGAGGAGAGCGGCAGGATACCGCCGGAGTTCTTCAGCAGCACCGTGCCCTCTTCGGCTAGCTGGGTGGCGTCGTTCTGGTCGGTGGAGTTCGTGGCGACCGCCGTCGGCGACCCGCTCGGCGCCTTGTCGAACTCGCCGAAGGCGAACATCTGGGTCAGGATGTCCGATACCGCCGAGTCGATCGTCGCCTGGCTCACTGACCCGGAGCTGACGGCATTCTGCAGCGCGGTGCCGTAGTAGCCGTCGCTGCCGGGCATGTCCATGTCCAGGCCGGCGTTCGCGGAGGCCGCGGTCGAGTGCGTCGCGCCCCAGTCGGAGGTGACGAAGCCGGTGTATCCGAACTGCTGGCGCAGCACCGTGGTCAGCGTGTACGGATTCTGGCAGGCGGCGGTGCCGTTGATCCAGCTGTAGGAGCACATCACCGACGAGGCCGCGCCCTGCTGGACCGCGGCCTGGAAGGCGGGCAGGTAGATCTCCTGCTCGGCCTGGGTGCTGACCACCGCGTTGTCGGACGAGGTGTTGCGGTTAGTCTCCTGGTTGTACACCGCGTAATGCTTGACCTGGGCCATGGTCCCGGCGGACTGCACGCCGCGGATGTCCGCCGCGCCCATTTGCCCGGCCAGGTACGGGTCCTCACTGACCGACTCGAAGGCGCGGCCCCAGCGGGGGTCGCGCACGATGTTGATCGTCGGGCCGAGGTCGACCGTGGTGCCCTTGGCGGCCTGCTCGGCGCCGATGACGTGACCGTACTCCTGCTCGGCCGACGTGTCCCAGGTGGCTGCGACGTCGACCGGGGCGGGCAGCTGGGTGACGTTGCTCATCCCGTCGCCGACACCGGCCGGGCCGTCCTCGAGATTCATCGCCGGGATGCAGAGTGCGCTGATCGCCGGGATGTTCCCGACGTAGCTCCCGGCGGCGCCCGTCATCATGGCGACCTTCTGGGGCAGCGACAGCTGGCCCATCAGCTCGCTGACGCGCGTGGCGATCGGGGCGGTGGAGTCGACCCAGGGGCATGACGTCGCCGCTGACGCTGTCGCCGCGGTGCCATTGGCCGCCAGCAGCGTGGACGTAGCAAGCAGCACAGCCGCCCCGAGGGATATCCGGCCGGGCCGCGGCCAGAGATGTGATAGGCCCACGTTAGCTCCTTTTATCTGCGAGCGTGAGTTCTCGGATTTGGCCAAGGCAGTGCACTGCCGGCTGACGCCGCAAAAGCTAGCAGGTCACATGGATGCGAACACCGCCTTTGCCATGCTTCACTGCAAAGGAGGTTGGTTTGGTTAACCAGGATGAAATAACGCCTGAAGGACATTGTCAATGGCATGCACAGCGGCGGTGCGCCGCGAATCCCAAGCCTGCGGGGTTCCGATACTGGGCATACGTAGTCGGGCCGCGCCGTTGGCGGTGTTACGCACAGTAGCAGGACAAGAGGATCGGGGCGCTGCGGACGTGGACCGGTTCGCGGACCGGCGCGCCAGATAATCCCCGAGTGGTGGGTGCCGTTTGTGCGATGATTCGTGTCATTTGTGCAACTAGCATGATGCGGGTAGCCGCACTTCTCATAATCCGCCGGTCGTGGGTTCGAACCCCACCCGCCCCACATAGTATGAATTGGACAAAAGTTCAAAAAGGTCCGATTAGCAAGCCGTGATATGGCGAAGTGCTGGAGTCCGGGTCGTGTGTCTTCGATCTGCTGGCCGATAAGGTCTTCCCGCCAGCCGGTGGAGTGCGTGTAATCCGGCGTCCCGCTGGCCAGGCCAGCTAGGTAGAACAGAAGTAGAACGTCTGTCCGCCAAGCGATCATGACCCGGCCTCGCGTGCGCGCGAGCGGGACGCGGGCCTCCGGGAAGCGCTGCGCGCTATGCAGGCGACGATGACCGACCTAGTCGCCAGCCACCCATGCGTCATGCAAGGTGACCCGGCGACGCCAGGCGGGGGCGGCCCGCCGTGTCCGGGCCAGAGGTGATGGCGGCGATGTCCCTGGCCTGCGACACCGCGATCGCGCTGCTGCGGGAGACCGGACTGGCTACCCGCCTGGTGGCGATGCAGTTCGCCCGCGCAGCCGGGCTGGCCGAGGACCTGCTGTCTCGGACCTATGCGCTGGCGATGCTCGAGTACAGAATAGTGAGGAGCAAGCGAGGATCCGGTGACCCGGACGGCGACCACAGACCCGCTTACCGCTTCGGTCAGGAGGAGGGGTATCGATGAATGAGCAGCCCGACGCGGCCCGCATGGCTGGGTCGTTTGATTTCGTCGTGGTCGGGGGCGGTTCGGCGGGGGCGGTCCTCGCGAGCCGGCTCTCGGAGGATCCGGGGTGCCGGGTTGCGCTGCTCGAGGCGGGCGGCCCGCCCCCGCCTGCGGAGCTGATGCCCGCTGCTTGCCCGGTGCTGCAGCAGAACCGGGAGACGGACTGGATGTACACCGCGGATGCGGGCCACTGCGGGCTGGGGTTGACCGATGGCCGGATGATGGTGCCCCGCGGCAGGATGCTCGGCGGGTCTTCGGGCATCAATTACATGGCCTACGTCCGTGGTCATCCGGGCGATTTCGATTCCTGGGCCGCGGGCGGCGCCGCCGGGTGGAGTTATGACGAGGTCCTGCCGTATTTCAAGAAGAGCGAAGGCCTGGCGCCGAGCGGCGACATCATCATCGACGCCGGGGCCCACAACGCGGATGGTCCTCTTGGCGTGTCGGTGCGGGCTCCGGTGCTGACCGCCGCCGAGGAGTTCGTCGCTGCCGCGGCGGCGGCCGGGATCCCTGGCGGCGACTACAACGGCCGCGACCGGGGCGGCCCCGATGGGGTTGTGTCGCTGTTGCAGACCACGACGCGCGCTGGCAAGAGGTCCAGCACGTACCATGCGTTCCTCGAAGGGGAGGCCGAGCAGCGGCCGAATCTGGAGGTTATCTGCGGCGCCCAGGTCACCAGGGTGATCCTGGAGGGCGGCCCCGGCGGGCTACGGGCAACCGGGGTCGAGTACCGCAGCGGTGACGGCGCGGCCGTCGTCGCCCAGGCCGCCAGGGAGGTGATCCTCAGCGCAGGAGCCGTGGGTTCACCCCAGATCCTGATGCTGTCCGGCATCGGGCCCAAGAGCGAGCTGGAAGCGGCGGGCGTGGCCTGCCGGCTTGACGCCGCCGAGGTCGGCAAGCACCTCAAGGACCATCTGCAGGTCGGCCTGCTGTTCCCGGCGCCGGGGGCGGGGATCTCCATGATGGAGATGGGCCTGTCGATGGGCCCGGACGCGCTGCGGGCACCCGCCGGGCCGTTGCCCGCCGACCCGGCCGACGACGCCAGCCTGGGCGAGGAGCTCAAGGCGGTCAAGGCTGAGGCCGAGCGGCGCTTGACAGAATGGGCCACCACCGGCCGCGGCCTGGTGTCGTCGTCGCTGTATGAGGCGTGCGCCTGGTTCTCGACCGGTCTTGGTGACCACCACACCCACGACGCCCAGGTTGCGCTGTTCGCGTGCGGCTATAACCGCGATATCTGGCAGCGTTGCCTGAGGGTCGACCCAGACCGGTACTTCGATGACGCCGAGGCGCGCCTGGCCCCCGGCGCCGAGACCGTGATCATCCTGGCCAACCCGGTGCAGCCCCACAGTGAGGGCGAGATCGTTCTGGCCAGCGCCGACCCCCTCGATCATCCAACTATCCGGATGAACTACTACGGTGACCCCTACGACATGCAGGTTATGGTCGCCGTCCTGCAGCGAGCGCTCGAGATCGCCAAGACCTGGCCCGCGCACCGGCAGCTCGGCCCGCTGCTGGTACCACCGGACCTGGCCGCCCAACACGGACACCTCCCAGGCGACACCCCGAGCGAGGCACTGCTCGAAGACCTTGCCCGCCACTATTCGTTCACCGTGTACCACCTGGCCGGCACCTGCCGCATCGGAAGCGTGGTAGATCCCCGCTTGCGGGTGACCGGGGTGGCGGGCCTGCGGGTAGCCGATGCCAGCGTCATGCCGAATCTCACCAGCGGCAATACCAACGCCGCCTCGATCATGATCGGCGAGAAGGCGGCCGAGATGATCGCCGCCGACCACGGCGTCCACCTGAAAGAATTCGCAGGGCGACCGCGATAAGCGCCTGCCGACTGCCTAATGCGCAGTCCTGGAACCTCCCGGCTACGCCGAACTCCGGCTCCTCCAAGCCGAGGATGCACAAGCCGTGGTGCTGGTTGTAGTCCTCATAGTCTGCTCGGCGTCCTTCAAGGGGCCACGACGGCGTTTCCTAGCTCTCATGCCCTCGCACGGCTATGTCCCCGTCCTCCGTCCCCACGTGGGTCGAGGCCGTGGTAACGGCCAGGACCGGGTGATGAGCAGGCGTCCCGGCCGTAGAGAGCGACGACGAGGTACGTCGCCTCCGGGTAGGCGCGGGCAATTCCGCAGACTCGCGCGCCGGGAACGCGATGTGGATGCTGTCAGTCGGCGGACGCGCCTCTGCTGGGCGAAACGGCGACCTACCGGGGAGCTGCTGATGACCGCGCCGCATGCCGGGCAACCTCAGGTCCTGCCTCGCCGGGCTTGCGGCGAACCAACGCAGATACTACTGCTCGGCCTGTAGTCGGCAAGCCGGGTCACCCATCATGCACCTCTAAAAACGAATTCTGAACCGATCGGAAGTCCAATCAACGCCGAGGCCGAAAATCTCGTCAGCTGGCTCTTGACAACTGCCGGGACCCGATGCTTCATAGAGATAGCTGGTGCGAGGCCTGCGCGGCAGCAGGGGGTGGTGGCATAAGTTTCCTTACAGCTCATTGGGCAATGCATGAGTCGTTCGCGTGCGCGATCGGCGATAATTAGTACGAGCACGTTGTAAAATTATGCTGGCCGTGGTGTGCCCACCTGACCGCATTACCCGATCACGGAAGACTGCTCGTCCGCTAAATGCCGTTCAGGTTAGCCACATAAACGTTCCAATATGACAGTGTCGCTGTCACCTCAACTGCTGGAGATGCTCCGCGACGACTTTCTGCAGGCACGTTATTTCCGGCATGCCACCCCCAGCCCGCGGAACAGCGGTTCTCATTAGGGAGTGGGCACAGGTGGTGGCAATGCCCCAATCCGAGGTCATTTCGGTACCTTCGCCGGATCAGCTAATCAGAGGCGTTGGCGTAGTCCACCTGTCTCTCCTCGGTGGTTTCAGCATCCGCGCTAATGGTGTAGAGCGACCCCTAGCGGCAGGCTCACGTCGTTTGCTTGCGCTGCTCGCCTTGACAGGCCAGCGGATGCGCAGGCCAGTGATAGCAGGGATGCTGTGGCCCGAGGCGACTGATGGGCGTGCTAGCGCCTGCCTGCGATCGGCGGTGGCCCGCGTTGGTCACGCAATTGTTGACGTGCTCTGCGTAAGTCCGACTGAGCTTTCGTTGAGCACATCCGTGCGAGTTGACCTGAGGGACGCTGCAGTCGACGCCCGACGACTCCTGGCCGGAGGCGGGCCCCTTCGCCACGCCGACCTTTGCGGGGAAAGTACCGAGCTGCTCTCGCTTGAGTTGTTGCCAGGATGGTACGACGACTGGGTACTCATCGAAGCCGAGGCGTGGCGGCAGTTGCGCCTGCACGCGCTTGAGGCATTGAGCATGCGGCTTAGTTCGGTAGCCTGCCATGCTGAGGCGATCCTTACAGCACTGACCGCCGTATCTGCAGATCCGCTGCGTGAAAGCGCACGATCTGTGGTTATCCAGGCTTACCTCGCCGAAGGCAACCACTCCGAGGCATACCGTGAGTTCAAAAGATACCGGAATCTCTTGCTTGACTCGCTTGGTGTAGAGCCGACTCAGCGGCTTTGGGCACTGGTGGGTGCCGAGCCGCGGCCGTCACGGCATAGTCACGGCCACATGCGACAGTTCGGCGGTGATGCCATACGAGCCGGTCGGCGTCCTGATCCTCCGGGTCTGGCTTGAGCAAGGCTCAGCGACGCCGTTCCGGGCCACAATCCGGATGACCCAGGATGTGGGTTCTGCACCTCCTACCAGTGTGTCCCTTGCTGTGCCCAGCGAGGTCATCGATACGGTCCGGAGGTTCCTTGACCAGGTGACTGGCGAGCACGGCGTACGCGAGTGACCGCATCGTTCGGCACGTCACGCGGTAGTCACGCACTAGTCACGGCCAAAGAGGCAGAGTTACGGCTTGTCCGCGGCGCCCTCCGGTTGGATGAACGGGGCGTCACCGTCCACGCCTCGTCTCGAGCGCCTATAAGAGGGTCCTTGGATGGCCGCTAAGCTGATGACCAGCTCTGCTCCTCTGGTGAGCTGCATCATGCCGACGCGAAACCGCCGGGCGTTTGTTGGTCAGGCCATCTGGTATTTCCTGCGCCAGGACTACCCCCGTAAAGAACTGATCATCGTAGATGATGGCGAAGACGCGGTCGCTGATCTCATCCCGGATGACGAGCGCATCCACTACAGCCATAATGCGATCCGCCTGTCGCTGGGCAGCAAGCGGAACCTGGCATGCGAGACGAGCCGAGGCGAGCTCATCGCGCATTGGGACGACGACGATTGGATGGCACCACGGCGGTTGAGCAGTCAAGTCAGCCAGCTACTGACCGCTGACGCAGACGCTTGTGGTGCGCGGGCCTTGTTGCACTATCGCCTCGAGGCTGGCCAGGCCTGGCACTATGACCCCGCTCCAGGCGATCCGCCGTGGCTGGCCGGCGGAACATTGCTCTACCGGCGCCCGACGTGGGCGGCCAATCGTTTCGCCGATATTAACGTGGGTGAGGATAAGGTCTTCATCTCGAAGATCAAACCTGACAGGTTGCAGGCACTGGCCGATACATCCTGGTACATTGCCGTGCTTCACTCAAGGAACACAGCGCCAAAGAATCTTGCCGACACCCGCTGGGAACGCCGGCCTCTGAGCGACGTCGACCGGCTGCTAACCGAGGATCGCGGATTCTACGTGGCACTTCGCGGTGGCCGCGTCTCACGTCAGACACCGCGCTCTCGCTCAACCGGACAAGCGGTAACTGTATGCGCGCCCTTCATGGTCTACGACGGCTACGGGAGCATGGCCGAATATCTCGTGCTCGGCATGGCGCGCGCTGGCGGAATGGTCAGCGTCACACCGCTCACGTATGATCCGTCGGGGCTCACCGCGGAGCTCAGAGCCATCGTGCAGCGCTCAGCACCCGAGTCGGCGGCACCCGTGCTTTTCTTGGGCTGGCCCGGCACCGCGCTTGAGCGCTTCACGGGCACTGGCGACCTGTTCATCAACACAATGTGGGAAACCAGCAGCCTCCCGGCCTGGTGGATTGAACCGCTCAACCGCGCCCGAGCCCTCATTGTCCCGACTCACTTCGTCGCCCGCGTCTGCCGCGACAGCGGCGTGAACGTGCCAATCGAGGTCATACCCGAAGGCGTCGATCCCGAGGTCTACCACTACCAGGAGCGTCCGGAGCGTGCGGGCCTGACGACGCTGATCGTGGGCACGGTCATTGGCCGCAAGCACACCAGGGAGGGCATCGCCGCGTGGAAGCAGGCCTTCGACAGTGACCCAGATGCGAGGCTGATCATCAAGTCCCGCTTCAACTACGGGAACTATACGCCTGATGACCCGCGGATCAGTTTCGTGGACACCACGGAGCCGACGCGCGGTATTTCACACTGGTACCAGGCTGCCGACGTCCTGATGGCACTGGGTAACGAAGGCTTCGGCCTGCCATTGGCCGAGGGTATGGCGACCGGCTTGCCTGTCATTGCGCTGAACTCCGAGGGCCAGTCCGACATCTGCCGCGAAGCAGCCGACCTCCTCCTGCCAGTCGCGCCCGGGGCCTGGGAGTCGTACGAGGAAGCACCCTGGGGGCCGTGCGGGAAACGGGGAGTGCCCAGCGTGCCCGCGGTTGCCTCCCGGCTGAGGTGGGTCGCGGACCACCGCGCGGAGGCACAAGCGATGGGACGCGCCGCCTCCGGCTGGGTCCTGCAGCACAGGAACGTATGGGACAAGGGACCAGCGGTGCTCCACTTCATGGAGCAGCAGGTCCAGCCACCGCGTCCGTTGCGTCGGCTTCCCACGTTCTGGACTCCCAGCCTGGGTTCCGCCTGCGGCGTTGCTGAGTACACCGCATGCCTGGCAAGCGCCCTCGTCTCGGTGCGCGCAACGAACCGTGCCCCCGACCCTCGAGGAGTCCGCGTGCTGCACGTCCAGCATGAGGATGGCATCTTCGATGACATCGAACTGGCCCGGTACCTGCAGGAAGCGCGGCGTCGGCAGATACCGGTCGCCGTCACTGAGCATTCCGTCGGACCGCTTGCGCATGCCTGGGAGCGCGACTGCGATGTCTTGATCTCTATGACCGAGCGAGGCGCCGACCAGCTTCGCCGCCGCTGGCCCGGTCGTCGCGTCGAGTACATCCCGCACGGCTGCCCGACATGGTTCCCGCAGCGGAAAGCAACGACCGGCCAGACGATCGGAGCGTTCGGCTTCCTCCAGCCCTACAAGGGGTTCTGGCACCTACTTGATGTGCTCCGGGCGCTGCCTGACAGTGACTTGTTGCTGTTCAGCCTCGCTAAGTCGCCCGATCTCGAGCGGCGCTGGGCCGAGGCGGCGCGCGGACTTCCTGTGCGCCGTATACCTGAGTTCCTTCCTAGCAGCGAGATCGCGCGTCGGCTGGCCGCCGAGGCCGACATCCTTATCTTCTGGTACGAGGATGCCCCGATCGCAGCGGCCAGCGGAGCGATCAGAGTGGGCTTGGCAACCGGGGTGCCAGTACTCGCTTCGCCGACGAAATGGTTCAGCGACCTTGCCGACGTGACCTACCAGCCGGACAACCTCATCGACGGTGCACGGCATCTGCTGCGGGATATGCCGCTGAGGGAGCGGCTGAGCGCGGCGGCGCGGACTTATTGCGAGCACAATAGCTGGCCTCGTACCGCCGAGCGCCATCTCGCCCTCTGGCAAACGCTGGAAAGTACCTAAGAGGAGAATGCCATGTCGGTCACCCCCTCCTACCCAGGCGTATACATCGAAGAACTGCCGAGCCCGGTACACCCGATCACGGGCGTTACCACATCGGTCGCAGCCTTTGTCGACGTATTCGCCTCGGGGCCAGTCAACAAGGCAATACAGATCAGCAGTGTCGCCGATTTCGCCCGCGTGTTCGGCGGCTACAGTGCGGACAGCGAGTCCAGTTACGCGATCCCGCAGTTCTTCCTCAACGGCGGGCAGAGCGCGTCGTCCCGCCAATGGCTAACGGCAACTTGCCCGCGCCTGCTCACGGCTCACTGCTGGCCGGATCGCCGCCGCACGAAGTCCTTGCAGTCACGGCAGCAAGCCCGGGCGCCTGGGGAACCGGCATCCAAGTGGTCGCCGGCGACGTGCCGAAGAGCGAGCTCTTTAATCTCTATGTGCAACAAGTAAAACAGGTAAATAGCCAGACCCAGGTCCTTGCTACGGAGACTTTCCGCGGCTTGAGTCTTGACAAGACGCAACCGACATGGGCCCCGGCTGTCGTTAACGATCCAGTTACCGGCTCAGCCCTGGTCAGCGTCGAGGATACAGCTCTCGGGTATGCCCCGTTCGGTTATCCGATCCCGGTAAATGGCGGCCCGCCGGCTAATGTGCCGTTCCAGTCTCTTGAGGCGGGTGACCCGGTGCCGGCGCTGGTCACAATTGATCAGGAGCAGCTCGTCAACCTGTTGATCGATCAGCTGAACAAGACGGACGGGATCTACTCGCTCGACCGCATCGATCCGTTCATCTTCAACATTCTATGCCTGCCGGCCATTAAGTACCTCAACCAGGCTAATACGCAAACCGTCATTGACACTGCCGGAACATATGCCGGGGGCAAGCGCGCGATGCTGATCGTGGACCCTCCCACCGCCTTGCAGACAGCGGATCAGATGAGCACATGGATGAATGACCCTGAATACCCGATCGCACGCATCGACAGCGCAGCAGTCTACTTCCCCTCGCTCCAGCTAACTGATCCCCTGACCGGACTTGCGCGGACCGTAGGGCCGAGCGGGACGGTGGCCGGTATCTGGGCCAGGACCGACGCGTCACGTGGTGTCTGGAAAGCCCCAGCGGGGACCGAGGCAACGATCCTGGGAGTGTCCCTCGCAAGCATTCTGACCGACCCGGAGAATGGCGAGCTCAATCCGCAGGGAATCAACGTGCTGCGGAATTTCCCCGGGTTCGGCAGCGTCAGCTGGGGAGCCCGGACAACTGCCGGCACCGATCAGCTGGGCAGCCAATGGAAGTACATACCGGTCCGCAGGACCGCCTTCTACATTGAGGAAAGCCTGTTCGAAGCGCTGAAATGGGTGGTCTTCGAGCCGAACGACGAGCCGTTGTGGGCCGAGATCCGCCTCAACGTGGGCGCGTTCATGCAGACGCTTTTCCTGAAGCAGGCGTTCCAGGGGAAGACGCCCGATGAGGCGTACTTCGTAAAGTGCGACAGCGAGACGACGACACAGGCCGACATCGATAACGGGATCGTCAATATCCTGGTCGGTTTCGCGCCGCTGCGGCCGGCCGAATTCGTGGTGATCCAGATTCAGCAGCTGGCCGGCCAGGCGCAGTCGTAGCCTCGCCGACAGCATTCCAAGGGATGAGCAAATGGCAGAGTTCACGGTAAACGCACAGCGATTTGATCCGTACAAGAATTTCAAGTTCCGGGTGAAGTGGGACGGTCAGTACGTGGCCGGCATCAGCAAGGTGAGCGGACTCAAGCGGACCACGGAGGTGGTCGAGCACCGCGAAGGCGGTGATCCCAGCACCAGCCGTAAGTCACCGGGGCGGACCAAATACGACGCGATCACGCTCGAACGCGGCGTCACGCACGATCCCGCGTTCGAGGCTTGGGCGGCGACGGTCTGGCAGATAGGGGCGGGACTTGGCTCCGAGGTCTCGCTGGCCTCCTTCCGCAAGGAAATCCTGCTCGACTTCTTCAACGAGGCGGGCCAGAAGGTCATCAGCTACAAGATCCACCGCTGCTGGGTCTCGGAATACCAGGCGCTGCCCGATCTGGACGCCAACGCGAACGCGGTGGCGATCCAGCACATCAAGCTGGAGAACGAAGGCTGGGACCGCGACGTCTCGGTGACCGAGCCGACCGAGCCCACCTTCACCTCGACGCACGCATAATCGCGGCCACCCATGCAGGACAGCAAGACGATGCGCCCGCTGGCCGGGGAACTGCTGCTGGCGGCCTGGGAAGAGGGCACGGCCGAGCACGACCTGGGCCGCGCCCTGACGATGCTTGTGACCGCGCTGCCCGATGCGGACCGCAAGCAGCTCGCCGCCCTGCCCATCGCGGAGCGCAACCTGCTATTGCTGCGCCTGCACGAGCTGACCTTCGGACCCTTGCTCAGCGTGTTCGGCGTCTGCCCGAAGTGCGGGATGCAGTTCGAGTTCGCCGTGTCCGCCGTGGAGCTGACCGCGCACGTGGAAGGCCAGTCCCCGGCCGCCCAGGTGACCTGGCACGAAGACGGGCGACAATACCGGTTGCGTGCGGTCAACACTGACGACTTGCTCGCCACCGTGGGGGTACGGGAAACGGGCGCCGCGCAAGAACTGCTGCTGGCCCGCTGCCTAGAAGTATCACCGGCGGCCGGACGGGGGACAGCGCCGACCGCGGTGCTGCGGCGGTTCGAGCAGCTGAATGCGGCGAGCGAGCTGAGCTCCTCGATCGACTGCCCGGGGTGTTCCAGCCGAGAGTTCCTCGATCTCGACCTGGCCTGCTTCCTGTGGATGGAGGTCCGCAACTCCGCCCGGAAACTTCTCGGCGAGATCCACCAGCTCGCGTCCGCCTACGGCTGGAGCGAGCGGGCCATCGCCGAGATGGCCGCGGGCCGCAGGGCCGCCTACCTGGAGATGCTGAGCCGATGAGCACCGTGCTTGAGCGGATGATCCAGCGGACCCGCGGTCCGCTCTCCTCGCTCGAGCCTGTGGCCACACCGGCGTTCGTCGCCGTCCCGCTAAATGAGCCGGGGTGGGCTGGCCCGGTCGGTGATGCCCATCCCCTGGCCGGCCTGGCCGACCTGGACAGCGTTGCCGGCGCTCCGGCCGGCCTTAGCGGCCCGCTGGGCGAGGTGGTCATGGAGGAGGTCAGCGAGGCCGCTCCCCGGCCGGAGCCGGACCTGGATCAGTCACTGGGAGGGCGACCCGCCCAGCGGGCGGTGCCGCGGCCAGGACGGCCGCGCGCGCGAGCCCGGGGCCATGAACACGGCGATAACCTGGCCGATTCCAGCCCGGGGCCGATCCCGGGCGGGCCTGCCGGGCGTGTCCCAATGACGCCGACTCCAATGATGTCTGCTCCAGTGGCACCGGCTGCAGTGA
>Ga0306920_100007922_pt1 | contig 14046 bp, 11 predicted proteins | sample flu12Cox44000170_FD_204666 | JGI IMG/M metagenome (GOLD analysis project Ga0306920, IMG submission 204666) | Lab enrichment of tropical soil microbial communities from Luquillo Experimental Forest, Puerto Rico - flux4day.12C.oxic.44.000.170 (v2)... | ecosystem: Environmental > Terrestrial >...
TGAAAGGGGACGCCATCGCGGGGATCGTCGTCCTGGCCGTGAACATCGTCGGAGGGCTGGTGATCGGGATCCTGCAGCGCGGGATGGACGCCGCCGCCGCGGCGCGGACGTACACCGTGCTCACCATCGGCGAGGGGCTGGTGGCCCAGATCCCGGCGCTCGTCATCTCCACGTCTGCGGGGATCATCGTGACGCGCGTGGCCTCCGAGGAGGAGGGGGCCCACCTCGGGCGGGAGATCGGCCTGCAGATCATGGCCCAGCCCAAGGCGATCGCCATCGCCGCCGGGCTGCTCGGCCTGCTGGCGATCGTGCCGGGGCTGCCGACAGTGCCGTTCCTGGCGCTGGGGATCGTGTTCGGCGCGATCGCCTGGCGGCTGTTCAAGACGCCCGCGCCGCGCGCGCGGGGCGCCGGGGACGCGCCGGCGGCGCGCGGTGAGCCGGTGGCGGCTGCGGCCGCGCGCGGCGAGCCTGCCGAGACGCCGTACGCGCCGGTGCTGACCCCGATCGCCGTCGAGGTCGGCGCCGAGCTCGGGGCTCGCCTCGGGCCGGCGGGCGGCGACGCGGGGGTGTTCGCGCGCGAGGTGGTGCCGCGCGTCCGCGACCACCTGTTCGCCGAGCTCGGCCTGCCGGTTCCGGCGCCGCGCCTGCGCGTCGGCGTCCCGGCGGCGGGGGAGACCGGGTTCGTCATCCGCCTCAACGAGGTCCCGCTCGCGCGCGGCGACATCCCGCGCGCCGCCTGGGGCGAGGCGCCGGCCCGGCTGGGCGACGCGCTCGTCGCCCTCCTGCGGCGCTACGGGCACGAGCTGTTCGGGCTCGAGGAGGCGCAGCGGCTGCTGGACGCGCTCGAGCGGACCCACCCCGCGCTGGTGCGCGAGGTGGTCCCCAAGCTGGTCTCGCCCGTCCTCCTCACCGACATTCTCCGCCGCCTCGTCGAGGAGGGGATCTCGCTGCGCAACCTGCGCGACATCCTCGGGGCGCTCGCCGAGTGGGCGCCGCACGAGCGCGATCCGGTCGCGCTTACCGAGCACGTGCGCGCCGGGCTCCGCCGCGCCATCACCCACAAGCACGCGGGTGACGGGGGCGTGCTGGCCGCCTACCTCCTCGACCCGATGATCGAGGACACCATCCGCGACGCCATCCAGCGCACGCCCACCGGCAGCTACCTGGCGCTCGAGCCCCAGCTCGGGCGCGACATCGTCGCTGCCGTCGGCCGCGCCGTCGGCCCCGGCGGCCCGGACGGTCCGAGCCGCGCCGTGCTGCTCACCGGCGCCGAGATCCGCCGCTACGTCCGCCGCCTCGTCGAGACCGACCTCCCGGGGATCGCCGTGCTGTCGTTCCAGGAGCTGGCGCCCGAGGCGCAGATCCGCCCCATCGCGCGGATCTCCGTCTAGCGCGGGCAGTACCTGATGCTGCGGCGAGCTTGTACCACCGCGAGACTCAGGGCGTCGCGGGCGTGAACGTGACACCGTTCATCAAGCTGGCCTCGGCCGCACCAGCGCCGGTTCCCCCCCAGACGACCATCGAGCTCCCCGTCCAGGCCGCGACGTGTCCCGCGCGTGCCGCCGCGACGCTGGAGACGGCGAGCGGACGCCACTGATCGGCGGCGGGATCATAGGCGGCGCCGTCGTTGCAAGCGCCCGAGCTGCCGTCGGCGCAACGCGTGGCCATGCCGCCCCAGACGATCATCAGGCGTCCCGTCCAGACGGCCGTGTGGCCCACGCGCGCCGATGGAGCACCCGCGGACGAGAGCGGACGCCAGCGATCGGTCGCCGGATCGTACCGTCCGCCGTCACCGCAGGTGGCTGGCGCGCCTGTCGAGTCGACCCCGCAGCCGAGCCCGCCCCACACGACCATCTCGCTACCCGTCCAGACCGCGCTGTGCGACCAGCGAGGCGCGGGGGCGCCCGCTGCGGCGATCGGACGCCACGTGTTGACTCCTGGATCGTAAGCCGCCCCATCGCCGAGGGCGACGTCGCTCTGCGCGCCGCCGCTTCCGCCCCAAACGAGGAGCGTGCTGCCGGACCAGAGAACGCTGTGATACCGGCGCGCTCCTGGCGCGCCCGTGACCGGCACCGTCCGCCATGATCCCGCGATCGGATCGTAGAGGCCTCCGGTTTGGACGACTTGATTTGCCGCGGGGTCCTCGCCGCCCCAGACGAAGGCCTCCTTGCCGGTCCACGCCCCGACGGCCCAGCCGCGCGCCGCCGGAGCGCCTGCCGACGATATGGCCGTCCACCCGTCGTTCGCGGGGTTGTAAAGGGCGCCGTCGCCGCAGGTGCTGGTGAGCCCGTTACAGCCGCGGCCACCCCAGACGAGCACCGCCTGGCTGGTCCAGGTGGCGGCCTGTTCGTCACGAGCGGTCGGCGCGCCCGTGGTCGACATGGCCGTCCATGCATCGCGGGCCGGATCGTAACGGGCGCCGGTGGCGCACAGGCCGAGGGGCAGACAGCCGCCGGCGCCGCCCCACACCACGAGCTCGGTGCCGCTCCAGACCGCAAGGCGGCTGCCCGCGCCAGAGGGCGCCCCGGCCGCGCTGATTGGAGTCCAGGTTCCATCCAGCAGTGGGCCGACCATCGTCTGGGGGTGAGTTCCGTTTTGATTGTGACCGCAGCTTCCGCAACAGGCGGACAGAGAGGCCAGCGCGCCGGCAAGCAGGGCTTTCGCCCTCCGGCTCCACGCCCGCCGCCCCGTCCGCCGTTGCTCAGATGACCGCGGATCTACCAGGGGCGCGGGCTGCCGCATACGTAGCCCGGTCCATTGATGAAGCGCTGGGCCGCCCGCTGATTCGCGTCCGCCGCCGCCGCCTGTCGAACGGTCGCAGGGACCCAAGTTTGCGAGAGATCCGAGACGTCGCACAGAAATTCAACCTGGACCTGGTTTGGGGAGTGAAACCGCTTCGCGGTCCCGTCATTTTGCCACATCTCGCCGAAGTTGAAGGCGCCGATGCCGTGGAAATAGAAATAGTCGCAATTGCTGATCGTGCAAGCCCCCTGCGGGCCCGGACGGTGCCCGCCGGCGCTCCCGTTGTTGAAATTGTACTTTTGCATCCATGCGTGCCAGGCCTCGTGCATGAAATCTCCGGCGCGCGAGCCCGGGTTAGCGTTGGGAGCCAGGCTTGGGTCGTAGAGCGCGCACGACGTTTGAACGGCGGAACCGGTGAATTGGCCGAAGATGCCCGTTTGGTCGGTCGCCTGATGGACGAAGCTGTCGTGATAGTTGCTGCCTCCGCCTTCCGCCGTTGCTCTGTAGTCGACCGTACCGTGAAATGCCTGCGCGATGTTGTCTGACAGGCCGTACGTTACGAGATACGAGGCGTTCCAATGTTTCGGATACTCCTTGTCCTGGTTGCACGCGTCGAACCACCCGCGCGGTTGCCAGTCGCTCTGGTGCATGTTGTAGGCCTGATACTGCCAGAGGAAGAAATCCTGCCAGCAGCCGTGCGTGTTCCAGAGATCGATATCCGCCTGGCTGGCGGTCGTCTCGTCGCAGATCGCGTACGCGGCAACGGTGGTTCCAGAAATTGCGACGGCGACCAACACCGTCATCAACCTGCGAGCCCCATTCTTGACCTGAGCCCGCGCGAACGTCCTGCCGTCGTGTTCCTTGCCTGTCGTGTGCCGAATCATGTTCTTTCTCCTGCAAAGAGTGGATCGTTCAAAACCGTTTGGTGAGCAACCCGTCAGCGCGGCCCTAGAAGATCGGCGCGATGCGCGGGACCGTTGAGCTGGGGGGCGGCGGTGGAGTCTGCGAATTCTTGACGGGGTCGGGCGGCAAGGCCTCGGGGTGCAGCTGCAGATAGGCCGCGAGCTTGGCGTTGAACGAAGTCGCGGTCTCGCCCTGATCCCGCCGGACGCGATCGATGAAGATCTGCTCCCCCTCTTGCACGATGCTGCCGAGAATCGTGCGGGCCCCTGCGACGCCCCCTGCCGATTGCGGGTTCCAGGCCAGAAACGCGGCGATGGCCTCCGCGCGGACGACGCGGGAGGGGTGCTGCCCAGCGGCCCAGAGGACCTGGGCGAGGGAGGTGGTGGTGGCGCGGTAAGCGAGCCCGGTCACCGCCTTGGCCTGCAGCGTGGCTTTGGCCGTTATGCGGGCGTCCTCACCCTCGCCGCCGACGAAGTCTTCCGGCGACGGAAGCGGCTCGTGAATGTACGAGGTGAGAAAGGTCTCTCCGGCGCCGTTGCGCATCTCGCCCAGGACCGCCAGGGTGAGCAAGGCTCGGGAGTGGTTCGTGGTCTCCACGCTCCGGAACGCCGTCGACAGCGCCGTGGCGATGGCATCGTTCCCGCTGGCAGCCTGAATCACGGCCCGGCCGTCCTCCCGCTCGACCACGGTGGAGAACCCGGCCCAGTCGATGAACGCCGGCACGTCCGCTGGCGTATTGAGCGGTGGCGGGTGGTGCAGCACCCTGTTGGCCAACATGAGGCTGGGCGGAGAGCCCGCCTGGGTGTTGGAGTTCGGGCCCGTCGTGAGCGTGTCCCAGGATGGGAAGGGCCGGTGCGTGACGGTCAGCTGCGCCTGCGCCTCGATGTCGTGCGCGAAGAACGTGCCCGTGAACCCGCCGGGGACGGTGGTGAGGACGAGGTCGGCATTGGGGGCAGCGAAGGCGCCGCGGAACGAGCCGCCGAGGAAGACCGCCTGCGTGCCGGCGTAGCCGATGAAGAAGTCGTCCGGATTCCCTCCCTGGTCCACCAGAGATCCCTCATAGATCACGCTGTCCGAGGCGTAGAGGGCGATGGGCCCGTTGCTTTTGTTGAGCTGCAGTACGGCCTGCGGTTCGATATCGATGGAGCGAAACACGTAGGTCCCCGAGGTCAGGGACAACTTGGCGCGGGACTTGACGGCCAGGCTGCCGTAGCTGCCCGGAGCCAGCGTCTGCGCGGTGTCCGGCTCCAGATCGACGTCGCCGTGGGTCGTCGACGGGAAGCAGACCGACCAGCTCATCGTGGTCGGTGGCGTCAGCGTCGCGTGCTGAACGGCGCTGCCGGTGATCACGACACTGTTGCCCTTCGTGATCGTCCCGGAGGTCCGAACGTCGCCGGTCACGCTCGCGCGATCGCCGAGGACGACCGACCCCACGCTGGTCACCGAGCCGATGCGGGTATCGTTGCCGATGTTCAAGGTCGCCGATCCGTTGTTGGAGCTGGCAGCGAAGCCGGACGTCGGCTCTAGTAGGTGCACCCCGTCGCGTATGGTCAATGACGCGTTCGACGCGAAGACGACCGCGTCGCGACTGACCCCAGCGGGGAACGAGACGCTGAACGTCCTGTCACAGGTGGAGAGAGCGGCTTGCTTCTCCTCCACCGGCGACGACCCGCCCGAGCCCTTGCAGCCGAGCACGACCATTCCGCCCAGCATCGCCAAGATCCAATTGTTCTTGTGTCGTAGGTATCGCATTCCAGCCTCCTTGTCGCCCGTTGTTCCGACCTGTGATCGCATCGTGCGCGGTCCCTGTTCGACGTGTCTCAATGACCGTGACGGAGGCTCGCATCGATGCTTGAGAGTCAGAACCACAATGCTCGTGAGTTAGAGCTGCCGAGCTGTGGTTGTCAAGGTCAATTGCGCTGCAGTTAATTGTCGACATTGTGAGCGGAAACGAGTCGGTTGCGTTCCCGGCGAGTGCTTTCGAAATTGTGATGATTGGACGTCCGCAATTTCGTAGTCGGCGTGTGTGAAATGGATGTCGGCATCCAGTCGTTCGCATTTGTCGGCTTCATGATTTCGCAGTCGGCGTGAGGCCTGCCACGGAGTGGCGCCGGTCCGTATGTCAGCACACGCCGAGCGAGAGCGTGGCCGTCGCGTGCGCCGGCATTGCAAACGGATGTGGGTTGCAAACATGCAAAGGGTTGCCCGGCTGTTGCGCAATTATTGCTGTGTCGGGAATAAAACGATGGACGTATGGTTGGCGCAGGTGGGCGACGGTGGGGTGAGTTGGTATCAATCAACGTTGGGAGCGACGAGAGAGGAGAGCAATCATGAGCAGACGAAGTAAACGTATGGTCATCCTGGTCGTTGCGCTGGCGGGGGTCGGCGCGATAGGGGTCAATCGCCTCCGCCATCGCGGTCCCGCGTCCGCGCTGGCGGCTCGTGGGGTCACGCCGGCGCACACGGCCGGCTTCTTCGGAGCGCCGTGGGCGCTCGGCGGAGGATCGGCCAGCGAGTCCGCGGCTGCTGGAGCCGCCGAACAGGAGGCCCGCCGCCAGGAGCAGCAGCGAGAGCACAGCCAGGCCGTCGCTGAAACGGACCGCCTCACGGCGGCTGTGGGGCTCAGCGAGGGCCAACGCGCACGCGCCACCAGAATCCTCGCCGCGATCGAGCACGCGAGGTCGATGGTCGCGCGGGCACCGAATCAGGACGACGACGCGCGACGCGCTCAAGAACAGCAGATCGATCAGCAAGAGCGCCTGGCGTTGCTGGCGGTCGTCACGTCGCCGCAGCAGCCGCTGCTCGACTCTTACTTCGGAAAGCGCTGAGGAGGCCGAGACATGACCACTGTCATCCTAAAGAGCGCGAGGCGCTTCACGGCGCCCTCCATCGCCCTGGTCTGCGTCCTGCTCACGGTGTCTGGGCTCAGTGGCTGTGGGGGCGGGGGACCCTGCCACGGCAGTGAGTGCAGCGCCAACAGCATGGGGAGCAGCAATTTCAAGCAGGGCCCCTTCCCGCACAGCGCCGTGCAGCTGGACGGCCCGCGGTGCAACACGGCCCCTGTGGACATCGGCCTCTTCCCCGCGGCCGGCGATCTGTTCACGGACCCGGATCCGCCACAGGTCGTGCACAAAGCCGACAAGCTGACGGTTTATTGGAGCGTATGCAACTTCGGCCTCACCGACCAGACGACGGCGCAGCCGAACGCGTACACCTTCACCCCGACGCTGCTCGGCCCACCGGCGGTCACCCAGACGCCCGTGCCATTTAGCATCCCGGCCCTTACCCACTGCACCTGCGACGTTGAGTCCCAGGTGTTTCAGAACACCCTCGACCCGGGCACCTATACGTTCGCCCTCTCTGGGGCGCTCACCGGCAGCACAAACCGCAACATCACTCCCTGACCGCGTTCGCGTCATTACAGTGCCCGCGGCCGCGAACTGTGAGCGATCGGCGGGTAGCCACGTCTTGTCAACCTCACGAGGAGAAATCGCAATGACATCTCAGCGCATCGTTCGTAACGGCATACTGTTGAAATCACTCCTGCTCTCGGGCTTGGCCTCGGGGGCACTGGCCCTGGGCGCGCCTGCAGCTCAAGCCGCCGGGCGAAATGACATCGTCATGTTGATCGTGCCGTCTGGCATCGGGCAACTTGACATCAACGGGTTCCCGCTGGGGACGACCGTCACCGGAGGGGTCGTCTCGCTACAGACCGACGACGTCAACTGCGTCGCCACGATCACCCACCCATGCTCGTACGTCCTCAATGCCATTCGCGTCACGCTGTCCCATTTCACGTTTTCGGGGCAGGGCGTCGATGACTCGGTGGTCGTCGTGAACGGGCCGCTCTCGCTGCAGGACTCGGGCGAGGGGATCATCGTTCCCCCCAACACGCCGGTGACCTTCGCTTTCACGCAGGGGGGCAACCGCCAGAGCGTGGATAGCACCTCGCCGGCCGGGATGGCGATACAAGTGAACGTGGCCACGCAACACATGACCATGACCGGCAGCTTCACAGGTAGCCAGAGCGGCGTGAGCGTAGACGCCGTGGTGGTGGCGAACGCCGTCTCTCCGTTCGCGAACCTGCCGCCGATCGCCCACGCGGGGCCGGACCAGACGGTGACCTGTGGAGCGGCCACGCACCTCGACGGCTCGGCCACGACCGACCCGAACAACAACCTGTTCCTGCTCGCCTGGTCGGAGAACGGGACCACGTTCGCTCTCGGGCCGGTGGTGGACTTCCAGCTGGCGCCCGGAACGCACACCATCACGCTCACGGCCATCGACACGTTCGGTGGTCAGGGAACGGACACGGTGGTCGTGACCGTGGTGCCGGACACGACGCCGCCTACCTTCACGTCGGTCCCCGGGCCCGTGACCATCTCCAGCTGCGCCTCGCCGAACATCGGTCAAGCCGCGGCCACGGACAATTGCCCCGGAAAGGTCACCATCACCAGCAACGCCCCGGCGAAGTTCCCGCTCGGGGACACGGTCGTCACCTACACCGCCCGTGACGCCGCGGGGAACACCAAGACGGCGACGCAGACGGTGACCGCGATCCTGCAGGACGACCCGTCGTGCTGCCCGGCGGGCACGAACATCATCATGGGCACGAGCAACAACGACGTGCTCGTCGGCACCGCCGGTTCGGACTGCATCCTCGGGCTCGGCGCGCAGGACAGGATCTCCGGTATGGGCGGCAACGACTTCATCTCCGGGGGCGACGGCGACGACATCATCGACGGCGGCGACGGGGACGACGTGATCTTCTGTGGCTCGGGCCAGGACAACGTCACGGGCGGCGCCGGGAACGACACGATCTACGGTCAGGACGGTGACGACACGATCCACGGCAACGACGGCGACGACATCATCCACGGCGGCGACGGCCAGGACCACCTGTTCGGCGACGCTGGCAACGACCAGCTGTTCGGGGAGACCGGCGACGACGACCTCCACGGCGGGGACGGCAACGACCTTCTGGTCGGCGGTGGTCTGCACGACCGCTGTTTCCCCGGCGCCGGAATCAACACCACGCTGACCTGTGAGCAGGTCCTGAGCGGTCCGTAAGGAAGGATGCTAGCCATGAAAACAACAATAGTGTCCGCGCGCCTTCGCGCCGTCCTTCAGAACGCCCTGTTCGTGCTCGTGCTCTGCGGCGCAGCGGTCGCAGTGCCCAGTTGCGGAGGGGGCGGCGGTGGCTCGTCACCGGCCTGCAACGGTTGCACGCCAAGCACGAATCCAACCCCGTTCACGGCGGGGCAGTTGCCAGGGTCGGCCGCGACCCTTCAGGGGAACCGGTGCGCAGCGACCGGATCCCAGCTGACGGTGTTTGGCAATCAACTGCTGGCCACCGATATCGCAACGCAGACCGCAACGTCGCTGTCGTTCAAGGCGAACACGGGCTTTGTCGTCTACTGGAGCGTATGTAACGTCGGGGCCGGAAAGTCGGACGCCGTGACGACGCCGCAGGGGCTGCACATCACCGGCCCGGGCGGCGAGAACGAGACGTTCAGTTACACGATCCCGGCGCTCGACTCGTGTAACTGCGTCGTCCCCATCCCGCAGCATCAGTTCACGTCGGGGTTGGCGACGACGGGCACTTACGCCCTGAACCTCATCGGCCTGTTCAATAAGACCGCGAACCTCACGATCAACTGACAACTGAGCGCAGGCGAAGCCGAGCTCGGCCGAGGAGGCGCTCCCTCCTCGGCCGGGCGTCGGCTTCTCACTTGTACGAGAACCTCGCCACCGTCGCGCCTCCCGGTGCGCTGAGCCCACTGAGGCGCAGTAGCTGGCCGTCCGCCACCGGTACCGCGACGGAGCTGTCGAACGGTTGGCAAGCAGTCGAGCAGTCGGCGCAGATCTCGACTGTCGCGGCCGTGACGTCTGGAACCGTGGGGTCGTCCCATTCGCGCGCCAGGGTCACCGTCGCGCTCCCCGTAGGATGCAGCTTCGCGAACCACGGGCCGGGGCCGTCACCGATCGCGAGCGTCAGGTTCGACGACGAGGGCGGGAGCGCGAACGGTGCTGCGTCCGCGCAAGCGGGCGCTACCACGTTCGGGGCCGCCGACAACCCCACCGCGCCGGCGCCCGCCATCGACGCGAGGTAATACGTCCCCGCGGGGAGGGCCAGGGCACCAACCTCAATTGGGCCCGTCCACGCCAACTGCTGGACGAAGAGCTGCTGCACCGGATCGCAACCGGCGACGTTGAATCCGGACGAGAGGGTGACGTCGTGCCAGGTCAAGGCGCTCGTCTCGGTGAGCGAGAACGTGGCGTAGCCGCCGCGACCGTCGCAGCGGTCGCCGAGCTCGGCGGGTGCACCACCGAGGGAGAGGGGATCGGCCGCACACTCCCAGATCGGCTCCCCCTGCTCCGACGGCGCCTGCTGGCGTGCCTGGTCCCAGACATCGTCGAGCGCGGCCCCATAGACTTGCTGAAACGCGGTTGCCACGGCGGTCTCGTCCGCATCGCGCGCCAGCGCCGCGTAGAGCGCGACGAACGAGGCTGGCCCAAACGTGCGCAACAGGTAGGAGGTGAGCCACGCCCCGCCCCAGTACGCGATGGGCGGGGGGACCCCGCCGGCCAACGGTGGCGTGTCGAGCACCTGGCGCCACGTCTCGGTTGGGGCCGGAAACACGCGGCCCCGCGGCGTGAGCGCCTCCGCGAGGCCCTCTTCGAACATCGCCGGGGGACGTCCCAGGTGGCGCACGTAAACATGAACCAGCTCGTGACCGTCGAGGACCAACGGGCTTTGGACGTTGCGCTCGCTCGAGCAGGCCACGGCCTCGGGCGGGCAATCGGAGTGGGTCGCGAGGTCCGCCGCGTCGACGTACTTATAGTAGTCGATGACGCCGCCTGGCCAGGTGAGCCCGAGGTAGGCATTCACCAGCGCGAAGTGGGCCTCTAGCTGATCGACCACGCTCGCGCACACGGCGCTATCCCCGGCCCGCGCCGAATAGGCGAAGTGCGCCGATGACCACGACTGGCCGGTGGGGAGGTTGAAGCCGTCGTCGGAGCAGCCTACGGAGGCCGCGCCCAACCCGGCCATTGCGGCCAGCCCCACGCACCACCACGCCCTCGACAGCCGGCGCACCATCTTCCGTCATGTAAGACCACACCACGCGCCGGGTCAACGGGTCGCGAAGCTCGCCACCTAGGGATGTGTCCGCGCGCACGCGCGCTTGTCAGCAGCCGGAGCCGATAGGGCGGGGCCCGAGCGAGCGTGGCTAGCGCGAGCGGCGGCGCGTGGCGGCGGCGCGCTTGACGGCGCGGCGCCGCTGCGTCCCCTTCTTCGCGGCGGCGCGCTTGCGGGCCACCGTGCGCTGCTTGCTCGCGCGCCGCGCGGCGGCCCGGCGGGTGCCGCTGACGATGGCGGCGCGGCGGGCGGTCTTGCGGACCTCGCGCTCGAGCGCGCGCTTGGCGGTGTTCGCCCGGCGGCGCCGGCGCCTTCGCGGCATCCGGCTTCCCATGGCGGTCTCTTCCTCGACGAGCACCGCGCGGCGGGTCGCGCCGCGCGTCCTGCGGGTCGGGGACTTCTCGATCATGACTTTCCTGCGCATGCCGGAAACATGAGGTCGGGGTCCCGCCCGGCAAGGGCGCGGGCCTCGCTCTCGGTAGACGGCCTACGCCAGCGCCGCGTAGGCGCGGTCGCGATCGCGGCGCAGATCGTCGAGCAGCGCCACGAGGCGGGCGGGGTCGCGCCGGGCGACAGTCGCGAAGTTGGCCTGGGCGACGTCGGCCGAGACGTCGCGCCCGCCGGCGCCGAGCGCGTCGATCAGGCTCGCGCGCACGAGCTGGAGCGTGGGATCGGGCGTGCGCCGGATGAGCGACACCAGCTGGGCAGGGGTCGCGGCAGGCGCGGCGGCCCCGCGATCGCTCGGGTGGAAGGCCGCGACCAGGAACGGGCCGCCGGCGCGGCGGACTTCCTCGGCGAAGCGGTCCCAGGCGGCGACGGGGAGATCGACGCGCGGGAAGATCGCCAGGCCCACCGAACAGCGCGGCCGGGCGGCGATCTGCTCGACGAACGCCGCCACCGCGGCGGCCTCCGGCCGGGGGGAGGGGAAAACCCTTCGCTCCACCTCGCCGTCGCGCCAGGCGCGCGCCGCCCACGGGCAGAGGTCCCACCCGATCACCACCTCCTCGACGTAGCGGGCGTTGAGGCGAAGGGCCTCGCCCTCGAGCGTCGCGGGCACGCTAGCTCGCGGAGGCGGGCGGCGTGGCGCCCTTGTCGCCGGTCTCCACGAACGCGCCCATGTGCCGGAACTTCTTGTAGCGGTCGGCGCGCAGCTCGTCGGGGGTCATGTAGTAGAGCTCGGCGAGGTGGCGTCGCAGGGCGTCGCCGAGCATCTTCGCCGACATGTCGTGATCGCGGTGGGCACCGCCCGGCGCCTCGGCGACCACCTCGTCGACGACGCCCAGCCGCACGAGGTCGGTGGCCGTCATCTTCATCGCCGCCGCGGCCTCGGGCTTCTTGCCGTCGTCGCGCCAGAGGATCGACGCGCACCCCTCCGGCGAGATCACGGAGTAGGTCGCGTACTCCTGCATCAGGATCCGGTTGGCGACGCCGAGCGCGAGCGCGCCCCCCGAGCCCCCCTCGCCGATCACCGCACAGACGATCGGCACCGGCAGCCCGGCCATGATCTCCAGGTTCTTGGCGATGGCCTCGGCCTGCCCGCGCTCCTCCGCGTCGACGCCGGGGTAGGCGCCCTGGGTGTCGATGAGGCAGATGATCGGCCGCTTCATCCGGGCCGCCAGCTCCATCAGGCGCAGCGCCTTGCGGTACCCCTCGGGCTTCGGCTGGCCGAAGTTGCGGCGCACCTTCTCCTTGGTGCTCCGCCCCTTCTGGTGGCCGAGCAGCAGCGTGGGCATGCCGTCGAACAGGCCGAAGCCGCCGACCACCGCCGGGTCGTCGCCGAAGCGGCGGTCGCCGTGGAGCTCGATGAAGCCCTCGATGAGGCGCTCGACGTAGTCGAGCGTGTAGGGGCGGGCCGGGTGGCGCGACAGCTGGACCTTCTGCCACGGGTTGAGCTCGGCGAAGATCTTCTGCTGCAGCTCGCGGGCGCGCGTCTCGAGCAGCGCGATCTGCGGGCGCAGCTCGGGGGCGCCGCCGCTGACCCGGACCAGCTCGTCGATCTTCCGCTCGAGCTCGACGACGGGGCGCTCGAAGTCGAGGGTCGGGGCGGCGGGGGCGGCTGCGGCGGCGGATTGAGCCATCGGGGTAGCCTTTTACATCATAACCGGGGTGGGGGCTCGCCGCGCCTCAGGGGGCCGCGGCGGCGAAGGCGCGGAACAGCACGTGCCCCTCGGTGGCGGCCGCCGGCAGCGGCTGGGGGATCCCGCCGACGTCGACGCCGGTCGCCCAGGTCCCGAGGGCGAAGTCGGTGGTCGTGGGGGCGCCGAGGGCGTAGAGGATGGTCGCGGGCACGTCGGCGGGGGCGGCCGGCTGGCCGCTGACGACGCCGGCGCGGACGCCCGGGCCGACCAGGACGAGCGGCACGTGGCGTGAGGATCCTGGACCGTAGAAGTCGGCCCCCGGATCGTCGATCGTCGTCGCGCCGCGGCTGGTCACGACCACGAGGGCGTTCGGGACGCGCGCCGCGAGATCGACGATCTCGCTCGCGAGCGCGGCGAGCTCGGCGACCGCCGCAGGATCGTGTCGGTTGGCGGTGCGCGGGCCGCCCACGGCGAGCACCGCGAACAACCTCGGCGACGTAGCCGCATAGGCCGCGAGATCGTCGCCGAGCGCGGCGCCGGTCTTGGGCGGCGGGGCGATGTCGATGGCCCCGCCGGCGAAGTGGAGGGCGTGGAAGTCGGGGCTGCCGAGCAGCGCCCGGGTCAGCCCCAGCCCGGCGACCGCCTGGAACAGGCTGTCCTGCGGGAACAGCGACGCCTGCCGCCAGGCGGCGTAGGCGTTCGGGTCGGCGACGAACCCGGGCACGGGCGGCATGGCGAGGAGCCCCGTCCCCGGCGCGAACGTCTGGACCGGGTCGTCCTCGGCGGCGGGGAACCAGGGCGCGACCGGGTAGCCGCCCGAGAGCAGCTGGTACTCGGTGACCGGCCAGTCGCGGCTCCGCGTCCAACAGCTCTCGAAGCGCGTCCCGGTCGCGGCGAGGGCCCGGAGCGGCGCGGCGGCGTCGGCCAGCGCCGGATCGGCGAACAGCTCGTCGTCGTAGAGCCCGGCGGCGTCGATGAGCACGACGGCCGTGGCGGGGACCGCCGTTGCAGGCACGCTGCCGAGGAAGCCGCTGCCGGTGAGGACGGCGTTGCGCGCGCCGTCGGGCGGGGACGGCAGCGCGATCGTCTCGCCCGGATCGCCGACGAACGCCGCCTGGATCGGGCCCCGCGCCGCGGTCGGAAGCGCGGCGCCGCCGCCGAGCGCCACCAGCGCGGTGGGCG
>Ga0306920_100007923_pt1 | contig 14045 bp, 7 predicted proteins | sample flu12Cox44000170_FD_204666 | JGI IMG/M metagenome (GOLD analysis project Ga0306920, IMG submission 204666) | Lab enrichment of tropical soil microbial communities from Luquillo Experimental Forest, Puerto Rico - flux4day.12C.oxic.44.000.170 (v2)... | ecosystem: Environmental > Terrestrial >...
CCGGTACAGGTGAGCTCGTTCATCGGCCGAGAACGCGAGCTGGCCGAAGTCCGGGCGCTGGCCGAAACCTCCCGCCTGGTCACGCTGACCGGCGCCGGGGGGTGCGGCAAGACCCGGCTGAGTCTTGAGCTGGCGGCCGGGCTGCTGGATGGGATCGGTGACGGGGTCTGGCTGGTGGAGCTGGCCGCGATCTCCGACGAGCAGGCCGTGGCGCCGGGCATCTGTCATGTGCTGGGGATCGCTAGCCAGCCGGGCCGGCCCGCCCTGGAGGCCCTGATGGATGCCCTCGCCCCGCAAGACGTTGTCATCGTGCTGGACAACTGCGAGCACCTGATCGGCGGCTGCGCCAAGACCGCCGAGGCCATCGTGCGGCGCTGTCCGAAGGTGCGCCTGGTCGCCACCAGCCGCGAGCCGCTCGGCATTGGCGGCGAGACGGTCTACCGTGTGCCGCCGCTGTCACTCCCCCGGCCCGACAATGACGACGCCCGCGCGGCCGAATCCTCCGATGCGGTCGCGCTGTTCATCGAGCGGGCGAAACAGCAAGGCGCCGGCCTCGCCGTTGACGAGCAGACCGGCCCGCTCATCGCGTCGATTTGCGTGCGGTTGGACGGACTTCCGCTGGCCATCGAGCTGGCCGCTGCCCGGCTCCGCTCGCTGTCGCTTACCGGCCTCCACGACCGCCTCGACCAGCGTTTTCGCCTGCTCACCGATGGAAGCCGTACGGCGCTGGAGCGGCAGCAGACTCTGCGGGCAACCGTCGAGTGGTCCTACGCGTTGCTCCACGCTGCCGAGCAGCTGCTGTTGCAGCGCTTGTCGGTGTTCGCGGAAGGCTTCGATCTGGACGCTGCCGAGGTGGTCTGCGGCTTGGGGGACATCGAAGCGGTGGACGTCGCCGACCTGCTCGGCTCGCTGGTGGACAAGAGCCTGGTCGTGGCCGAGCCGGCCGGGCCATCCCTGCGCTACCGGCTGCTGGAGACCATCCGCCAGTTCGCTGCCGAACGCCTCGCCGAGTCCGGCGAGGCCGACGTCGTCGCGGCGGCGCACTGCGCGCACTATCTGTCCGTCGCCGAGACCGCGGCCCCCCACCTGACCGGGCCGAAGCAGGGCGAGTGGCTCGCCCGGCTGGACGCCGACCAGGCGAACGTGCGGCGAGCCGCCGGGCACGCGGCCCACGGCCCTGACGGGACCGCACAGGTGCTGCGCTTCGGCGCCGCCCTGCGGCGCTACTGGATGACGCGGTTCCGGGACGAGGAAGCCCTCGCGCTGCTCATGCCGGTGCTAGACCGGCCCGAAGCCCGGGCCGACCCGCAGGTGTTCGCGGCGGCGCTAGTCACTGCCATCATTGCCGCTCGCTACGCCAACATCGCCGCAGCGCTGCGGCTCGGGGAGCAGGCGGTCAAGCTCGCTCGCCAGCTCAGCAACGACCGGCTGCTCATCGAATCACTCGCCGCGCTCAGTGCCGCTTGGTACTACGCCGGCAAGCCGAAGCGCGGACTGCCTCCCGGACGGGAAGCCGTCGAGCGTGCCCGAAGGCTGGGCGATGATGTCCTGCTCGGCCAGAGCCTCGCGGATTCCTTGCTGTGCGATGCCCTCATCGACCCCGCGCACGCCCGCCCACTCTTGACCGAGGCCATCGCCTGCACGCAGCGATCCGGCGACCATCTCGTCGCCTACTTCCTGAACAGCAGCGCCGCCGTTTCTGCCCTGCGCGCCGGGGACATCCCCGCCGCCCGGGCTCATCTAGATGAGGCGGCACAGGCCAGGCAGGCAGTCGGGGGCCAAGACCTCAGCGCGTCGATCAACATGGGCTGGGTGCTGCGCCAGGACAACGACCCCGACGGCGCGCGATCCAGCTTCGAGGCCGTCCTGCGGATGAGCCGCCGCAACGGCGATCGCTACGGCATCGCCTACGCCAGTCTCGGCCTGGCGTGCCTGGCCGCGGACGCCGGCGACTGGCACCGGGCGGCCGTGCTTCACGGCGTCGCGCAAGCCTTCCTCGGCCGAACTGGGCAACCGTGGGAGGATCTCGAAGCCCGTTACCGCCAGGGCAGCCTCGACCAGGTGCGCGCCCACCTGGGCCAGGAAATGTTCGAGCGGGCCCACGCCGAGGGCATGGCGCTCAGCTTCGACGAGGCCCTCGACCTGGCCTCCGGAAAGACCCACCCAGGCTGATCTTCCCGAGTCAAATAAGTGCTAGCTATACGCGCCGTTATTCACCAATCGATCATGACCCACGACGATACAGAACGGCGCGTCGGCGCGCGTTATCCCTGACCGTCGCTGTCACTTACAGTAGCGGGATTCCTCCGGCCGTTGGGCTCGGTGCGGCTGGCTGGCCTGGGGTTCGATGTTGGGCGAGGTGCCCGTCCACGCGGTGAGTAAGCGGCCGGCCGGCGCTGGCTGGATCGCGCCTGACGCGACGCGCCGTGTGAGCCATGAGCGGTCGCATCTTGGCGATGGATCCGTGCGGGTCGCCCGTGCGCTGATGAGTATTTGAGCTCAGGCGCACCGGGTCGGCGGCTCGTATCGTGGGAATATGCGGGCGCCCAACCCACGCATACGATCGTCCTTGGCCGTGCGCCTGGCCGTCGGCGCCGCTGTCGCTGGTGCTACCTGCATCGTTGCGGGCCTGTTCCTCGCTTATCTCATCGCCGGCCATTCATCCTCCGACAGCGCACCGAGTTCGCTGACCGCTATCGGCCTGGGAGTCCTTGGTGTCTTGCTGATCCTGGTCAGCGCCGTGCTGTTCCTCGGCCATGGGCTGGGACGGCTTCGGCGCTGGGTCCGCAGGCCACCTGGCGACGCGCAGGGCGGCAGATAACCCCCGCGATTCGCCGGCCTCGCCAGGTGGCATCCACGAGGGTTAGCTCACAACCAGCGAGCCACGCTCGCCAACCGGGCTCAAGACGCACCGTCATCGCGGCTATGAGCGTGCGTCACAGTCTCAAGGCGGCACGCGCGGCGTGCACGGAGGATCAGTCCAAAACGGCTAATCGTGCTCCGCCAGGAACGTCGCTGAGAACGTGCTATAGCCGCATCGGCCATACCGCGAGTAGCATGACCGACGTGAAGATTTGAAGAGTCACTTCAAGCCCGGACCGTGGTGGTCTGCACCATTGGCTGATTCTGGGAAACTGGAACAGTCTTGCGATGGGGCGTTACAGCCAACGCGATCGGAAGGCTTTTTCGGCTGGATTATGATGGCGGAAAAGCGAGTGCGGTGTGGAAGTATGGCGAGAGTCGGTACGCAGGTGTCCGTGCCCTAATGTGGTAAAGGGAGAACGGGGATGTCGGTTCAGCTTGAGGCGGTGGCGTTCAATCACGATAACTCGGCGGCGACAGGCGACGCCCTGACGATACGGCGGAATGCAACCCAGGATGTCACGGTGCCGGAATGGCGCCGCGGCCTGAGCGTCACGCCGGAGGACTCGCCTGCGGCATACGCCAAGGCCGCCGTAGCGGGCAATACCTTGACGATCAAAGTCCAGCTCTCACGTACCGGCCCAGCGCCATCGACGATCGAGGTGCGGGCGCTGGATGCGGATGCGTACCCGTCACCCGGCCCGGGCGGCTGTCTTGGATTCATCGTCTGGCTGCTCCGGTTGCTCGTGCGCGCGCTCGTGGGCAACCCCCTCGGCGAAGTGGCCGCCCGGTCAATCACGTTCCCGGCATCGGGCACAACTGGTCTGGAGTCGTTTACGTTGACCGGTGTGCGCCTGGATAGTGTCGGCGCCGGCGTTCGTACGACGCGGTGGCGTTGGCAGTATCGGCAGGCCAGCAGCGATGCTTGGACCGATTTCGCCACGACGTCGCACCGCATTTATGTGCTACTCGATATCCCAACCGCGCCGTGGGTTCAGACGCCGGGTAGTTCCCAGGTTCCTTGGACAGATGTCCTCGATCGGGCCTGCATTTGGGCATCCTTGGCGACGAGCAGGAACGAGGCTGCCGAAAAGGTTACACGCGCTGTATACGACCTTGGGCCATCCGTCGTCGAGTACGACTGCCCGGGCGGGGGAGCCAGCCACTACTCCCTTGGTTCGTTCGATTGCACCGCGTTCGTCGAACGGCTGAACGGTGGCGTTGGAAACGGCAGGTACGTGAACTGCAGCGATTGTGCGACGATCGCCTCGACATTCGCCAACGTACTGGGTTGCGATCTTTGGCAGTCCCGCATGGAGTCGGGCTTTGCTCTCAATGAGCTCCTGGCCATCGGCTCGGGGACGTGGCAGACCGCTTGCGGCTGGGGCTCGTTTAACTACCACGAAGTCGCCTGGCTGGGTGGCTGCACCCAGAACGACCCTGTCTGGGACGCCTGCCTGCAAGTCGACGGTGATGCAGACCCGACAACGGCTCCCCACACGCCGATGCTTCCCGTCAACTTGGTGTTCGGGGCGATCGGCGCCGGCCTGTACCGCGACCGGCTCTGCACCCCGGCGGGGCGGCCCAACTGCAACCCCGCGCCCGCGACCCGCGCACGCCGACTCGTAGTCTGATGAGGGGTGACTGGCATGGATGACCTGCTCATACTCGGGTTCCGGTTCTTTGGCCACGAGGTGCCCGGGGCAAGGTTGGAACGTGCGCGTTACATCGACGGGGACAAGCTAGGGCCGGTGTTGCGGTCCATGTGGCGTCGTGGCGATGGGCTGGTGGCCATCGATGTCCTGGAAGGCGACTCCGCCGATGACGCCGAACAGGCGCTTCAGCAGGTGCTGCGCGATGTCCAATCGCCCCTGGTCGTGCGAACCGAGACAGCAGATCTGGGCGATACGGCGTACGCGGCACCCGGCGGCGGCGGTGTGTATTTCGCGCGCGCCAACCTAGTCATGATCGTGCGTGACGCCGGAGATGCTGCGTCGGTGCTCGATGCTGCCCGCGCGCTTGACTCCTGGGTGACCGCGGTGCCAGAACCGGGCGGGACGTTGCCACCCCAGATCAGCCGAGTCGACATGTCCGACCAGGGTGAGATCGACTTCGACATCACCGACCCGCTCGAGCGTCCTGTTTGGGTGAAGCTGCGCACGGACGAGGCTCGGTTGTCCCGCCGGCGAGGCAAGGCCGTGCTCCAACCAGGTCGTCCCGCAGCGGTCACAGTAGTGGCCGTCGGCGAGAACGGCATCGCTGTTGCCGAGGCACGACCTGACTCATAGCTCGCACACGTTCCTACCCCCGATTGGGTCAGGATTCGAGCGGCCGCGTCATCCGTGGGCCGCGGGTGGTGATGGTGATCCAGAAGCCGACGGGCCGGCCTAGGTAGTCGGCGGGTGCGCCGTTGGGGCGGGTACGGCGAGGGGCGTCAGCTGACATGGGGCTCTCTTTCTCAAGATTGGCGTGGGCGCCGCTGTGAAGGAGCGTGCCACCGTCGGGTTAACGGGCCGTTGAGGCGTGATCAAGCGGGCGGGCCTCCTCGATCTCGGTCTTCCGCATTGTCTCCACGGCCGGCTCCCTCGGCAGCAGGGTGGCCGGGACGGCCGGGCGCGTGATCCGGCGCAGGGCGACCAGGGCGACCGCGATGCCCGTGCCGATCAGCGTGATGGTGACGGTGAGGCCGGCGTGGTACCCGTCCAGGAACGCCGGGGCCGGTGCCACGCCGCTGCGCAGCGCTGCGCCCTGGCGGGAGCTGAGCACGGCGCCGATCACGGTGATGCCGAGCAGGCCGGCTACCTCGCGGGAGGCGTTTAGCAAGGCCGACGCGACTCCGGACCGGTCGGCTGGCATTGACTCGAGCACCGAGTTGGTCAGCGGCGCGTTCATCAGGCCGGCTCCGGCGCCGAACAGGCCGAACCCAGGCATCAGGTCCAGATAGGTCGCGTGCAGCCCTTGCCGGGCGAACAGGTACAGCCCGGCCAGCATGACCGCCAGGCCGAGCGCGACGGTGCGGTGCGCGCCGATCCGCGCCGCGACGGGCTCGGAGATTCCGGCTGAGATCGCCAGCACCAGGGCCATCGGCAGGAACGCCAGGCCGGCTTTCACCGGCGAGAAGCCGAGGATGCCCTGCAGGTACAGCGAGGTGAAGAAGTAGATGCCGAAGATCCCGAACGCCCACATCATCATCACCAGCGTTCCGCCGCTGAACACCCGGGACCGGAACAGGGAGATCTGGACCATCGGGCGCTGGGTCCGCGCCTCGACCAGGGCGAAGACCACGGCCGCCGCCGCCGCGAGCGCGAACGAGCCCAGGATCTGGGCCGAGGTCCAGCCCTTGGTGTGGCCCTCGATGAGCGCGTAGGTCAGCGCGAACAGCGCGACCGCGGAGGAGGCCAGGCCGGGGATGTCCAGGCGGCGGGAGGCCGACCGTCCGTGGGATTCGGCCATCCAGGCGACAGCCATGGCGAACGTGACCGCGCCGACCGGCACGTTGATGAAGAAGATCCAGCCCCAGTGCCAGTTCTGGCTGATGAAGCCGCCGATCAGCGGGCCGAACGCGAGCGCGAGCGCGCTGATCGCGGTCCAGATGCCGATCGCCCGGACGCGTTCCCTCGCGTCGTCGAAGGTGGCGAGGATGATCGCCAGCGTGGTCGGCACCAGCAGCGCCGCGCCGAGTCCCTGCACCGCGCGGAAGGCGATCAGCATCCCGCCGCTGCCGGCCAGGCCGGCCGCGAGCGAGGAAAGGGTGAACACCGACAGGCCGACCAGGAACACCCGGCGCCGGCCGTAGACGTCGGCCAGCCGGCCGCCTACCAGCATCAGCCCGGCGAACACCAGCACGTAGCCGCTGACCACCCACTCCAGGCCGGCCACCGACAGGTGCAGGCTGCGCTGGATGGTCGGGATCGCCACGTTCACGATGTTGTTATCCAGGTAGGTCATGAAGGTGGCGAGGCTCACCGCCACCAACGTCCACCACCGTCTGGGCATCTGTCGTCTCCTTCCCGGGAGCTGGACATGTACGCTGCACATGTACGTAGTTCATATACATTGTACATGTACGTGGTACAGCCTGGCATGTACGGTGTATAGTTGTCAACTGTTATGGCACGCACCCAAGCGCCGGCCGCGGAACGGTCGCGGCTGAGCAAAAAGACTGTGGTCGATCGCGGGCTCGCGCTCGCCGACGCCAGCGGCCTGGACGGGCTGACCATCCGGCGCCTGGCCCAGGATCTGCGCGTCACCCCGATGGCGCTGTACTGGCATTTCCGCAGCAAGGAAGAGCTGCTGGTCGCCCTGGCCGACCGGGTCTGGAGCGAGATCGCCGCCGACATCGATCCGGCGCAGCCGTGGCCACGGCAACTGCGGGGCCTGCTGGAGTCGCTGGTGCGGGTGCTGCGCAACCACCCGTGCGCCTCGCAGTTGCTGATGGAGACCGAGAAGCAGAGCGAGTCCTTCCTGCGACTCACCGAGATCACGCTGGGTGTGCTGCGCGGCGCCGGGTTCGACCCGCGGCACGCCGCCGAGATCGCCCGCAACGCGCTGTTCACCGGGCAGATGCTGGTGATGAGCGAGCCGGCGGCCAAGCCCGGGATGACCGCCGAGGAGGTCGCCGAGCACCTGCGCCGCGACCGGGTACGGCTGGCGATGCTGCCCGCCGACCGCTACCCCAACGTCATCAAGTGCGCGGACGCCCTCACCGCCTGCGACGACCCGGAGTTCCACTACCGGTTCGGCATCGACCTGTTCATCGCCGGCGTCGAGGCGGTCGCCGCGTCACTGAAGTAGGCCGCGAAGTTACGCTGAAGTAGCCCGTGAGGGCTGCTGCCTCGCATGTGAGACGGTGCCTGAACGACGAATCACACGCGCTGTCATCGGCATGGGAGCGAGCGGTCAGCGGTGTCGGCGAGGCGGAGGAACGCACAGGCCACCTGTGCGGTGCGGCATCGTCGTGTCCGGGCAGGCTGAGGCTGCCGCCGTGGCGGCGTCTGGGCGTGCGCCCGGCCCGGGCCCTGGCTCATGTGGCCGCAGGATCGGTAAGAGTCTTGGCGTGCGATTCTCCGGCTACCATCCGGGTCGGTGCGAGTGGACGGCGTGACCTATGACCACGACCTGATCATCGACCGCGGGGAGATCCGCAAGCGCAAGAAGGGCGCTTCCCGCCAGTTCCGCGGCGCCTACGGCCGCACCCCGCTGTCGGCTGCTGAGCGCCTCACGCCCGGGACGCCGCGCCGGGACAATGGCCGCCGGCCCGCTGGAAGAACCGCGCGAGATGTCCAGTTCTGAAGGCTAACCATCCCGATCGGCGCTGAGTCGAATCCCGCGTCTAACGGCGGTCTTCGCGCGCCTGCCACCCAGGCGCCGACCATGCGCTGTGATCGGCGTCCGCCTGGCCGCAGGCGTATCAACTCCAGCAGGCGCGGCGTCACCAGGCGTGAACTGTCCGCAGCCGCGCCACGACGGCCTGGGGTGCGTGGGATCGCTCATGCACGTCAGCCGCGGATGTATACCGGCGTGCCCGGGGTCGGTACCAGCGAGTGGAAGAACGCGGCGATGTGCATCGGGATCCGCACGCAGCCGTGGGAGGCCGGGTGGCGCGGCACGTCGGTGTCCCCGTGGATCGCGTAGAGGGTGCCGATGAAGAACACGGGGTTGTACATCTCGCCGAGCGGCACCCGCACCCGGCCCGGCATAAACGAAAGGGTGGTGAAGTCGCCGGTCGGCGTGATGGCGTTGCCGCAGCCGTTCGGCGAGCAGAAGTAGTACCCGCCGGCGGTGGAGACGTGGCTGACCAGCGCGACACGATTGCGCCGGTAGAGGACCAGAACCTGATCTTTCAGGCTGACCTCGACCCGTAGGCGGCCGCCATGGGGGACCAGCACCTTGGGCGGCCGGGGGCTGGCCAGCGCCCGCTGCATCGCGAAGCTCACCGCATTCCGTGCGTGCAGGCCCTGCGTCGCCTGGAACGCCCATACGGCCTCCAGGGTGTCTGAGCCGAACCGGCCGTCCACCCGGCCCGGGTAATACTTCAGCGCCGCGAGCCGCCTTTGCAGCAGGCGGACATCCCGCCCCCGCATGCCAGGCCTCAGGACACGCTGCGGCGGCGCAGACACCACCGGCGACGGGGACGCCGACCGCGGCAGGGCAGCCGGCGCCCCGCCGGCCGTGCCTGCATCCGACGGTGTGGCTGGCCGGGCCGCCTGGCTGGGCGCGCCCGCCGAGCGGCACCCCGCAAGGGCCAGCGCCAAAGCCGCCAGCACAACGATCAAGAGGCGTCGCATCGAAACCTCCCGGAGCGGCCAGCCTCGGCCATGCCTAGCGTCCCCAGGTCGTTAGCTTGCCACCAGCCCCGCCACAGCCAGGCCCAAACGCCGCAACGAAGGCGGCACTGCGTGTCCTCACAGCGTGTGGCGCATCCAGACGTTCGGCTCCCAGTAGCTGCCGCGGTCGTGTTCGCGGTCGATGTGCACGGTGGCCAGCCCGGCACCTCGGCCATCACACCGAACGACACATCTGCGCGCAACGAGATCGCCGCCGTCACAGTCCGCTCGCCGCCCCGAAACGGCGGGCCGGCGCCCGTTCTCCCTGACCTTCTTCCATCACTCGGCGTGACGTCAGCCGACCCCGGCCGCTGACTTCGGACGAAGTGGCGGGGCTGGGGACGCCGTCGCGCCAGGTGCGCGGAGCACCTGGCGGCCAAGCTGAACATGCCGCTCAAGTCGCAGGCAGATGAGTCGTTATTACCCGGCGGCGGCAGCCCGAGGGGTGCTCGGCGAATGCGAGCTTCAGCGCTTGCGGTATGTGGCGGTGTAGGTGGTGTTCGCTGCTGGGGCAGTGACGGTGTGGCTCTGCGGGCCGCCGTCCGACCACGCCGAGAAGACGTACCTGGACGTGTTGAACCACTCGGGCGACGGCGCGCTGACCGTGTTCGCCGAACCGACCACCACGGTCACGGAGAACGGCGTCCTGTGCCGCGCCTCGTTCACCACCAGGTGAAGAGCGACACGAAGCGGGTAGGTCTTGAACCTGAGCACGACCGTCTTCGGGTCCAGCCGGACGCTCGTCGTCGAGGTCAGTCCGCCCGAGTCGGTCGCGGTCAGTTGCAGTTCGAGCCAGCACGGGTATTGGTGGTCTGGCGCGCTGACCGACCCGCCGGAGACACCGGTGAAGTTCGCGATCATGTGCGTGTGGCAGCTGGTGGGCGTGAAGCAGTGATGAATGATCAGCGACCAGCTCAGCGCCGACGCGGGGAGTGTCCCGTCTTGTGCATCGGTGGCGTGGCCGGAGAAGTTGATCGTGTCGCCGACCTGCCAGGTCAGGCTCGGCGTGGGCGAGTCGATGACCGCGACTGGCGCGGTGTTGCCGGCTGTGATGGTGACCGGCGCGGTGTCAGTGGCGCCCTGGTCGTCGGTGACCCGCAGGCTGGGGTGGTAGACGCCTGCCGTGGTGTAGGTGTAAGACGCCGTCGGGCCGGTCGCGTCGCCGAACGTCCCGTCGCCGTTGAGGTCCCACGAGTAGCTCAGTGGCTTGCCCTCCGGGTCGGTCGAGCCGGTGCCGTCGAAGCTGACCGTCAGGGGGACCGGGCCACTGGTCGGGCTGGCCGTGATCACCGCGGTCGGCGGCTGGTTGGCAGCGGTGTAGGTGACGCGGTGGACGGTGCCGTCCTCCATGTCTACGTAGAACAGATCGCCGCCGGGGCCGATCTTCAGGTCGACCGGATGCCCGGCGGCGCCACCGGTCGCATCGACGCCGACGAACGACTGCAGCCTGGAGGGGTCGGGCAGCCCGTTCGTCCCCGGGAGCATCGCCCAGATCTCGTTGCGGGTGTGGTCGGCGAAAAACAGCGCGCCATTGTACTGCGCCGGGTACGACCCGCCCTGGTAGAACGCCACGCCGGTGATGGACGAGCCGCCGGTGTGGCAGCCGGGGTAGTTCACCACGCACGCGCTGTGGTTGTAGGTGTAGTACGGCGCGATGACCGAACCAGGCGCCGAGTACAGCGACGAGCACAGATTCAGGCCGGCCCCCTGGTAGCCGGGCTGGGGTGAGGCTCCCTCATAACACGGCCAGCCGAAGTTCGACGCGGTCGCACCGGCCGGTGACACCACGCGGTCGATCTCCTCCCAGGTGTTCCAGCCGACATCGCCGATCCACAGTTCGTCGGTGCCCGGGCGCTGGGTGAAGCGGAACGGGTTGCGCAGCCCGTAGGCCACGATCCGCCGCGCGTTGGCATCCGGCGAAGAATAGAACGGGTTGCCGGGCACCCCCGCACCGGTGGCCGGGTCGATCCGCAGCACCGCGCCGTTGAGGGTGGCCGGGCCGTCGGTGCGCCGCACGCTCTGGGCGCGCAACGCGCCGCCTTCTGCCCCGGGCGGGCTCAGCGCGGTGCCGGCCGCTCCGGGCGGATCGCCACACGGGTTCGCCTGGTCGCCGGCATAATTCGCGCCGTACTGGCCGTAGTCGACGTTGTTGAAGCTGGCGCCGTCACCGGCACCGGCGTACAGGTACCCGTCGCGCCCGAACAACAGCGTGCCGATCGAGTGGCTGGGGAACTGCTGGCACCAGCCGTTGACCAGCACCTGCTCGCTGCCGGTCATCACGTTCCCGCTGATCTGCAGCCGTGATACGCGCGCCGACACGACGCAGCCGTCGGTGGTCGGACCGGGCGGTGTCGGGCAGGCGTCGTTCCACGTCGGTGCCGTGCCGCCGATCGGGGCGTCATAGGTGTACAGCACGTAGATGTAGGGGTTGGCCGGGAAGTTGGGATCGAGCGCCAGGCCGAGCAGGCCACGGTCCCAGTAATCGTCAACCTCACCCGACAGGTCGGCAACCATGACCGGGCTGGTGTCGGTCAGGCTCTGAAAGACCTTGATCACGCCGTTCTTCTGGCCGACGAAGATCCGCCCATCAGCGGCGAATTGCATCACCGTCGGATTGGTCAGCCCGCTCAGCACGACCGAGTCACGGAACCCACTGGGCAACGTGGACGCTCCCGCCGGGCCGGGCCCGGCCTGCAGGACGAGCGCGGCGCCGGACACTACCGCCGCCATTATGATCAGCCCACGCCAACGCGGGGCACCCCTGGCACGCCGCACATCACCCCCCGGCAACCCACCACACCGCGCATGACCACCGCCGACGCCGCGCTAATGCCTCGCCGGACGGGTCCTGCAGCCGATTTAGAAATCCTCCTACGGACGTAAAACCGGAGTCAAGTGCCCCGCGCGCCCGCACCAGCTGATCGGCGAGAAGTTCTCCACCGGCAAGCCAGACGGGACAGACCGATCACCCTGCCCGGCGCGACAGGGGACCGGGCATCCCGCCCGGTCTGGCACAGTGTCAGAACTGTCGCGGCGAAAGCGGCCCAGTCCCCCGCCACCAACGAGCAGATCGGCGGGAGTGTGCGCGTTATCCCCGACCGTCGCTGTCACTCACAGTAGCGTGATTCCCGGCTGGTGGACTCGGTGCAGTCCGGCGGGCCTGGGGTTCGATGTTGGGCGAGGCGCACGTCCGCGCTGTGAGCAACGGCGGCCGACCCTGGCTGGATGGCGCCTGACACGACACGCCCTATGCGGCATATGAGTACGCGAATTTCGTGGGGCTAATGGTCAGTGCGCTGACGCTTCTATGGTCCCGGGGAATGTACGGTTCGTTGGCCAAGGGCCATCAACATCAGGAAGTTGCCAAATGCGGCTAGACGCCGATGAATTCGCTGACCTGAAGAGTGCCCCCGCGCCCAATAAAGGGGTGGGTGGACAGCAGCTCCTTTGCCGCCTCAACGTCGGCTGCCTCGATGATGGAGAACCCACTAACCTCGACCTCAGCGGCAGGCTCCGCCGCGGCGAGGCGAGCTACCGTGTGGACAGGAGCGCCGGGGTCGGTCACAGCCTCGCCGGATTGCGCGAGCCACGCGCCGAAGGCGGCCCTGGCCTGGGCCATGAGTTCAGGGTCATGCGGCATTCCGCCGCCTACGTAGGTCACCAGGAACTTCGGCATAGGGAGCCTCCGGGATTCGATCTCAACAAACCCTGGGACAGACCCTAGCGGTGGTTGTCTCTCATGGCCCCTTGTAGACGTCCAATCATGTCGCCGCAGAAGAACTCCACTACCGTTTCAGAGCGCCTCCGACGGCACTCACGTGTGGGTAACCAATCTCGCCGGTAACTCGGTGACCGAGCTGGACGCTGCCACCGGGGCCCCGGTGAAGATGCTGAAGGGCGAACGATACGGGCTTCTTGGCGGCGAGCGCGACGGAGCCTGGTGACACACCGCCCGCGTGCCCGAAGCCACGCCAACCGCCGGGGGCGTACATAGCCTTGTCATGGCCTAACGGACACGCGCCTGCGCTCCTTGTCGGTGGACGTAGGGCACGCATAACGACCCGTTCGGACCCGGCGACCAAAGCCACCCCGGGATCCGGGGTCGCCGACCACATCAGGCGGCACTGGCGCGTTAAGCTCCCGGGCGACTCATCACGAAGCGTGATGGCCAGCGCAGTGAACCGGTCACCGGTATACGCCGGCCGGCGGGTGATCTACCGGCTGATGGACCGGTCGCCGTTAGCTGACGGGCTGAGCTTGCCGCCGGCCGGGCGCTCGCCGGCCAGGTGTGCCGTGGCTGCGGATGCCGTCTCAGACTCGGCCGGGGAGCCGCGCGGTGACCTCCTGGACCAGCCACGTATTGCCGTCGGGATCGGTGAAGGAGCAGAACGACCCGTAGCTGGTGCGCTCGGGGTCGGGGCCGGGCTGCCGTGCCTCGACCGGGAACGGCGGCCCGTGCCAGATCTCGCTGGCGTCGATGCCACGGCCGGCCAGTTCGTCATGGGCCGCCACGATGTCGGAGACGGTCAGCCCGCCCTCGGCCGAGCCCGGCGCGGCCATAGTGAGCCCCAGGCCGAACGTGACCGAGGCCGCGGAGCCCGGGGGGGTGAACTGGACGATGCGAAGGCCGTCCAGCGGGGCGACGTCCTGGTCGAGCCGCCAGCCCAAGCGCTGGTAGAACTCCTTGGCCCGGTCGACGTCGGACACGGGGATGATGTCGACCTCGAGGTGCATGTCGACCATGTCTGCCTCCTTGAGCGCTTCCTGCAGCTCGCTGGTGATCTCGCCGGTCGTGGCCTCAACAGCACGCTTCACGACTTTGGCCGCACCTGCAAGCGCCTTGTCGAGTCCTTTTCC
>Ga0306920_100007924_pt1 | contig 14045 bp, 11 predicted proteins | sample flu12Cox44000170_FD_204666 | JGI IMG/M metagenome (GOLD analysis project Ga0306920, IMG submission 204666) | Lab enrichment of tropical soil microbial communities from Luquillo Experimental Forest, Puerto Rico - flux4day.12C.oxic.44.000.170 (v2)... | ecosystem: Environmental > Terrestrial >...
GTGTCCAATTTTTCAGACATGCCACTTTCAGAGTTGGACAGACATGTGTCCAAAAGTGCATATCCCGTAGGGATGCACATTGGACAGTCCACCTCGGAATCTGGGTACAGAGAGGACAATAATGCGGAAACGCGCCACGGCAAGAGAACGTCTTATCGGTCGTAAGATGGTGGTGCTTGACTGCCCTTACGTCGGCACAGTTACCGTCATCAAACGCAGCCGCTCAAAGAAACATCCTACGATGTGGTGGGTGTATGCCCAATCTCAGCCAGCGAAATGCGACTATGAAAAACAGCATGGCATCCCACGGGAAAAGCTGTGCGAGTCGTACCTCGGCCATGTCGGAACCCCATGCGCGTTCTGTGACTACCTCGACCCGGAAGGTTTGAGATGAGAACAGGTATCACACTCGAACAGAAGCAAGCCGGGATGCGGGAACGTCAACGACTTTTGCGCCACAGCAGCAGAGGTGAACGTTGCGAACGTCAGATCCCCGTTCCGTTCATTCCCGCTCACTATGTCGAGATGTACGACTTCCAGAATCAACGCTCGGTCTGGGTTGATCCTGCGGAGTTGTCCCGCCACAATAGTCGGCCTATAAGTTTTCGCAATGACTGCGCCTTTAGGTTCGTGCATCGACCGCGCCGACCTCTGCAAGTCATTTCTCGGTCACATAGGTTTCGATTGCGAGTTCTGCGGATACCGTACCCGAAGACTTCCGGCCATCCTGCAAGCCGCCGACCGGATTCATTGGGACAGGTGGGAACGGATGTGGATTGTCGTTTAAACGACCGTGAACCTGCCAAGTCCAATCGGCTCTTCGACGTTAGAATGCTGCTTGCTTACCTTCCCCAGCACAGTGGACATTTTCCGAAATGGGCAGCGTATGTCGCTCCGCTCAACACGACCCAGAACAACACCACTCCCACCACGGCAAGCGTCTTCTTCATACATACCTCGCCGCCGGAATCATATCCCCATTCACAGGACTGATGCAACCGACAGGCACACCCCCAAGCATCGGTCGCTGATCCGGCTGGTTCCCCTTGCCCCCCAGCACAGTGGCGGCTATCGAATCGGACTCGGCCAGACGAACAACCTGCTGCTCCTGCGTCGTAGTTGCACTACAAATTAAGTTGGCTTCAGCTTCCCCAAGATATATAGTGACCACGGGTTACGCACTTAGTCCGCCATGAGCGAACTGAGAAGGTTCTTGCTCCTCCCCAGTGCTAGGTGCGTTTCCCTTCGGAGAACAAGCCAGAACGCCGGGGAGAGCGGTAATCAGTTCAGTAAACACTACCCGCTCGGCACATCAGAGACAGCCCCGAGCCCTAGTGGCTATCGGGCCGACTCGGCCATCTGCTCACGGAACCGCTTCATGAACTCCCGGCTGGCCTTCCGGCGCTGGCGATATGCACGTTGGCGTTCTGAGTTCGATGAGTACTGGCGTGGATGCGGATTCGGCGGTAGGGTAACTCTCTTCTTGGTCAGTGACATGGACGTTGTAACATCCCCTGCTACTACTACTACTATACTACCATACTACTTTGCTACCGTTGTAACGGACGTTCCCCGCCCAGAACAAAATGACTACGGGCTTTTCTACCCTGCGTCATCCCCTGTCTTCCTAGCGAGTCCTGCCATGATTTCCCGCCGTCAAGTCCTTGAGTGCACGCGACTTACCAAGCAAGTGCGGACATACTTAGGCACGTTGGTTGGAGAGGGGGATTAGTGTAATACAGTAATTCAGGCACAAAATAGTGGTGTTCTGGCGCTCCGGCAGACCGGTTTAAATCTGATTCCGCGCCATGAAAATCGCCCCTATATTGAGACCTACCCTAAACATCTTAGGTGTAGTTTAACTGTAGTTTATCGGACTCCACGGGAGGCCATCTGAGGTCACCAGAGTTCACTAGTTGGAATATTAGTGTGTTGATTCTAAAGGTGATGTGACTGACAGGAAAGGGGATAGGTGCCGAGAAGCGTGGACTAAGAGTCGGCGGGGCAGATCAACACGAATCAGCGGTGATCTACCACCAACCACGAACGGCCAGCACGGAAAATTAAGGCAGGTCGCGGTAGGCGACGCTGGTCAGGAACTCTTCGAATTCACCTTTCGACATCATGGTGAAAAGCTCGGCGGCACGATCGAACTTGTGATCTGCCGGTGTGGTCTCGGCGGCTCGCAGACGCACAACGATCTCAGGGAGGATTTGCTCGAACAGTTCGGGCGTCACGGCGCGGCCGTCGTCCATCTTGGCTCGATAATGGACCCACTGCCAAAGTTGCGAGCGAGAGATTTCGGCGGTCGCGGCGTCTTCCATCAGGTCGTAGATCGGAACGCAGCCGTTTCCGCGCAGCCAGGCTTCCAGATATTGCAAACCCACATCAATATTGCGGCGCAGACCGGCTTCGGTGACTGCTCCCTTGGGAAGTTCCAACAGATTCGCTGCCGTGATGGGTGACTTAGCGTTGGCCGGAGGCGCGATCTGGTTTAGCTGAGGCATGTACTCGTCAAAGACCGCTTTGGCAACCTGCACGAGGCCTGGATGGGCGACCCAAGTCCCATCGTGTCCGGCTCTTACTTCGCGTAGTTTGTCCTGCCGCACGCGCTCCATCGCCTCTTCATCCGCCTTCGGATTGTTGCGAATGGGAATCTGCGCCGCCATTCCGCCCATGGCGTGAATACCGCGACGATGGCAGGTGTGAATGAGCAGCTCGACATAGGAGCGCAGGAAGGGCTGCTGCATCGTGACCACCGCGCGATCCGGCAAAACGTGGCTGCGATGATTTCGAAATTTCTTGATGAAGCTGAAGATGTAGTCCCAGCGGCCGCAGTTGAGGCCGGCGGAATGATCGCGGAGTTCGTAGAGAATCTCGTCCATCTCGAAGGCAGCGGTGATGGTCTCGATCAGCACGGTCGCGCGGATTGTGCCCTTGGGAATGCCGAGGTACTCCTGTGCGAAGGCAAAAACGTCGTTCCAGAGTTTCGCTTCCTGATGGCTCTCGAGTTTCGGGAGATAGAAATACGGGCCGGTGCCGGCGGCAATCTGTGCTTTGGCGTTGTGAAAGAAAAACAATCCAAAATCGAAAAGGGACGCGGAAATAGGAGTGCCGTTAACGAGCAAGTGCTTTTCGTCGAGGTGCCAGCCACGAGGGCGGACGAACAACACCGCGATCTTGGAATTCAGTTTGTACTCTTTGCCCTCGGGTGATTTGTATTCGATGGCCCGGCGGACGGCATCGTACAAATTGAGTTGACCTGCGATACAGTTCTCCCAGGTGGGCGAATTCGAGTCTTCGAAGTCCGCCATGAAGACACTGGCGCCAGAGTTGAGGGCGTTGATGATCATCTTGCGATCGGGCGGACCGGTGATTTCAACGCGCCGATCGAGCAGATCGGGAGGGATGGGTGCCACCTTCCAGGAAGCCTCGCTCGTTGCGAGAGAGGCGTCCAGGAAATGGGGCAACCGACCCGCATCGAAGCGGGCTTGAAGTTTTTTCCGCTCCTCAAGCAGTGCCTGGCGCGTGGGTTGGAAGCGCGTGTGCAGAGCCAGAAGGAACTCAGTTGCCGGCGGGGTCAGAATGCTTGGCTGGGCATCTGTATGGGGCCCCGCGATTCGGATCGCTTCAGATTGAGTAGCCATGCATCTCCTTCGGCTCAACTTCGGAACGGCTATGGTGATTGCGCAACGCTATGCCGCCCCGTCCGGAGGATGCCTCAGTCATGCGCAGCCGTGCTGGGAGAAGGCATCGACTCGAGTGACGGATAGAGTTGCGGCATTGGGGTGCGCTCCGTCGCTTCGCCGTCATTGTAGTCCACAGTGTGCTCAAACTGTGACATCTCCGTAGAACCGGGCAGAGCGCAGGTTGACGTCTGACCGTTGGAGATGGTCGTCGCGACGGCATCGAAATAGCCGGTGCCGACGAAGCGCTGATGCTTCAAAGCGGAGTAGCCGTGGGTTTCGGCGGAAGCAAACTCGCGCTCCTGGAGCTGCGAATATGCGGTCATGCCATCGCGGGCGTAGCCGCGCGCCAGTTCGTGCATCGACAGGTTGAGCGCGTGAAAGCCGGCGAGGGTAACGAACTGGAAGCGGTATCCCATGGCTGCCAAGTCGCGCTGGAAGCAGGCGATGTCGTCTTCGTTGAGCTTGGCTCTCCAGTGGAAGGAGGGAGAGCAGTTGTACGCAAGCATCTTGCCGGGAAAGCGAGCATGGATCGCATTAGCGAATTCGCGGGCTTCTTTCAGGTTTGGCTCGGAGGTCTCGCACCAGATCAGGTCGGCGTAAGCAGCGTAGGCCAAGCCGCGAGAGATGGCTGCGCTGAGTCCGCCGCGATAGACGTAGAATCCGTCAGCCGTGCGTTCGCCGGTGAGGAAACGCAGATCATTCTCGTCGTAGTCGCTTGTGATGAGGCCGGCGGAGTTGGCGTCGGTGCGCGCGATGAGCCCAGTTGGCACGCCCATGGTATCGGCGGCGAGGCGAGCGGCGATCAGTTTTTGAACAGCTTCCTGCGTGGGCACGAGCACTTTGCCGCCTAGATGGCCGCACTTCTTGGCGGAGGATAGCTGGTCCTCGAAGTGAACCGCAGCAGCGCCGGCTTCGATCATCGACTTCATCAGTTCGAAGGCGTTGAGGCTGCCGCCGAATCCGGCCTCCGCGTCGGCGACGATGGGTAGCATCCAGTCGAACCTGGGGCGCCCTTCGCTGTGCGAGATCTGATCAGCGCGCAGCAAAGCGTTGTTGATGGCGCGCACGACCGTGGGAACACTGTTAGCGGGGTAGAGGCTCTGGTCAGGATACATTTGTCCACCGAGGTTGGCGTCGGCGGCAACCTGCCAGCCGCTGAGGTAGATGGCCTTGAGCCCGGCCTGCGCCATCTCCACGGCCTGGTTGCCGGTAAGCGCGCCCAGAGCGGGAACATAGGGTTCGGAGTGCAACAGCTTCCAGAACTTCTCGGCGCCCGAACGAGCCAGCGAATACTCGACGTGTACCGTACCCTTCAGCCGATCGACCTCGGCCTGGGTGTAGGGACGGGTAATGCCTTTCCAACGGGGTGAATTCCAAGACTGGTCTTTGGTTTGCTTGGCGTGAGTTGGTTTCACGTGCATGTTTGTCATCTCCTCGGGGCGCATGGTGCAAGGGTGATTAAACGACGGTGGTCACAGATTGGCAACCATACCAGTCCGAATCGGACGAGTCGACCGGAATGGGCTAGGAAGCATAGCCTACAGGAGCTTATGTAGGTAGCTAACTATTTAAACCACTTAGATATGATCAGCGGTTGGTGGCGGTTCAGGTGGTCTTGAAAATGAGATTCATCTAGACCGAAGTGGATTGCTTGCTTACAATGGGGGCGATGGGCTACGAATCAGGGTGGGTGACGTCGCTGGACGCCTTGTTGCTGGAAAGAAGGGTGGCGGATGGGTTCAAGTTTCTGCGCCGGCATGAAGCGGCCTTGGTGGAAATGACGGCGAGTGAGCCCGAGGCGGGGCCGCTGGTTGTGCGTCTGGCACAGTGGGTGGATCTGGGCTATCGCGACGTCGAGTTTCTAGCCGCGATAACGGAACGATTTTCGCTGACAGACCGTACGCGGATGCGGGTGCGGGAATTTTTGCAATTGCGAATGGCGGAAGCGTTCCGTGCGCTCGGTGAGGAAAACCTTGAGCGCGCGATCGAGACCTTGGAATTTGTGCTGCAAGCCGAACCTGAGTTGGGCAACAACCGGCTGGCGGCGATCGCGCACTTCTGGAAGGGACGAGCTCATCGTAAGAAGGGCGAGTATGAGCAAGCCACGAAACACATAGTCCGAGGGCGCGAATTGATGCAAGCGGTTCGCGCCGACAAGTTGGCAGCGGTGATCCAGATTCAAGAGAGCTGGCTGCTGTTTCAGACGGGGCAGTTGCCTGAGGCCTTGCGTCTGCTCGACGAGGCGAAGGCACAGTTGGCCGACACGGATGATGCGTTATCGCTAGGGAACATCGAGTCGGCTAGAGGACGCATGGAGCGCCAGGCGGGGAAGTATACAGAAGCATTGGCGCACTTCGACAAGGCGGTGGAGTTGTATGCCGAGCGCGACCCGAATCATCGCAACCTGGCGCGGGCGCTAGTGAATGCGGCGTCGGTGAAGCGGCTGATCGCACTGCAATTGCGCAAGCGGATCGATGCCAGGGCGGCGAAGGCGGAAACGCGAGAAGAAGAAGGTCAGTCGACGGCGCGCGGCGCGGCCAATCAGTTGGCGCGTTACACCCAGATCTGTAATGAGGCGCTGCAGCAGCTACAGCGTGCCGGCGAGATTTACGCACAGCATCACTATTACAGCGGCACGGCGTCGGCGCTGGTGAGCGCGGGGTATCTACATCTCGACGGCGGAAACATCGACCTGGGAGCGAGCGAGGCGCTGAAAGCTTATAACCTGGCGCACGACAAGAACGACCACATTCACATGGCGCGGGCACGCACGCTGCAAAGTATCGCCGAGAACATGCGGGTGGATGAACAGCTTGGAGAGGATGCTGATGCGGCGGTGTATGCCAACCATGCGAGCCGCTACGCGGACGATGCGGTTCGCCTGGCGGCGTCGACAGAGAACCGCCGACTCATTGCCGAAGCCTACGTCGCGCGTGGCATGGTATATGCGAATGACTACTTCCAGGAGTGGGGCGACGCGAAGCGCTGTGTCGATGAAGCGACAGCGTTGCTCGGGCCGGAAGAGCGCGATCACCTTTGGGAAGACCTGATGGCCTTGAAGATGCGGATTTTGCGGGCGTCGAGTATCGATGAGACGCTGCGTGCGTGGTCGGATGGGATTCTGGGCGACAAGACGTTTCAGCAGGTCACTGAGGAGTTCGCCGAGATCGTGATTCCGCGCGTATGGCAGCGCGAAGGAAAGAAGGTATCGCGGGTCTCGAACCGGCTCTCGATTTCGCCGAAGAAGGTGAGGCGGGTGCTGCGGAATGCGGGGTTGCTGAAGTGGGGATGAACTGCCCACAGAGACACGGAGGCGCAGAAGACGCGGAGGCAGTGCGAAAACCGGTGAATGCCGGTCTCGTTCGACTCGCTCCGATGCGATGGACGATACCTTCGCTGAGGATGACAGAACTCAGGGCTCGTCGATCGCCGCAGCGGTCTCCGCGCTCAGGATGTCTTGCAGCCGGAGCTTGGGCTTGAGCTGGAAGAAATTGAGGCTGGGGCCGAAATCGAGCCCTTACCGGATCGCAGGCCTCGTAGATTTCTTCCGCCGGCATCCAGATGCCAAGTTCGCTAGTGACCTTGTAGTACGCGTCAACCTCAGGCAGAAATTCGCTGATCTGCGCCACCGCACCGCAGGTGAGGGCAGGGATCACTAACACCTTCGCGAACCCGTTTCGAGGGCCAGCAACCCGGCGCATACAGTAGGATGTTCGCTACACACCCTCTTCATTACAAATAACTTCGCTGTTTTACGGCGGAGTGTGCGGTTGAGGCAAGCACGACATGAAACTTCGAACCCAAATTCTACTTTTGCTGTTGCTATCGGCGCCTCTGCTGGCGCGGGAGAGCACCGACATCATCGTGATGAAGAACGGTGATCACCTGACCGGTGAGATCAAGGGCCTCAGTCAGGGCGTGCTCTATATCAGCATGCAGTACATCCTCGGCACCAGCCAGGTGCAGTGGTCAAAGGTGGACCACATCGAGAGTGCGCAGCTCTTCCTGGTGAAGACGGAGGACGGCAATGTCTATACCGGGACTCTGGCGACCGCAAGTGTGGAGAAGGGACGGCCGATGACGATCGAGGTAGTTGATTCGAGCAGCAAGCAGGTGCAACTCGAACGGCCGAAGGTCGTGCAGATGGACCAGACGTCGGAGCGGTTCTGGCAGCGGTTTAACGGGGAAATCAATACTGGTGTCCAGTACTCCAAGGGAAATCAGACGACGCAGTACAACCTGAGCTCCGAAGTTGCTTACCGACGGGAGCGTTGGCAAGCCATCGCCAGCTACAACTCCTCGCTGTCGACCAGCACGGGAGTTACGGCATCGACGCGCAATCAGTTCACCCTGGGGGCCATGCATCTGTTGCCTCCAAAGAACTGGTTCGTCGGCAGTTTCGGCAACCTGCTGCAGAGCTCGGAACAGGGAATCGACATCCAAGCCTCGCTTGGCGGTGGCGTAGGACGATACCTGGCAAACACCAATCACGCGACGATCTACTTGTTGGGCGGAGTAGCGTGGCAACGAACAGCTTATGCCGAGTCCATCGTTGGGGCACCGACGCAGAATGTTGCGGCTGCCGTGATCATGGGGAATGCGAAGCTGTTTCGGTTCAACAAAACCCATCTCGATGTGATGGCCAATGTCTTTCCGGCGCTGTCGGACCCCGGACGCATCTTCAGCACTCTCAACGTGACGTACTACGTCAAGCTGTCGGGCACCCTGTCGTGGAATGTTTCGTTCTATGGCAACTGGGACAACCAGCCTCCGCCGACGTTTTCGGGTAGCGATTACGGAACGAGTTCGGGGCTGAGTATTACGTTTGGGAACCGCTGAGAACTTAGCAGCTAGCAATTAGTAATTAGCACTTTGCCTCTGCCGCGTCGCCGGGATTCGCCGACGTGTCGTTGAAGACTACGCTGCGCCCGCCCTCCTGTATGATTTGCTGTTACAAAATCGATACTCTTCGTCTGCTGGCCAATTCGCCGCAGAGATGGGTGGCAGCGCAATTGGCCTTAAGAGGACTCATGCGAGCAATTGAGTTATTGTCACGTCGGTTGCTGTCTCTTCTATTGCTTCTTTTTTTAGTCATTCCCTTTGCAATCGCGCAGATTGTGCCTACGAACGATCCCCCAGTGTATGGACCGTACAACGCTGCAATCATGGCAGGTGGCGACGGCGTCCACCACAAGATGGTGGAGAAAGACACCCTGCTACGAGCGGAGTCGCCGTGGACGATGTACGGCTGGGTGTGGGTGGACGAAGCAGTGACAGGGCCTCGGCTTGTCGCGGGTTACGGTGATGTGGCGAGTGAGTATTCGCGATACATCGGACTGGCGCCGGGCAAGCTCTTCATGTGGGCGGGGCGCGATAACAGCTTCAGCGCAGCGGCGACGGTTGCTCCAGGCAAATGGCAGTTTGTGGCGGCGTCGTTTGATGGGCAGTCGGCGTTCCGGCTGTACAGCGATGGCGCGCAGGTAGGACAGGGCGTGTTGGCACTGGGACGCGTCGCCCCGGTGGTGCAGATTGCGCCGCCGGTTCCGATTGGGATGTCGGGTGGTGTGGCCTCGTTTCAGGGGCAGCACTTCGGTGGGAGGGTTGCGGGATTCACCCTTGTACGCGAAGCCCTTACGGCAGAGGCGATGCAGAAGCTGACGGCGAATCCTCCGAACTTTGGGCTGATTGTGTTTGAAGAGGGCGCGAAGCCGTGGCCGGTGCAGACACGTGGCCAGGCTGGATATCGCGCCCCACAAGATCCGGCGACTTATCCGAAGAGCAGGGCGCCGTACCCGGCGGCGGTTAGGAAGCCGTTGCCTTCGGGGCCGGCATTACATGCCGAGGGCGACAACCAGTGGCAGCTGTCGGGCGGATGGATGATGGCCGCGGCTCCGACGGTGGAGGCCAGCGCCGATGACATGGCGAAGCCGGGCTTTACGGCGAGTGGGTGGCTTGTGGCCACGGTTCCAGGGACGACGCTGACGACGATGATCGATCGTGGCGTGTACCCGGATTCCGACCGTGGGCTGAACAACCTCATCATTCCCGAGAGCCTGAATAAGCAGGACTACTGGTATCGCAACGAGTTCAAAGCGCCCGCGACGAGAGCGCGGCGGCTGACGCTGACGTTTGAGGGCATCAACTACGCTGCCAAGGTATGGCTGAACGGTAATGAGCTGGGGAACATCAAGGGTGCGTTCATCCGCGGTGTGTACGACGTAACCGATGTGTTGAGGCCGGGACAAACGAATGTGCTGCTGGTGCGGGTGTCGCCGCCGCCCCATCCAGGGATTCCGCATGAGCAGTCGGTGCTGGGTGGACCGGGAGAAAATGGCGGCGCGATGGTGCTGGATGGTCCGACATTCATGGCAACCGAGGGCTGGGACTGGATTCCGGCGATTCGCGACCGCGATACGGGGATATGGCAGCCGGTCGTTTTAAGTGCGAGTGGGATGGTGAAGATCGGCGACGTGCAGGTGATCACCAAGCTGCCGCTGCCGGACACGAGCCAGGCCGATCTTGAGATCAATGTGCCGCTGGAGAACACGTCAGACAAGCCGGTGAAGGGCACGTTGAAAGTTGCCATTGAGAACGTCACCGTGACGAAGGATGTGCTGTTGGCTCCGGGGCAGAGCGAGGTGAAGCTGGCTCGGGCGGAGTTTGCGCAGTTCACGCTGAAGAATCCGCGGCTGTGGTGGCCGAATGGATACGGCAAGCCAGAGCTCTATACGGCGAAGGTGGAGTTCGGTGAAGGTGGTGCGGCGAGCGATGCGAAGAACGTGCGCTTTGGTGTGCGCGAAGTCACGTACGAGCTGGGGCTGCTGGATACGAAAGGCCACTTGAGGCGAGTGGAAGTCTCGCCGACGGCGGCGCGGGGCGAGGTGGTGGTGAATGTCACCCACGAGGGAATGCGGCAGCTTCCTGCGGCGGATCCATTTCCCGAGATGTTGGCGAAGGAGGGGAAAGATCATTGGGTGTCCTGGGCGGCGTCGCTGACAGCGGCGGGTGAGACGTCGCCAGCGGTGACGCCGGGGAACGACCCGAAGATGCAGCACTACTTGGTGATCAAGGTGAACGGGGTACGCATTGCAGCGCGCGGCGGCAACTGGGGCATGGATGATTCGCGCAAGCGGGTGTCGCGCGAGAAACTGGAGCCGTATTTCCGGCTGCATCGCGATGCCAACGTCAACCTGATCCGCAATTGGATGGGACAGAACACGGAGGAGACGTTCTTCGACTTGGCCGATGAGTACGGGCTGATGGTATGGAACGACTTCTGGACGACGACGCAGGACTACAACACGGAGCCGCTGGATATTCCGCTGTTTCTGGACAACGCACGAGATACGGTGCTGCGGTTCCGAAATCATCCTTCGATTGTGATCTGGTGCGGGCGGAACGAGGGCGTGCCTTCGCCGATTCTGAACCAGGGGCTGATTGAGGTCTTCAACAAATACGACGGGACGCGGTATTACTCGCCAAGCTCGAACCAGGTGAATCTGCAGCAGAGCGGGCCGTACAAGTATCAGGACCCGAGACTGTACTTCACGCTGTGGAACCGTGGGTTCTCGGTGGAGACGGGCACGGTGTCGTTGTCGACGCTGGAGTCGTTTCAGACGTGGATTGCGAAGGAAGACCAATGGCCGATTGGCGACGCGTGGGCGTATCACGACTGGCATCAGAGTGGGAACGGCGAGATCGAACCGTTCATGAAGGAGATTGAAGCGGAATTTGGTGCAGGCACCAGTCTTGCGGACTTTGAGCGCAAGGCGCAGATGCTGCAGTACGTAACGCATCGGGCAATCTTTGAGGGGATGTTTGCGCACCTGTGGGCTCCGAACTCGGGACGCATGCTGTGGATGACTCAGCCGGCGTGGCCGAGCAATATGTGGCAGATTCTGAGCTCGGATTACGACACGCAGGCATCGTTCTATGCGGTGAAGAAGGCGTGCGAGCCACTGCATGTGCAGCTCGATCTTTCAGATTACAGCGTGGCGGTGGTGAATACGACGATGACGGCACAGCTAGGGGTGACGGTGTCGGCCACGGTGTATGGGCTGGACAACAAGCAGTTGCTGCAGCATGCGGAGCAGAAAGATGTTGCGGCGAATGACGTGACGGCGGGATTCAAGCTGGACCTTGGGCCGGTCATGGGAACCAACGTGGTGCTGGTGAAGCTGGAGCTGAAGAATTCCACGGAGCAGGTGGTGTCGGACAACCTGTATTGGCTGGCAGCGGCGAGTGAGCTCTATCGACAGTTGAATCGTCTGCCAGCAGCGAACGTGACGGCGGCGGCGACAGTGGCAGGCAAGGGAAAGATTCGCCTGCAATTGAGGAACGCCGGCAACGCCGCGGCACTTGCGAACAAGCTCACGCTGGTGAATGCGGCAGACGGAACGCGCATACTTCCGGCGTACTACAGCGACAACTACGTTTCGCTATTGCCCGGGGAGACGCGCGAGATCGAGATCGAGTACCCGGCTTCGGCATCGAACCGCGATCCGCGCGTGAATCTTAGAGGGTGGAATCTGCCTCCGACGGTGATTCCCGTCGAGCAGCAGAAGTAGTTCGATAGGTCAGGCGACGAGTTGACGGCGGTCGCACGCGTTCGCTTCGGCGTCGAGTGGAATGAGCTCGGAATAGGAGATTTCCAGTGAAGTACACAGCTTGGTGAGGATCACCAGGCGCCAAGCGTGCACGGAGAGATCGAGCAACGTCAGTGTGCGCTGTGTCTCAGCAGCCCAGTTCCGTAATTCGACCAGCAGGCCCAGGCCAGCGGCGTCGATGCCGGTCACTTCTGAGAGATCGATTCGGATGCAATTTTCCGTGCGTGACTGCACCATGTTCCGCAGCATCTCAACTTCGATGCCGTAGACGATCCGCCCTTCGCAGAAGAGCGTCGCAACATGATTCGACGATTGAATATCGATACGCAACATTTCCTTTGTCTCGTTTTTGGTGGTGCTCAATCCCAAAGGCGCCTGTACGTTTGAGCACACTTACACCCTTGGGTCCTGAATAGTGGTTTACGGGTATGTCCACATCTGAACTACGTATATGATGACCGACCTCTATTGCGCGCACATCAACGGGCAGCGAATTATTGCACGTAACCTCAGGAGTAACGGTGTCGGAATGTAGACGTTCACGAATTTTTAATCTGATTGGTGCATAGACCGCTGGCAAAGAGCGAAGAACGCACGCATAATGCGGGCATGCGGCTACCTGCCAATGAGGACGACGCGGCGGTGGCAGATTCATCCCAGTGGATCGACTCGCGTAAAGCTGAAACGCCCGCCGAGAGCACAGCAGCCGATACTGCGTCGCGAGAATACAACTTCCCCGGAGTACTGGCCAACGTTGCCGAGTACCGCGACCAGGTGATGCACTTTGTCGAGGAGCACTGTACGGTCGAAGACGACCGCATCGATATTCTTGTGGCGCTTCAAGAAGCGTTAGCGAATGCCGCGCTGCATGGTTGTAAAGACGATCCGGCGAAGACGATTCGCTGCACGGTTTCGGCGAACAAGTCGGACGTCGTGATCAGGGTGCGCGATCCCGGACCCGGTTTTGATCTTGCACTGGCTGATCCGGAGAATTACCAGGTGACGACGTTCTCGCACGGACGCGGCATCTGCCTGATGCGCAGCTTGATGTCAGAAGTGACGTTTGCCCACAGTGGATCGGAGATTGTACTGCGTAAACACATCCACCGTGTATAACAAGTTTATGAAGTAAGCGAACGATTCACCCTGAAGTCGTAGGCAGCCAGGCTAAATTTGCACTTGTTTCGTTGCAATTGTGCAGAAGTCCGCGGAAAACGCGGCTTCGCGACGGCTCTATTGATTCCATAAATTCCGTCAATATCGATTATTAGTGCTTTTAATTGGCCGTATGAATTCGCGGCGCGTTAACCTCAGGGGTGATCGTCAACAAACTCAACTTCAACGTGGCGGTTGCCAATCCCCATCCTGAGGAGATTCATGTCGACAAACGAACTACGTAACTTCCTGGCCCTACCTTATGACAAGCTGGAGGAACTGAATCTACAGGCCAAGGAGCAGCGCCAAAAGGGCGTGGCCGCCCACAAAATTCAGGAAGAACGCCTGAAATATCTCACCGATGAGAAGCAGATCAAAGCCGTTACGGTGCTGTTCAGCGACCTCGAAGGTCGGCTGCATATGCTGGATTACGACAAGAAGTTCCTGGTCAAGAATTTCGCCAATCTGACATTCGATGGTTCCTCAATCCGGGGCTTCACTGCACAGCGCGAAAGCGATTTGCGCCTGTACATCGATTGGCCGGCATTCTATTGGGGGCCGGCCGACGTTTTCGGCCCGGGCAAGATCCTTGTCT
>Ga0306920_100007927_pt1 | contig 14043 bp, 11 predicted proteins | sample flu12Cox44000170_FD_204666 | JGI IMG/M metagenome (GOLD analysis project Ga0306920, IMG submission 204666) | Lab enrichment of tropical soil microbial communities from Luquillo Experimental Forest, Puerto Rico - flux4day.12C.oxic.44.000.170 (v2)... | ecosystem: Environmental > Terrestrial >...
TCAGTCCGGCCAATACTTCATCAAGCAGAAGCAGCCGCGGCGCGATGGCCAATGCGCGGGCGAGCTCAAGCCGCTTGCTGCCGGCCACCGTCAGCGTTGCGGCGGGCGCTTCGAGCTGCGCGCTTAAACCCACCGAGAGCGCAACTTGATTCGCCGCTTCGAGCGCTGCAGCCCGGCTGCGCTGCCAAAGATGCGAGCCGATGGCGATATTTTCCCGAATGGTCAGGCCGGCGAAAGGTTGCACAATCTGGAAGGTGCGCGCGACGCCGCGGCGCGCACGCTGGTGCGGCGGCTGGGCTGTGATGTCCATACCATCGTAAAGAACGCGACCTTCGTCGGCTGGCAAAAATCCAGAGATGATTGAGAACAAGGTCGTCTTGCCGGCACCGTTCGGTCCGATCAACGCCGTAATTGTTCCCGTCCTGACCTGAAACGATACTTTGTCGATGGCAAGCAAGCCGCCAAAATACTTTGAGACGTTTTCAATAATGAGCAGCGATTCAGCCATTGTCGCCCCCCGGCTGGACTCTCAAGGGCCGCCGAAAGAGCGCGGTCAATACTCCCGCGACACCGCGTGGCGCTAGGCCGACAACCGCAATCAGGACGAGGCCGTACATCACGAGATCGAGCCCTGGGGCATCTCCAGTCAGGAGCTTGGTGGTCTCACCAAGGGTCTTGATGACGAGCGCACCCAGGAGCGACGCGAACAGGGTTCCCGCTCCCCCAACGATGGGCGCAAGCAATGCGTCGATTGAAATCCATGGTCCGTAGGCAATGGCTGCATCAATAAAGAGAAAATATTGCGCATAGAAGCACCCTGCTGCCGCGGTGATTGCGGCTGAAAGGGTGATCGCTGCAAGCTTGACTGCAAAGGCGTTGGTACCGAGCGCGCTCGCGGCATCTTCGTTTTCGCGAATAGCGACCAGATAGGCGCCAAAGCGACTGTTTTCGACGACCCGCACCGTCACCAGAGAAAGAGCAACTAAAATGAGCACAATCCAGTAGAACGGGACACGGCTCTGAAACTGAAAGGCTTCGGGACGCAGGTCGAGCCTGATCAATGTACCAACGCCTGCGCCCGTGATCGGTGTCACACTGGAGACGATGCGCAGCACCTCGGCAAAAGCGAGCGTGACCAATGAAAAATACGATCCTCTCAGTCCGGAGCGGAAACACAGAACGCCGACAACGGCGCCGACAAGCGAGCCGGCGAAGATCCCCGCGAACAGGCCAAGCCACGCATTGATCCCGTACTGCACTTGCAAAATTGCGGTCGTATAGGCAGCAGTACCGAAGAAGGCCGCATGGCCGAATGAATATTGTCCGCCATAGCCGCCGAGCAAATTCCAACCCTGGCCGACAAGCGCAATCAGCAATGTGGTGATCAGAAAATTCAGCACCACGTTTGATGTGGTGAGGAACGGCACGATGGCGAGCAGCGCCACCACCAGAACAATCGGCCAATAGGGTTTCACGGCCGCGCGCCGAACAGACCGCTCGGCCGCGCGAGCAGTACAATGATGAACATGATGAATATGCCGATTTGACCCAGCGACTCGCCCAAAAAGATGCTGGAAAAGCTTTCCACTACGCCGACGCATAATCCGCCGATCAGGGCGCCGGCGATCGAGCCCATCCCGCCAAGCACAACAATCGTGAAAGCAATCAGCACGAAGGCCTCACCGGCGGTGGGGTTGACGTAATAGGTCGGAATGAGCAGGCAGGCAGCCACGGCTACGCAGGCGGTTCCCAGGCCGAAGGTCATCGCATAGATGTGCGCGACATTGATGCCGCAGAGTTCGGCGCCCAGTTTCTCCTTCGCCACCGCCCGTATCGCTTTACCAGTGTCAGTGCAGCGCATCATCGTCCACAGCGCAGCCGCGACCGCAATGACGGCGACGAACGCAATGATCCGGGGCACTGCAACGAAAGCCGGGCCTATTTCGACGACATCGAACGCATAAGGTAGATTGATTGTGCGGGTGTCGGCACGAAAGAAATAGAGCAGCGCGTTTTCGATCACTACGGCAAGACCGAGCGTAACCAGCAGAAAATTTCGATCCTCGCCGTGCGCTGCTGGCCCGATGATAAAGCGCTGCAATGCGTAGCCGATTGCGAAGAACAGCGGCGCGAGCAGAAACGCCGCCAGATAGGGATCGAGGCCAAGAAGCGTGAAGGCGAAAAACGCCGCAAACATTGCCGCGGTCAATAATGCGCCATGCGCAAAATTGATGATGTGCAGCACGCCGTAGATCAAGGTGAGGCCAAGCGCGACCAATGCATACACCGCGCCGGCCATCAAGCCGTTAAGAACAGCGGGAACGAGAATGACCGGCGATAGCATGGTGGCTACTTGGCGGCTACCGGTCAGACTTAGTCATGGCTTCAAGCGGGCGGCATCGGGAATACCGGCTTGGCGGATGCAAATTGCACTGGGAGGATCACCTGTATGTCCTTGCCGAGTACCTGGGTGTTGACCGGCGCCGCTCCCTGATTTTGTCCATCGACAAATTTTGTCGGTCCGTAAGGCATCACATGACCGCTGAAAGTTGAGCTGCCGAGCGCTTCCGTGATCTTCGCCCGATCTATGCTTGCGGCGCGCTCAATCGCGTCGGCGAGCAACAAAATGCAGGAATAGTTCATATAGACTTCGTAGGTGTAGAATTGCCCTTTGTCCTCCACCCTTCTCTTCAGGTCCAAGGCTTTCGGGCTCTTGGGATCGAACCAATGATTGCAGTCCATGATGTATTGCGCCGCTTCGGGGAATTCCTTGACAAATTTGTAGGAGGAAGCGGCGCCGCCGAGCACTGAATAAATGCCTTTCGGGCGCTGGCGTTGCTGTTGCATGGTGCGGGCGAGCAGAACGTACTCATTATAATAATTTGCCGGAATGACGAGGTCGGGATTCTGAGCCTTGATTTTCAGCACTACATTTTCGAACTCGCGCGTCGGTGTCGGGTGGGAAATAGTTTCCAGAACCTGGAAGCCGCGGTCCGGCAATTGTGCGTTCAGGAGCTTGGCCAGTCCCGCGCCGAATGCGGAATCCTCATGGACGATCATGACGGTCTTGGCAGGCTTGCCGGCCTGATCGTTGATCGCGACGAGGTTATCGAGCGCGGTCTTGGCAATCACGCCAAAGCCCGGTCCGAACCGGAATGTATTCTTTAGCCCCCGCGTAACGATGCTATCCACCACGCCGACATCCACTACGTACGGCAAATCGTACCGCGCCGCGGTCTGGCTGGCAGACAGACAGATTGCGCTGGCATAGCCGCCGACGACCGCACAGACGCCCGCGGCATTCATCTTTTCGACCTCGGCGTTGCCACCATCGGGCGTGGATTGCGCATCGCCGAGCATCGGATCGAACTTGGCGCCGCCCAGAGCCTTGATTCCACCGCTCGCATTGACATCGTCGATGGCTATCGTCGCGCCGAGCCGGCCTTGCTGGCCTGAATACGACAGCGCTCCCGAAACCGGATGGAGGACGCCAATTTTCACAGCGCCGCCTTGCGCCCGCAGAATTGCCGGAGCATGCAAGAGACCGGCGACCGCGGTTGCGCCGAGCGTGGTGCTGCGTAAGAACTTGCGGCGGCTTACTTGCAACGGCCAACGAGACATGACGCCCCTCCTGCTGATCTGTGTCGAGCCTAACATTGGTTAGGATGGGTATCTATACTATCCTGCCGCGGCTTAGGGTCTGGTGCGCAGGTGAGCCAACAAGTGAACCAACCGCAAACGATCATCGACAAACTTTGGAGCGCTCATGAGATTCTGCGGCGCGACGACGGCGAGTCGCTGCTGTGGGTGGATCGTCATTATGTGCACGAGGGGTCGTTTCATGCATTCGGCAAGCTTGCCGAACGACGCGCCGAGGTCGCCGAACCGGAGCTGACTTTCGGAGTGGCCGATCACTACGTGCCGACGCGTGGCTCACGCCGCAATATCGCCAATCCCGAGCTCGCGCGCATGGTTCGTCAGCTTGAGGAAAATTGCGCAAGGCATGACATCGAACTGTTTGGACTCGATGATCCCCGGCAGGGCATCGTGCATGTAGTTGGGCCCGAACAAGGTTTGACGCTGCCCGGCCTTTTAATTGTCTGCGGCGACAGTCACACGTCGACGCATGGCGCGCTTGGCGCCTACGCGTTCGGCATCGGTGCATCCGAAGTCGCACATGTGCTCATGACTCAAACCATCTGGCAAAAGAAACCGAAACGCTTGCGCGTAAACGTCGATGGCGTTCTGCCGCCGGGGATTTCAGCCAAGGACATCGTGCTCGCCATCATCGCCTCCATCGGAGCTGACGGCGCAACCGGATGCGCCGTCGAATTTTCCGGCGCGGCGATCCGGACCCTGTCTATGGAAGGTCGTTTGACGTTATGCAACATGTCGATCGAAGCCGGCGCCCGCTGCGGCGTCGTGGCGCCGGATGCGGCCACCTTCACGTATCTTAAGGGCCGGCCCCATGCGCCGACGGGGGCAGCGTTCGATCAAGCGGTCGAGGCCTGGTCGAAACTGACAACGGACGACGGCGCCGCGTTCGATCATGAGGTCGCACTTAGCGCCGCGAAGATCGCACCGATCGTGACTTGGGGCACGAGCCCCCAGGATGCGCTGCCGATCGACGCCAGCGCGCCCGACCCGCGCGGTGAATCCAATCCCGAGCGCGCCCAATATCTTCGCGAGGCACTCGACTATATGGGCATCGCTCCGGGCAAAAAGCTCACAGAGATCGCCATCGACCGGGTATTCATCGGTTCCTGCACCAATGCCCGCATCGAGGATCTGCGCGCAGCGGCGGCGGTGCTGGCGGGCCGCGCCAGCAAAGTACCGGGACTCGTTTCTCCGGGATCGACAGTCGTCAAACGCCAAGCCGAGGACGAAGGGCTCGACCGCATCTTCCGTGAAGCTGGACTCGAATGGGGCGAATCCGGATGCTCGATGTGCGTGGGCATCAATGGCGACCTAGTCAGGCCCGGCGAGCGTTGTGCTTCCACCACAAATCGCAATTTCCGCGGTCGCCAGGGTCCCGGCGCGCGCACGCACCTGATGTCGCCGGCAATGGTCGCTGCGGCGGCGGTCGCCGGTCACCTCGCCGACGTGCGGGAGCTTTTGGGCGGTCGAAAAGTGTAAGCCACCATGGAAATATTCGTCAAACTCACTGGCACGGCGTGCCCGATTAACCAAAGCAATCTGAACACCGATCAAATTCTTCCTGCTCGCTACCTGAAATGGACGCGCGCCATGGGGTTTGGCAAAGTTTTATTTCACGATTTGAGATTCGATGCCGAGGGACGAGAGAAATCCGATTTTCCGCTCAACAAACCGGCCTGGCGCAAGTCAACGATCGTTGTCAGTGCGCGGAATTTTGGCTGCGGCTCGTCGCGCGAGGCGGCAGTTTATGCACTTTACGATTTCGGCGTGCGCTGTGTGATCGCGCCGTCGTTCGGCGACATCTTTGCGGGCAATGCCGCGCAGAACGGACTTCTTACAGCGGTTGTCACCGACCGGGAAGCTGCCGAGATCATGGAATCCTTGGCGCAAATGCCTGACCTTCCGGTCACCGTCGATTTGGATCAGCAAACCATCCTCTGCGGCAATCGGACCTGCAAATTCATGATCGATCCAATTCGACGCATGCGCCTCCTCAACGGCTGGGACGATCTCGCGCTGACCGAAAATTATCGCGACCGCATTAGGGCGTTCAAAGTGGAAGACAAAATAAAGCGTCCATGGGCGGCGCCGCGCGAGCAATTGTGAACTTGCTTTACTTGGTAAGGGCCGCTCGCCTGATCGGGGGCGCCGTTTCATTGTTGAATGTGGATTTTGTTGTCGCGGATGACCTGCCCCCAGCGCGCGATCTCGCTGTTCAACAGCTCGCTTGCGGCTTCGGGAGAGCGCTGATCTGATGCGAAAACCGAGACATCCTCGGCTGTCCAGATTTTGACAAGCGCCGGATCGGCCACCGCGTTTTGCAATGCCTTATTGAGCGTACCGATAATAGAGCTGGGCGTTCCCGCGGGAGCAAACATAGCTTGCCAATACACCACATCGAGTTTCGGTCCGAACATGAGCGGAAAACTGTCTGCAGTTGGAAACTCGGGCAGCTTTTCTTTCGCAGTAACGCCATAAGCCTTTAATGCCCCGGTGGCGACTTGCTGCACGACCGACTGTGGGGTGGCAAAGAATAAGTCCACCTGACCGCCCAACAGGTCGGTAATGGCCGGGGCCGCGATTTGATCGAGCGAAGCGCCGGCTTCTTGCGCAAACAGGCTGGTGGCGAGGTGTCCGGTCGTGCCGTAGCCGGGAATCGCCGCTTTCAGCGTTTGTTCTTTCATCAGCGCGACCAGATCGCGAAGCGTGCTCGGTTCAAGGGACTCGCGGCCGACCAGGACTAAAGGATTGCGGTTGATGAGCATCACCGGCGTAAACGTCTTAACGGTATCAAACGGAAGATTTTCGTAGAGCGAGACATTCGCGGCGATCTGTAAATTGTGGACAAGCAGTGTGTAGCCATCCGGCGCCGCGCGCGCCACTTTTTCAGAACCGATAATTGCGCCGCCGCCGCCGATGTCCTCGACGATGAAGCTCTGCTTGAGCTGCGTCGAAAGTGATTGCGCAACCATTCGAGCGGTCTCGTCGGTGGGGCCTCCGGCCGGGTAAGGCACGATGATCGTGACGGTGCGGCTCGGATACTCTTGCGCAGCAGCCGTAACGAGCATCGATGCTAAGCCCAGCGCGGCCGCAACCGAGACCATGAACCCCGTTTTCAATCACTCCTCCCCGGTGTCGCTCGATTCAGTTGAATTTTATCGCTCCGGAATGATCGGTAATAACAGATACGGCTGCTGATCCTTTGAAAAGTGCAGCTTATTTTGGGGCGCAAATAGGCTTGGCGGCCGGTCGTCCGGATCAATGTGGAGAAACGGCCCGACGCCTTTCATCGGATAGGGTGCATTTGGCAACGCAATGTCCGTACCATCGACTTCGTAGTCTTTGCCCCTGATGCAGAGCGCTAGCTGGTAGCCCGGCGGCACAACGATTGAGGTTGGCCAGATTTCGACATCGAGCTCCACGGCCTGCCCCGGCTGCAGTGGCCATTCCTCGTCGTGCGTGTGCCAAGGCCGGTACGGCAGCGTTTTCTTAGCATCGAGCTTGCGATGCGAAGCACGCAGCCATCCGAGCCCGATCGGCACGCGGGGATCATTAGAACCAATGAAGGTAATTTCTTTCCCCTTCGGATCAAACAAACGCAAGGCCAGGAATATGTCGGCGTCTGCGGTCTGCGATGACAGCCACAATTTCGCGGCAACCGGGCCAGTGATCTCGACGCTCCTTGGCATCGGCGGTGTACGAAAGGTCAAACCGTCACCACTGGTTTCATAGGTCAATGTAGTCGATTTCGATGGCGGCTCCGATGCGAGGCGCAATCCGTCCGGGTGCAAAAAGTATTTCGTCCATTGCGTGCGGGCCAGCGGCCATTCGTTTTCGCCGCGAAGCACGAATTGCTCGTTTGGGTGACGAATGTTCAGCGAGACGCGCGGCTGCTTCTCCCAGCCGGTATCTTCACCTTTGAGGAAGTAACCGAAAAACCGCTTCTGCAGCGCTTCGCCGTATGTGCTGTAGAAATGCGTGAAGTGCGTATCGCCATGCACCTCTAGCCACTTTTGCGCGGAGCCAGCAGCCAGGTACCCTTCGAAATTGCCGCGTGTGTGCAATCCCATGCCGCCCCAGTTGGCGGCCGACAGCAGTGGCGCCGTTATTCTGGAAAAATCGGCCGTGCGCGCCGCGTAATACTCCCCGTAAAGCTTGCGCCATTTGGCTTCGCCGGGCGAGTCGGCGCGATTTGCCGCAAGCTCGGAATCAGAAAGCGTGTCTGGACCGGCGACCAGCTCTCCCGTCACGGCGCTTTTGCCGCCACGATCACCCATGCCGTGTTGCATACTCACCACCTGGCGCGGGAACCAGCTGCGGAAGAAATCACTCAGAATGCCGCCGTGTTGGCACAGCTCGCGATAATAATCGGACGAGCCTTCCCAGATGCACAATGCGGCCAGGTGTGGCGGTCGCAGCGCGCCTACCGTCCATTGATTCATCGCGTAATAAGAAATGCCGTTGATCCCCACCTTGCCGCTGCTCCAAGATTGCGTGCCGGCCCATTCGACGAATTGGCATAGGTCCAATGTTTCCCGCGGGGACCACACATCGAGCATGCCGGGCGAGCGTCCGGCGCCACGCGAGTCGACACGGACGCAGGCATAGCCGTCCGGCACCCATCTCTCAGGATCGACCAATTCCCAATTTTGATACTTGTTGGTCGAGCCGACGAGAATTTCCGGCGCGGCCTCGATCAAGCGCGCCCAATTGCCTTTATAGCCTTCTTGAAACGACAGCCCCTTGGCGTAAGGGCCGTAACTGAGGATGACTGGATGCCTCCCCTGTCCAACAGGACGGAAAACGTCAGCACGCAGAACAATGCCGTCGTCCATCGCGATTGCGACGTCCCACTCGATCAGCATGTTGTCGCGAAACTCGGATTTTTTAGTCATTTATGCGTGTTGCGCCCCCAATACTGCTAGGAACCCGGGCAAATGGAGACTCTCCTTGCCGCCAAGTAGCCAAGAAAATGATGTATATCCTAGCTTGCTGCCATAATTCGGCTATCGATTCCCTCATTGATTCGGTTGGGGCTCGATGGGGCGCCTCCTCCGCTTTGGAGTGTTGATCGATTTCCTCTGCGCGAGATTCCATGCCCACAGCAGGAAACAGCGGACTGAAATCGGCCGCTCCCCCGGCATTTCTGCGCACGATAGTTTACGGCCTTGAAATAGCGATTATCGCCGTACTTTACGTTGGCGTCGCCAGTACCGCGCTGTTGTTTCCAGTAATCACAGCGATCCAAACGCCGTTATGGCCACCAAGCGGAATAGCGCTCGCCCTGATCTTGTTGCGCGGCTACCGGATTTGGCCCGGGATCCTTATTGGATCATTTTCCGCAATCGCGATCTCGAGCGGGATGCTGACCGTCCAAAGCCCGGCGATTGCGGTCGGCACCACGCTTGGCGCCCTGGCTGGGGCAAGGCTCATCAATTATTGGTCCTATGGGACCAAGACTTTTTTCACGCCGCTCGGGATCGCACGATTTGTGCTCTTCGCCTTTGTACCGACGGCGATGCTGAGCACCGCTGGCGCCATATCGGGACAGCTCTTCACCGCCCCAATCGATTTCCACGGTCTGGCGGTCACCGCAGCGATCTGGTGGCTGGCCGATGCTGTAGCGAGCATGATTGTTGCTCCGGTGATTGTGCTCTGGGCGACGCCACCTTTGCGCGAAGGCGCCAGATTGGATCTGCCGGAGACAGCCGGCATCGTCACCGGCGCAGCTATCATCGGCGCCATGGCCTTTCTTCCTGCAATGGTCGGGGCTTTGAAACCTCTACTGCCGTACCAAAGCGTCTGTGGCTTTCTTATCTTGCTGCCCTTGATATGGGCCAGCCTACGCGGCAATCAGCGGGCTGCCGCGACCGCTGCATTGATTTTCTGCGGACTTGCGGCATGGGGCTTTGTCGATACCACCGGCGCAGCGTCCAGCCCGAATTCGCTTTTGCTGCTGTCAGCAGTCGCAATCAGCATGTCGATCGCGCCTTTGTTTTTAAGCACCGCCGTCGCGGCACACAATTACAGACAGACGCATCTGTCGTCTGAGCTTAACCGCACAAAGCTCGATTTTGAACAGACGCAAGCGGTACTTCAAAGCACCAAACGGCGTTTTCAAATCTTTCTCGAGAGTGTTTCTGATTACGCGATCTTTGTCCTTGATCCGTCGGGTCACGTAGCCAGCTGGAACGGTACTGCCCAGAAAATAATCGGTTACACGGCGCAGGAAATCGTCGGCAAACACTTCAGCGTCTTTTACCGGCCCGACGAGCGGCGCGCCGGCGTACCGAACCGTGCACTGGAGCTGGCTGTGCAAAAGGAACGCCACGAAATGGAGGGCTGGCGGATCAGGAAAAATGGCACGCCCTTTTTCGTGACGGGGGTGCTCACCGCAATCCGCGACGACAATTCCAATCTGCTTGGTTTTGCCAGCGTCATCCGCGATGCAACGGAGCGGCGCAACACGCAGGAGAAGCTGGTTGAAGCGCGTGAACAACTTGCCATGGCGCAAAAAATGGAGGCGATCGGGAAATTGACGGGCGGCATCGCGCACGATTTCAATAATTTATTGATGATCATCGGCGGCAGCGCGCAATTGTTTAAACGCCTGCTCGATCCCAAGCTGCCGCGCGCGATCGAAGCATTGCAAAGTGCTGCCAAACGCGGCGAAACCCTGACGCGTCAACTGCTCACATTTTCACGGCGCCAGCATCTCAGCCCGACGATTGTCGACTTAAATGCAAGCATTAGAAATATCCGCCCGATGATTGAAAGCTCCTTGCGCGGCAACATCGTCTACAAGGAAACGATCAATCCAAAACTCTGGCCGGTTAAGGTCGATCTCGCCGAGCTGGAATTGGCGATCGTCAACATCGCGGTAAATGCTCGAGATGCGATGCCGAATGGCGGCGTCTTCGCGCTGACCGCCGAAAATGTAACCGTAAATAACGACTCCGGTGAGGATGGGCACACCGGTGATTTCGTCGCGATCGAGTTTAGCGACTCCGGGACGGGCATTCCTCCAGATCTCCTGTCCAAGGTTTTCGACCCATTTTTCACAACAAAAGAGGTCGGCAAGGGAAGTGGCCTCGGCCTGTCGCAGGTTTACGGTTTTGCGCACCAAGCGGAAGGAACCGTGCGGGCGGAAAGCAAAGTTGGGCTTGGAACCGCGATTACAATCTATCTCCCGTCATATGCGGGCGTGGCTATCGAAGCTCCAAAGATCTCCGAGGCCGCGCGTGCCGCGCGGCCGATGGTTCTGATCGTCGACGACAGCGCCGAAGTCGCCGAAGTGACATCCTCGCTGTTCGAGCACCTCGGCTACGACACGATGTATTGCGATTCGGCCGAAGCAGCGTTGCGCTTACTCGCGGACGGCACCAAGATCGATCTTGTTTTCAGTGATATTGTCATGCCGGGCACAATCGATGGCGTCGGTCTCGCCAGCGAAGTCCAGGCGCGTTACCCGCATTTGCCGGTGATCCTGACGACCGGTTACAGCGATGCCGCGCAAGCGGCGCCTCCCAGCCTACCGATCCTACGCAAGCCTTTTGACGCCGATGCGCTGCGAAGCTTCATGCAGAGTCTGATGTAACGCGGCGCTCATTGGGTACTCGCGGATTGCACCGCGGTTTTGCCGTGGCGGGACACAGCTTTGACTTGACTGGCACCCCAGCCCGTATCGAACCGGTTTCCGCCCGATAATCGGGAGGAAATCTATAAAGATCGACCGGCTACGGCGTCGACAATGGGCGAAAATCGGGCCAGGACCATTCCGACCGCCCCCACCCCCAATCATGGCTGCGGCTGCACAATGCTTATCCAATGGCGGAATGCTGCCTTTCAACCGTTGTTATCGAATAATCGGACACTCTCGAAGGGGCGGAAAGGCGGGGCCGAATGTCAGGGTCCTTCACCATGTCGCATGCTAAGCGGGCTTCGAAGCAAAAGAGTCAGACGAAAGCCGTAACGGTATTGGGAATCGCTGGCGCGTTGTGGCTAGCGGCCGGCGTATTCTTGATAACGGTTGGTCCGGTAGCCGATACACCGACGGAGAACACGGCACCGGTAATTACTCTCGGTGAGGAAGAAATCTCCGCCGTCAGTCTAGCGACTTTCTATGTCATCGAGACCGCTGGAGCACATCGTCCCGGCTTGCAGCTTGTCAAAGAACGCCGCCACAGAGGCAGTGGCGGCGCAGTCTATGGCGGCAGCGCGATCTACGGAGGCGGCGGAGGCTACGGGGGTGGCGGTGGACCCACGGGTGCTGGAGGGCCGGATGGTATGTAGGCATCGGGACGGTGAAAGGACTCAATCCTAAAGCCCCGGTTCGAGTTCATCGCTGGCATCGCTCAACAACCCGGCGCGCAAATGCTTTTTTGCCGAAGGCGCGCCGCAGCTTAGGTTCAAGGGGAATGGTGCACCCTAATGCGGCTCATCAGGTTTTTGCTGCGCGCATGAGTCATTGGAAGCAGAATCATGGCTACGAAAACAGTAGAATAATGAGGGCACAGCGATAGGCGCTTGTGCGCAATTTCGATGAGCAGAACAGCCCGACCGCCGTGTCGCTTTGGTCGTTCACCCCGGCTTCGCTGGAACGTGCAGAAGCGCAGTCTGGATTATTTGGCTTGCAGTTGAGGCAGTGCAGGAATGCATTGTTGCAAGTCAGAGTCTCAGTAAACGAATGCAACCAAATGCAAACAACTGGCTTGCGGTGATTGTCCGGAGTCACGCTCGGAAGGCCACACTCGATGCACCCGGTGTGGTGCAGGCGGCGCTTGAGGAAGGCCGATACGTCGGGCGGCTGATCGCGAAAGAGCTGAAGGGGCGAGAGGTCAAGCGTCCTTTCCGCGATGAAGATTTGCTGGGATTTGCCCGGATTCACTCGGATTCACTCACGCTTTCAGGCCATGCGGTGTAGCGATCGGGAAGCCGTAAGAGCCGTTGCGACTAAAAGCAGTTTCGCGGCACTTTTATTGAGCAACATCGACGGCCGCTGGTCATCTACGGTCCTGTCACACGCTGAGTCCGATTTCACTTCATGGTCACAGGCCGAAACGCCGGCAGGGCCGCTCGATAACGTGTGTAATTCAATCAGTTTGAACGTAGACGAGATCTAATATGCGCCACGCTGCACACGCCGTTATATTGATCAGCGCCGCGTTGCTCCTCGCATCTTGTCAGGGCGTGTTGGACCCGCAAGGGCCGATCGCTGCGGCGGAGCGACTTCTCCTGATCAATTCGACGGCGATCATGCTCGTCGTCGTGATCCCCGTGATCGTCGCTACCTTGGCGTTCGCCTGGTGGTACCGCGCATCCAACGCCCGAGCCACCCGCAGCCTGGACGAGTCCTATGAAGGGCGCGTGGAGTTCGTCGTCTGGTCGATTCCGGCGCTGACCGTGATCTTGCTGGGCGGGGTTATTTGGATCGGGTCCCATCAGCTCGACCCGCGGGAGCCGATGCCCGGCAAATCCGACCCGCTGCGCGTGGACGTCGTGGCGCTCGATTGGAAATGGCTGTTCATCTATCCCGATCACGGTGTCGCCTCGGTCAATCAACTGGTTATCCCGACCGAAACGCCCGTCGAATTTCGGCTGACCTCAGCGACCGTGATGAATTCGTTCTTCGTGCCCCAGCTCGGCAGTCAGATCTACGCGATGGGCGGCATGATCACGCATCTCCACCTGCTCGCTGACAACCCGGGCGAGTTTCCTGGCTTTTCGGTAATGTTCAGCGGCGACGGCTTTTCCGACATGCGGTTCATCGCCAAGGCGGTGTCGGACAGCGATTTCAACGCTTGGCTCGCGCAGGCGCGCGGCACCGGATCGGCTCTCGATGATGCCGGCTATGCCGAGCTAGCCAAGCCGAGCAAGGCTGTACCGCCCGCAACCTATCGCTCGGTGGCACCAAAACTGTTCGAGCGCATCCTGGACCAAACGACGGCAGGTCCCGGAAACGCGTCTTTCGGTCGGGCCTGGTGCCCGCCATCACGAGAGGCAGGAGGTTGACATGCTCGGAAAACTGACCTGGGCGGCGATTCCGTTCAACGAGCCGCTGCCTCTCATCAGTATGGCGGTGGTCCTCGTCGTTATTCTTGCGGTGCTCGGCCTCGTCACCGTAAAGGGATGGTGGCCCTATTTGTGGCGCGAGTGGATAACCAGCGTCGACCACAAGCGCATTGGCGTCATGTACGTGATCCTCGGGCTCGTGATGCTGCTGCGTGGCTATTCCGACGCGATCATGATGCGCACTCAGCAGGCGATCGCAATCGGCGATGCCCAGGGCTACCTGCCGCCCGATCATTACAACCAGATCTTTTCGGCGCACGGCGTGATCATGATCTTTTTCGTGGCGATGCCGCTCGTCATCGGATTGATGAACTT
>Ga0306920_100007929_pt1 | contig 14042 bp, 12 predicted proteins | sample flu12Cox44000170_FD_204666 | JGI IMG/M metagenome (GOLD analysis project Ga0306920, IMG submission 204666) | Lab enrichment of tropical soil microbial communities from Luquillo Experimental Forest, Puerto Rico - flux4day.12C.oxic.44.000.170 (v2)... | ecosystem: Environmental > Terrestrial >...
CTTGATCGCGTCGATGATCTGGTTGACCGGCTCCTCGAGGGCGTGGCGCACCTCCTCGCTCGAGAGGATCACGGTCTTCGGCAGTCCGGTGAGCATGTCGCGCCCGCGGACCTCGGCCTGCACCTCTTCCTTGAGCGTGTGCGCGGAGCCGACCTCGAGCTTGATCTCCTCTGCGGTCTGCTGTCCGATCAGCAGCTTGTACTCGCGCTTGATGTGATTGATGATCGCCTCGTCCATCTCGTCGCCGCCGACACGGAGCGACTGTGAGACGACGATCCCACCGAGTGAGATGACCGCTACCTCGGTCGTCCCGCCGCCGATGTCGACGATCATGTTCCCGGTCGGTTCGGCGACCGGCAGCCCGGCGCCGATCGCGGCCGCCATCGGCTCCTCGATCAGGTACGCCTTGCGCGCTCCCGCCGACAGCGTCGCCTCCTCGACGGCGCGCTTCTCGACGCCGGTGACGCCCGACGGGACGCAGACGACCACCCTCGGGTGCGCGAAGCGGTGCTGGTGGACCTTCTGGATGAAGTGCCGAAGCATCTGCTCGGTGACGTCGAAGTCGGCGATCACCCCGTCCTTCAGCGGCCGGATCGCGCTGATCGTCCCGGGTGTCCGGCCGAGCATCCGCTTGGCCTCGAGGCCGACGGCGTGCACCTCCCCGGAGCGTTGGTCGATCGCGACCACCGACGGCTCGGAGAGGACGATCCCGCGCCCACGCACGTAGACGAGCGTGTTCGCGGTGCCGAGATCGACAGCCATGTCGCGCCCGCCGAAGCCGGTGAGGTAGTTGAAGATGCTCATCGTGAGGCCCGCGGAACTCTAGCTTGCCGCTCTCTGCATTGATCCTGGCGCTCGGCAGCGCCGTGTTGCATGCCGCGTGGAACCTCCTGCTCGGTCGCGCGAAGGACGTGCAGGCCGCCGCGGCGACGACGTTCGTCATCTCGGTGGCGGTCGCGCTTCCGTTCGCGGTCGTCTGGTGGCACGCCGAGCCGTCGGTCTGGCCGTGGGCGCTGGCGTCGAGCCTGCTCGAAGTGGTGTACGTGATCGGGCTCGCGCTCGCCTATCGGATCTCGGAAGTCTCGTTCGTCTACCCGATCACCCGTGGCCTGGCGCCGCTGCTCGCCCTGGCCTTCGCGGTCTTCGCCCTCGGCCACGGCGTGTCGGCGACCGAGGTGGCCGGGGTGGTGTGCGTCGCCCTCGGGGTCGTGGGCGTCCGGGGACGGCCGGGCCATGGCGACGCGCTCGCCCTGCTGCTCACGGTCACGATCGCCGCGACGATCGCCGCCTACACACTCGTCGACCGCGTCGGCATCCAGCGCGCCGGAGCGCTCACGTACTTCGTGCTCACGCTCGCGCTGCCCTGCCTCGTCTACCCGCCGCTGGTCGGCATCCGCGCGATGCGCCGCGAGCTCGGTGCGAGCGTCGCGATCGCCGGGGTCGCGAACCTCGGCTCCTTCTCGCTCGGCCTGCTCGCGCTCCGGCACGGAAGCGCTGCATCCGTGCTCGCCGTGCGCTCGACGTCTGTCGTGATCGCGACCGTGCTCGCCGGTCGTGTGCTCGCCGAGCGTGTGTCGCAGCTGCGCGTCGCGGGGTCGGTGCTCGTGTTCGCCGGGATCGTGCTGCTCGCGACCTAAAAGTAACTGTCCGGGAAGCGCGTGGACAGCACCTCGACCAGCGCGGCGATCGGAAGCCCGACCACATTCAGGTAGTCGCCGTCGATGCGCTCGACGAGCGACGCGCCGAGTCCCTGCACGGCGTAACCGCCGGCGCGCCCATGCCACTCGCCCGACGCTGCGTAACGCGCGAGGTCGCGGCGCGTGAGCGGCCGAAACGTCACGTGGGTCGTCGCCTCGCGCAGCTCCTCCCAGGAGTGCGTGCGCAGACAGAGGCCTGAGACGACCTCGTGCGTACGGCCGGCGAGAGACGCGAGCATCTCCTCGGCATCGTCGGCGCTGCGGGGCTTGCCGAGCAGCTCGCCGTCGAGCAGCACCTCGGTGTCGACGCCGAGCACCGGCCCGTGTCCCGGAGGGATTGAACGGGCCTTGCCGGCGGCGCGTTCCAGTGGGCTCGTGCCCGGCGCCTCGTGAAAATCGGGAGCGACGACGTCGAACGGGATGCGGAGCTGCTCGAGGATCGCGCGCCGTTGCGGTGAGGTCGAGGCAAGGAGCAGCCGCGGAGGTGGGCTCACGCGCGCTTCCGAACCGCCCAGATCTCCTCGCACGGCCATTGCTTCGCCCACTCGGCGGTGACGTACGAGTAGTAGGGGTGCGTCTCGGCGTCCGGCGGCGCCTGGATCTCGACCAGGCGCTCGATCTCGAAGCCGTTCGCGCGCAACAGGTCGATCCAGTCGCCGTGTCCGAGATGAAACTCGACTCCCTCGTCCGGCCATTCGATCCGATGCAGCCCGAATTGCGGCCGCTGCAGGGACTCCTTCGCCGGAACGTCGTCGTCCGAGCAGAGGATGACGAGCGTCGAGTTGCGGAGGAAGACGAGCCGCCCATTCGGACGCAGCAGCCGCGCGGCCTCCGGGATCCAGCGGTACGGATCGACCCAGATCGAAGCCCCATACTCGGAGACGACGAGGTCGAAGCTCGCGTCCGGCAGGCCGGTCTTCGCAGCGTCTGCCTCGACGAGCGGGAACTCGATCCCGGTCTCGACCATCATGCGGCGAGCCGTGTCGAGCTGGGCCGGCGTCACGTCGACGCCCACCGGTCGCGCGCCCAGCTTCGCGAGCCACGCGGAGAAGTAGGCGGTGCCGCACCCGAGCTCACAGACATCGAGGCCGTCGACGTCGCCGAGCACGTTCAGCTCGGACTCGTCGATTCCCCAGATGCCCCAGTTGACCTCGCCGAGAGCCCAGTTCGTCGACGCGCTGTCGTTCGTGTGCTCGCGGTTGGTCTCGGTCCAGAGCGCGCGGTTCTTCGCCGCGTCGCTACGCCAGTCCATCGGGGAACCAGAGCGCGATCTCGCGCGCGGCCGACTCGGGCGAGTCGGAGCCGTGGACGAGGTTGTTCGGCATCGCCAGCGCATAGGTGCCGCGCAGGGAGCCTGGCTTCGCCTCGGCCGGGTTCGTCGCACCGATCGTGACGCGGCACGTCGCGACTGCACCCTCGCCCTCGAACACCATCGCAAGCGTCGGCCCCGAGCCGATGAAGTCGACGAGCTCGCCGAAGAACGGCTTCTCGCTGTGCTCGGCGTAGTGCTCCTCGCCCAGCGATCGCGACGCCGTGACGAGGCGCGCCGCACGTAGCGTCAGCCCGCGGCGCTCGAAGCGCGCCATGATCTCGCCGGCGAGGCTACGCCCGACCGCGTCCGGCTTCGCGAGGATCAGCGTCTGTTCGACCGCCATGGGCGGACGATCCTAGCGAAGAGGCGCTAGCGCGACCCGCGGGCCTGGCGCGCCTGCCGTGCGGGTCGCTTCGCCTCGACCACCTTCGTCCCGGGCTCGTCGTGCTCGATCGGCGTGCGGCAGTACGGGCACACCTGCCAGAGCGGCTCGAGCGGGCGGTTGCAGCTCGCGCACGCCTGGCGCAGCTTCGTCGTGCAGATCGGGCAGACCAGGAAGTCCTCGTCGACCTCGGCGCGGCACACGGGACAGTGGAGATCGCGGCCGCCGAGCCTCTTCTCCATCGCCTTGATCTCGAGCTCGCGCTCGCGCACGTCCTCGAGGTACTCGGGAGGCCGGAATAGCATGTAGATGAGCGGGCCGAGGAACGGGACGACGCCGACCGCGGTCGCGACCGCGACGAGCAGCTTGTCGTCGAGGCGGCGCCGAGCATCCTTGAACGTCCAGTAGATCGTCGCGACCCAGAAGACGATCAGGAAGAAGATCTGCAGGTTCCGGATCACGTACCACGTCGACGAGTGGAAGAAATCGTGAACGCTGCTGAAGGCAGAGGCGATCACAGCAGAATCCGACCTACCGCGTACCCGGCGGCAAACGCCGCGCCAACGAAGATGGCGAGCATTGCAAGTGCGAACAGAAAGACACTGATCCGCTCACCGCGCCGCGTCATCGTATGCATTTCACCGGTCGTCAGACAGGTCGGCAAGGAGGTACAGGGAGCCCGTGACCAGCACCGGAGCCCCGGATTCGCGGGCCTGCGCAAGCGCCAGGTGCGGGTCGTCGACCGCCTGGACGGAGGCGAACCAGGGCCGTGCGCGGGCCGCGACGTCCGCGGCCGGGAGCGAGCGAGGGCTCGACGAGCGGGTCGCGACGAGCGTGCTCCCCGCGCGGCCGAGTCGCTCGAGGATGCCGTCGGCGTCCTTGTCGGCGAGGATCGAGGCGACGACGACGTAGCTTCCGGGTGCGGGCAGCCGGGTCAGGAGCCAGTCGACCGCGTCGGGCGTGTGCGCCCCGTCGCGGACCTCGCCGGCGGCGCGCAGCTCGAGGCGCCCCGGCAGCTCGACCTCGACCGTCGCCGCGACCGGCCGGCCGAGCACGGCCTCGACCGCTTCGCACGGGCCGCCGAGGCGCACCTCGCCGGCGGGAACGAGGGAGGCGAACTCGGAATCGGGCAGGACGACCACGTCGGCCGCGGCCGCGACGGCGAGCTTCTCTGCGGCGATCGCCTCCCGCGTCTCGCCGAGGACGTCGGTGTGCTCGAGCCCGACGTTCGTCAGCAGCACGACGCGCGCGTCCACGACGTTCGTGGCGTCGAAGCGCCCGCCGAGCCCTGCTTCGATCGCGGCCGTCTGGACGCCGCGCGCCGCGAAGTCGGTGAGCGCGGCCGCCGTGAGGACCTCGAACTGCGTCGCGCCGACCGTCTCGGCCTCGGGGCGAACACGGTCGAGCGCCGCGAGCAGGCCGGGCTCGTCGGTCTCGAGGCGCTCGTGCCAGCCGGAGACGTGGGGCGACGTGTACGCGGCGGATGCGACGCCCTCGGCCCGCAGGGTCGCCGCGATCGTCCGCGTGGCGGTCGACTTGCCCTTCGTCCCGACGACGTGCACCGCCGTGTACGAGCGTTGCGGGTCGCCGAGGGCGTCGAGCAGCGCGCGGATCCGGTCGAGGCCGAAGCCGTCCTCGGGCCACGGCGAGAGCGACTCGAGCCAGCGGAGGGTCGGGGTGGCAGGCACCGTCATGGAAGTGTCACGAACGCTCGACAGCCTGGTGCGAAGAGCCCTCGTTGCAGGGAGAAGCCGTCCCCGCCCGCGAGAGGCCTGGGGGCAGCCACCCATTTCGGGGGCGCCTACGAGCCGCCGATCGCCTCGAGCTCGCGGCGGTAGCGGGCGAGCTTCTCGCGCTCGGCCTCGACCACGTGCGCCGGCGCGTTCTCCACGAACCGCTCGTTGGCGAGCATCCGCTCGGAGCGCGCGATCTCACCGCGCAGCCTGGCCCGCTCGGCCTCGACCTGCCCGTCCGCCGCCACCCGCGCCCGCTCCGGCCTGACCACGGCCGCGAAGATCCGCTCCTCGTCGCCGTCGAGCGCCGGCAGCACACCGGAACGGCGAAACACCTGCGCCGCCTCCTGCACACGCAACAGCGCATCCGCCCCCTGCTCGTCACCGGCTTCGGGCCAGGCGGCGACGATCAGCCGCGACGAGCGCGCCGGCAGGTTCGACCAGATCTCCTCCGTGACGTGTGGCATCAGCGGGTGCAGCAGCTTCAGCAGACGCTCGAGCGCCGCGGTCGCCGTCGACCGCGCATCGGCGTCGCCTTCGTACAGGCGCGCCTTCACCGCCTCGAGATACCAGTCGCAGAAGTCGTCGAACGTGAGGTGGTAGAGCTCGTCGGTGACGTGGGCGAAGTCGAACTCCGCGAGCAGCGTCTCGACCGCACGCTGGGCCTGCGAGAGCCGCGCGAGGATCCAGTGCTCCTCGAGGGAAGACGGCCGCTCGTCCGGGAGGGCGCCGTCGCAGGTGGTGACGATCAGCCGCGCGGCGTTCCACAGCTTGTTCGCAAGCTTCCCGCCCTCCTCGATGGCCGCGTAGGAGAAGCGCACGTCCTGCGTGAGCGAGTTCTTGAGCAGCCCGTATCGAGTGGCGTCCGTCCCGTAGCGCTCGATCAGCTCGAGCGGGTCGATCCCCGTTCCGAGCGACTTCGACATCCGGCGGCCGTCGGGAGCGAGGACCGTCGAGTGGATGACGACGTCCGTGAACGGCACCTCGCCCAGTAACTCGAGCCCGGAGAAGATCATCCGGTTCTCCCAGAGACGGATGATCTCCCGCGCGGTCGTCTGCAAGTTGCCCGGGTAGAAGTAGCGAAGGTCCTCGGTGTCGTCGGGCCAGCCGAGCGTCGCGAACGGCCAGAGGGCCGATGAGAACCACGTGTCGAGCACGTCGGTCTCGCGCCGCAGCTCGGTCGAGCCGCACTCGGCGCACGCGTCGGGCTGGGTCTCCTCGACCGTCACGTGGCCGTCCAGGCAGTACCAGACGGGGATCTGGTGGCCCCACCACAGCTGACGTGAGACGCACCAGTCGGGGGCGTTCTCGAGCGAGTCGATCGCGAAGCGGTGCTGGCTCTCCGGGTGGTACCGCACCTCGCGGTTCCGCAGAGCCTCGAGCGGCCGCTGCTTGATCTCCTCCATCGAGCACCACCACTGCAACGAGATCAACGGCTCGATGCGGCTGTCGCACCGTTCGCACAACGCCACGCTGTGCCGGTAGTGCTCGCGCTTCTCGAGCTGGTCGCGCTCCTTCAGCCAGTCGAGGATCTTCGCCTCGGCCTCTGCCTGCGTCAGGCCGTCGAGCCCGTCGACTCCCACGACGCGCCCGTCCGGTCCGATGGTCATCGGCTCGGGCAGGCCGTGATCCCGGCCGATCTCGAAGTCGGTCGGGTCGTGCCCAGGCGTGATCTTGAGCGCGCCTGTGCCGAACTCGCGCTCGACACGCTCGTCGGCGATCACGGGCACGCGCCGCTCGACCCACGGCACGACGACCTCGCGACCGATCAGATGGCGATACCGCTCGTCGTCGGGATGCACCGCGACCGCGACGTCGGCCGGGATCGTCGCCGGGCGGACGGTGGCGATCGGGATGTACCCGTCGCCGTCCGCAAGCGGGTACCGAATCGTCGACAACGTGTCGTCCACGTCCACGTGCACGAGCTCGAGATCGGAGAGCGACGTCAGGTGGTACGGGCACCAGTTGATGATCCGGTTCGCGCGATAGATCCACCCGCGCCGGTACAGGTGGACGAAGAAGCGCATCACGGCGCGGATGTAGTCGTCATCCATCGTGAAGCGTGTGCGCCGGTAGTCGAGCGAGGCGCCCATGCGACGGAACTGCACGAGGATCTTGCCGCCGTACTCGTGGAGCCACTCCCAGACGCGCTCTTCGAAGCGCTCCCGGCCGAGCTCCTGCCGCGACGTGCCTTCGGCGATCAACGCCTTCTCGACGACGTTCTGCGTCGAGATGCCGGCGTGGTCGTAGCCCGGCTGGAAGAGCACGTTGTACCCCTGCATCCGCTTGTAGCGGATGACGGTGTCGCCGAGCGCGAGCTGGAGCGCATGCCCGGTGTGCAGCTCACCTGTGACGTTGGGCGGCGGATGCGCGTCGACGTAGGGCGTGCGGGCGGGATCGGGGTCGGCCGCGTAGAGACCCTCAGCCTCCCACGTCGCCTGCCAGCGCTCCTCGACGCCACGCGGATCGTACCGCGGCTGCATTTCGGGACTCATCGACGTCGGACGCTAGCGACAGACGGCGTAACCCTGCATCCCGCGCGCGTTGGCTGCGGCGACGATCTGCCCGTCCTCGAAGGCGACGGCGCTGACACGGCCGATCGACCACGGCGGCTCGACCGACACGTCGTGCCCGCGCCTGCGCAGCTCGTCGGCAGCCCCGTCCCCCGCACGCGACTCGAGCGCGAGCGACCGAGGGATGATCCCGCGCGGATAGAACGAGCTGACGAGGTGATCGGTGTGCCACTCGGGCGCGTCGATCGCCTCCTGCAGGTTCCGCCCGCGATCGACGCGGCCGAGGAACACGTGCAGCCCCCACTGCTCCTGCTGGTCGCCGCCGGGCGTCCCCCACGCGAGCCACGGCTCGCCGCCGCGCAGGGCCAGGCCCGGCGAGAGCGTCGTCCGCGGCCGACGGCCCGGCCGCAGCGAGGACGGCAGGCCCTCCTCGAGCCAGGTCATCTGCAGGCGCGTCCCGAGCGGCCAGCCGAGCGAGGCGATCGTCGGCGAGCTCTGCAGCCAGCCGCCGCTCGGCGTCGCCGAGACGAGGTTGCCGAAGCGGTCGGCCACGTCGAGGTGGACGGTGTCGCCCAGGGTCGGCTCCCCCGCTCCGAGCGGCGCGCCGTCACCCGCATCGGGAAGGGTGGGCAGCCGCCCGAGCCCAGGACGGAGCTCGCCGCTCGCCTCGTCACCGATCAGCGATCGGCGCTCGTCGGCGTACGCTGCCGAGAGCAGGACGTCGAGCGGGACATCGACATCGCCGTAGCAAGCGTCGCGATCGGCGAAGGCGAGCTTCGCCCCCTCGGTCACGACGTGGACGAGCTCGACCTCGTCGAGGCCGGGCACGTCGAAGCCCTCGAGCAGCCGGAGCTGCTGCAGTGCGGCCGGGCCCTGGCCCCACGGTCCGGTCTTGCAGACGGTCACGCCGCGGTAGTCGAGCATCGCCGGGGACTCGAACGTCGCCCTCCAGCCGGCGAGGTCGTCACGGGAGAGGAAGCCGCCTTCCGCCCGCGTGAAGCGGTCGATCTCCTCGGCGACGAAGCCCTCGTAGAAGACGCGCCGTGCGCGCTCGAGCTCGTCCTCGCGCGAGCCGCCGCGGGCCTCCTCGAGGAGGCGGCGCCAGGTGGCGCCGAGCGCGGGGTTGCGGAAGATCGTGTGCGGGCGCGGCGCTGGAAGGTAGAGCGCTGCCGACGCGGGCCAGCCGCGGAGCAGCGGCTCGGCGCGCTCGACCGTCGCCGTCAGCCCCGGCGCGACCGGATAGCCGCGTTCCGCATAACCGATCGCGAACGGGAGCACGTCTTCGAGCCGCCAGGTCCCGAAGCGCTCGAGCAGCGCGAGCCACCCACCGAAGGAACCCGGGACGCACGAGGCGAGCACCCCGGTGCCAGGCACCAGGACATGTCCTCGCGAGCGGAAGGCGTCGATCGTCGCGGCCGCGGGAGCGGTTCCCTGCGCACAGAGCACGAGTGGCCGTCGCTCGGCCGCCGGCCAGAAGATCACCGGGAGATCGCCGCCGGGGCCGTTCAGGTGCGGCTCGACGACCTGCAGCACGAAGCCGGCGGCGCAGGCGGCGTCGAAGGCGTTGCCGCCGCGCTCGAGCACGGCCATCCCGGCGCCAGAGGCCAGCCAGTGCGTCGAGGCGACCGCGCCGAACGTCCCGCGCAGCTCGGGCCGCGTCGTGAAGCTGCCACGGCTCACGGGAGCCGGTCGTAGGCGGTGGTGGTGAGGAAGTCCTTCAGCGGCACGGTGAGCGCAACGTCGGCGAAGACCTCCTTCGCCGCGTCCGAGGCCTCCACGGCGCCGATCTCGCTGCGGACCCGCGCCTCGTCGAATCTGCCGGCACGCACCCACGACCAGACCTGGGCGCGCGAGATCTCCGCTGTCGCCGCGTCCTCCATCAGGTTGTCGATGGCCGCTGCTCCCACCCCGTGCAGCCAGGCGTCGACGTAGCGGACACCGACGCTGACGTTCACGCGGAGCCCTTCGTCCGTGATCTGCCCGCCGGGAACGGTGAAGTCCACGAGCTCGCCCTCTGTCACGTGAACGTCGTCCCGCAGGCGCTCGAGCTGGTTCGGCCGCGCGCTGAGGACGGCGTCGAACTCACCCTGCGCGGTCGTGACGAGATCGGGGTGCGCGACCCAGGTGCCGTCGAAACCGTCGCCGGCCTCGCGCCGCTTGTCCTCCGACACCTTCTCGAGCGCGACGCGGTTCACCTCGGGATCGCGGCGCGACGGGATGAACGCCGCCATCCCGCCGATCGCGTGCGCGCCGCGCGCGTGACACGTGCGCACGAGCAGCTCCGTGTACGCGCGCATGAACGGCACCGTCATCGTCACCTGCGCCCGGTCGGGCAGCAGCGCGCCTCGCTTCTTGATGCAGCTGAAGATGTAGTCCCAGCGGCCGGCGTTGAGTGCACACGAATGCTCGCGCAGCTCGTACAGGATCGCGTCCATCTCGAACGCCGCCAGGATCGTCTCGATCAGCACCGTGCACTTGATCGATCCGCGCGGCAACCCGAGCTCATCCTCGGCGATCCGGAACGCCTGCGCCCACAGCCTCGCCTCCTCGTGCGACTCGAGCTTCGGCAGGTAGAAGTACGGCCCGGTCCCGCGCTCGAGCTGCTCGTGCGCATTCGCGAAGACGGTCAGCCCGAAGTCGAACAGCGACGCGCTCACGGGCTCGCCGTCCACGAGGTGGTGGCGCTCGACCAGATGCCAGCCGCGGTTGCGGATCACCAGCGTCGCGACCTCCTCGTTGAGCCGGTAGTGCTTGTCGGGCGTCTCCAGCTCGATGGTTCGGCGAACCGCGTCGTGGACGTTCTGCTGGCCGTCGCGGACGTTCTCCCAGGTCGGCGAATTCGCGTCCTCGAAGTCGGCCATGAACACGCGCGCCCCTGAGTTGAGCGCGTTGATCATCATCTTGCGGTCGACGGGCCCGGTGATCTCCACGCGCCGGTCCCGCAGATCGGGCGGCGCCGGCGCCACGCTGAACTCCTCCGGCGCCGGCACGAAGTGGAGCTCCTCGCCCGCCCGGCGCTCACGCATCGTGAGGAGCCGCAGCCGCTCGGGGTTCAGCTCGCGATGCAGGCGGTCGACGAACGCGAGCGCCTCTGGCGACAGAACCTGTCCCATCGCGACTCAGTCGTAGCTGCGGAAGACGACCTCGGCGACGCACACCGGCTTCTCGCCGCCCTCGCGCTCGATCGTGGCGAGGTACGTCGCCTGCCGGCCGCCCGAGAACTCGTCGAGCTCCTTCACCTCGAAGGTCGCCCGCAGCTTCGAGCCGACGGGAACGGGAGTCGGGAAGCGGACGCGGTTGACGCCGTAGTTGATACCCATGCTCCCTTCCTTCGGGATCACCTCGTCAGAGGCGACCGGTAGGAGCGCGAGGGTCAGGTATCCATGTGCGATGGTCGAGCCGAACGGCCCGTTCTTCGCACGATCCGGATCGACGTGGATCCACTGGTGGTCGCCGGTCGCGTCGGCGAACCCGTTGATCTTCTCCTGGGTGATCTCGATCCAGCTCGAGGGCCCGAAGAGATCGCCGACCTGCACGGGCAAGCGCTAGGCCGACTCTTCGGCGAGCTCGGGCTCGTCGAGGCCGGCGCCGGCGCTCGTGACGAGCGTCGGCTTGAGGCCCTTCTCGATCGTCTCCTTCGTGATCACGCACTTCGAGACGTCCTTGCGCGACGGAAGTTCGAACATCACGTCCAGAAGCGCGTTCTCGATGATCGAGCGCAGGCCGCGCGCGCCGGTCTCGCGGTCGAGCGCCTTGTCGGCGATCGACCAGAGCGCGTCGTCGGTGAAGACGAGATCGATGTGGTCGTAATTGAAGAAGCGCTGGTACTGCTTGACGAGCGCGTTCTTCGGCTCGGTGAGGATCTGAACGAGGTCCTCGCGCTTGAGCTGGTGCACCGCCGACACGACCGGCAGGCGGCCGATGAACTCCGGGATCAGGCCGAAGTTGAGGAGGTCCTCGGGCATCACGCCGCCCAGGAGCTCGGCGCTCTCACTGTCACGCTTCGACGAGATCTGGCGGCCGAATCCGACCGCGTTCTTGCCGATCCGCTTGGCGATGATCTTGTCGAGGCCGGCGAACGCACCTCCACAGATGAAGAGGATGTTCGTGGTGTCGATCGAGAGGAACTCCTGGTGCGGGTGCTTGCGACCGCCCTGGGGCGGCACCGATGCAACCGTTCCCTCGAGGATCTTCAGCAGCGCCTGCTGCACACCCTCGCCCGACACATCGCGCGTGATCGACGGGTTGTCGGCCTTGCGCGCGATCTTGTCGACCTCGTCGATGTAGATGATCCCGGTCTCCGCCTTCTTGATGTCGAAGTCTGCGGCCTGGATCAGCTTGAGCAGGATGTTCTCGACGTCCTCGCCGACGTAGCCGGCCTCCGTCAGCGCGGTCGCGTCGGCGATCGCGAAGGGGACGTTGAGGATCCGCGCGAGCGTCTGCGCCAGATGCGTCTTGCCGCAGCCGGTCGGGCCGAGCAGCAGGATGTTCGACTTCTGCAGCTCGACGTCGCCGTCCTCGGCGCCCATTTGAACGCGCTTGTAGTGGTTGTAGACGGCGACGGAGAGCGTTCGCTTCGCCTCCTCCTGGGAGACGACGTAGTCGTTCAGCGAGCCGTAGATCTCCTTGGGGCGAGGCAGGTTGTCGAGGTCGAGCGAGCTCGGAGCGGTCAGCTCCTCGTCGATGATCTCGTTGCAGAGATCGATGCACTCGTCGCAGATGTAGACGCCGGGGCCGGCGATCAGCTTCTTGACCTGGCGCTGCGACTTCCCGCAGAAGCTGCAGAGAAGCTGCTCGTTTCCTTCGCTCGCCCGCGCCATCCCTGTCTCCTTTTACCCCAGTTTCGCTCCGACGGCTAGGCAGCCGCCGCAGCCGGCCCTGTTTCGCGGTGGGTGATGACCGAATCGATGATCCCGTACTCCTTGGCTTCGGCCGGGCTGAGGAAGAAATCCCTTTCCATATCGCGTGAGATCTCCTCCTGGGTCTTGCCGGTGTGGTGCGTGTAAATCTCCTCCAGGCGCCGCTTGAGGCCGATCACCTCCCGGGCCTGGATCTCGATGTCGGTGCCCTGGCCCTGGAACCCGCCGGAGACCTGGTGGATCAGGATCCGTGAGTTCGGCAGCGACATCCGCTTCCCTTTCGAGCCCCCGGCCAGCAGCAGTGAGCCCATGCTCATCGCGATGCCGACGCAGATCGTCTGCACGTCCGGCTTGATGAACTGCATCGTGTCGTAGATCGCGAGGCCGGCGTAGACCGAGCCTCCGGGCGAGTTGATGTAGAGGTTGATGTCCTTGTCCGGGTCCTCCGACTCGAGGTGGAGGAGCTGGGCGATGATCAGGTTCGCGATCTGATCGTCGACCGGCGTGCCGAGGAAGACGATCCGCTCGGCCAGCAGGCGCGAGTAGATGTCGAACGCGCGCTCGCCGCGCGACGTCTGTTCTACGACCATCGGGATCAGTGGCATGTCTTAACTCACTCCTTGCTGCCTGGGGTCCATAGCTTCGGGGCGTCCGCCTGCTGCTCCTGCCCAGGCGTCCAGATGCTCTCACGCGCGGCGTGCAGGTCGGGCTCTATCGGCTTCACCTCGGCCGCGATGCGGTCGAGCGCCTTCTTCAGTCGGAGATCCTCGCGGACGCGGTCGGCGCCGCCGTCGGCGACGAACGCGTCGACATCCTCCTCCGATTCACCGGCCTCGAGCAGCTCCGTGCGGATCTCCTCGTCCGTCACCTCGAGCCCGAGCGAGTCGGCCACGGCCTCGAGCACGAGCTCGCGAGCGACCGACTGCTTGGCCTCGGCGCGCAGACGCTGCTCGAGCGCCTCCGGCGTCTGACCGGTGAGCTGGAGATAGGAGTCGGCGTCGATGCCGCGTGCCTGGAGGCTGCGGGCGAGCCCGGTGAGCAGCTCACGCGTTCGCAGCTCGACCAGCAGGCCTGAGGCATCGACTTTGGAGGCACTGACGAGCTCGTCGATCGCGGCGGCGCGAAACAGGCCGTCGAGCTCGTCGGCAACCTGTGCGCGCAGGCGCTCCTCGATCTCGCCGCGCAGCTCGGCGTACGTGTCGAACTCCGAGGCGGCTCGCGCAAGTTCGTCGTCGAGCGGCGGCAGGACGCGCTCGAAGACCGACTTGACGCTGACCGTCGCACGGCGCATCGATCCGTCTACGAGCTCGTATGCGATCTCGCGGCTCTCGCCCGGCTCGAGCCCGCGGATGCCGTTGTCCAGCTCTTCGACCAGCCGCTCCGATCCGAGCTCGACGACGTAATCGCGCTGCGCGGTCCCGTCCTCTGCATCGAGGTCGATGACGACCGTGTCACCCTGCTGCGCCGCTCGGCTCTCGACCGGCGCGAGCTCCGCGACGGAGCGCTGTAGCGCCTCGAGCTCGGCCTCAACCGCCTCCTCGGGGAC
>Ga0306920_100007930_pt1 | contig 14042 bp, 13 predicted proteins | sample flu12Cox44000170_FD_204666 | JGI IMG/M metagenome (GOLD analysis project Ga0306920, IMG submission 204666) | Lab enrichment of tropical soil microbial communities from Luquillo Experimental Forest, Puerto Rico - flux4day.12C.oxic.44.000.170 (v2)... | ecosystem: Environmental > Terrestrial >...
GCCGTGCTTCCGCAACGCGGCGAGCTTGGATTTGCGCTGTTCGATGAGTGAATTCGTATCTTCCATCAGAGTTTGCGGATTAAACCACAAACCCGGATTCGACGCACGAAAAACGTGAGCCTGGTGGATTACCGGGTCACAGACTGAAATAGTTATTTTAACCGACGAGACAATCCGGTTAAGCTTGGTTAAATGAATCGCATTTCGTTCGCTGCATTGATTACCACGTTGTTACTCTTCGGCTGCGGGGTTTCGTTTGCTGAAACGGTCTTCGATTCGTCCCATTTAGACGTGCCCATCACTCCGGATTTCGGACCGGACGTTCTGATATTTGATCCGACCATGACCAACATTCAAAGCCGGCTGGACACGATATCCGGCCAGCAGGAACGGAATCAGTTTGGCACCAATCGCTATGCGCTTCTGTTCAAACCCGGCCGTTACGATCTGGATGTGCGGGCAGGCTTCTACATGCAAGTGCTGGGGCTGGGAGCATCGCCTGACGCCGTGGTCATAACCGGCGCAGTACGCTCCAAGGCACCCTGGCGGAACGGGAATGCCACCGTGAATTTCTGGCGGGCAGTTGAAAATCTATCGGTGACGCCAACACTGGACCAACACACCAATATCTGGGCGGTGTCGCAGGGCACGGCCTTGCGCCGCGTGCACGTGAAAGGAAACCTGACATTTTCGGATGGCGGCTGGTCGAGCGGCGGTTTCATGGCCGACTGCAAAATTGACGATGGAGTCAACTCCGGAACGCAGCAGCAATGGCTTTCCCGCAATGACGACTGGGGCGGTTGGACCGGAGGGGCATGGAACATGGTTTTCGTTGGCGTGAACGATCCGCCCAGGGGTACCTGGCCGGCGCCGCCGTACACGGTAATCACCCGAACACCGTTGATTCGGGAAAAACCGTACCTGTTTATTGACAGCGACGGGAACCACTTCGTCATGGTTCCCAATCTTGAAACCAAAGGCACGCGAGGAATAACCTGGTCAGAGGGAACAACTCCCGGGACACCCTTGCCGATAAGCCGATTCTATCTGGCCCATCCGGAAAAGGACACGGCCGCGAGCATCAACGCGGCGTTGAAACAAGGAAAGAACCTGTTGCTAACACCGGGTATTTATCATTTGGAAAACAGCATCCAGATATCACGACCGGACACAGTGGTGCTGGGACTTGGATACCCGACGCTCGTACCGGAACAGGGAACCCCGGCCATGGAGGTTTCCGACGTGGATGGCGTGAAAGTGGGAGGCATCCTTTTTGAAGCGGGAACCAACCAGTCGGCGACATTGTTGCAGGTGGGAACGCCGACCGGTTCGGCATCTCATGCTGCGGATCCACTCTTTTTTTACGATATCTTCTGCCGGGTCGGCGGGGCCGCGGCCGGAAATGCCACCAATATGGTGACCATCCATTGCAACGACGTCGTGGGTGATAATTTCTGGCTTTGGCGCGCCGACCACGGCCGGGGTGTGGGTTGGGATTTGAATAAAAACACCAGCGGTTTGGTCGTAAACGGTAACAACGTGACCCTTTACGGACTGTTTGTGGAACATTGCCAAGGCTATCAAACCCTGTGGAATGGCAACGGTGGCCGCGTCTATTTCTATCAATCCGAAATGCCGTACGATCCGCCGGACCAGGCAGCCTGGCGACACGGAGATGTCAACGGTTTTGCCTCCTACAAAGTGGCGGACGCAGTCAGGACACACGAAGCCTGGGGCCTGGGCGTCTATTCCGTATTTCGCGCCAGCGGTATCGTCGCCGATAATGCCATAGAAACTCCGACCGTTTCCAGCATCAGGATGCACCACATGGTCACCCTCCGGCTCGGCGGGCGGCGCGACAGTGGCATTCGGCACATCCTCAACGGCATCGGGGACGGCGTGATCTCCAACCGACAGGCGACTTTAAACCAGGGAAATTAAGGCAAAAACGGCCTTGGACGGTGAAGCCGGGGGGCTCACGTTCCGTCCAAAGCCGCTTTGTGCGAACCAGTATTGGATCGAGTTAACCGCTGGTCGCAAAATTAATCTTCGCGGCGGGCAGCGTCCGCCTCTGCGGCCAACTCGGCGAGCAAATTGAAGAACGCCTGGTTCTGGCCGTTGAACAATCCGGAAGCCATCAGGCCGGCCACCGCCGCCTGCGCCCCACCCTGTGCCGTGGAATCAGGCCGGATGACCGAGCACAGCGGTAATTGCTTGCTGATGAACGTGCACGGCGCGGGCATAATTTGATTTGTGTCCTGCGGGTCCGAGTGATCGATGCCATCGGGTGTGGCGTCGGGCGCAATCGGCAGTTGCGGGAACACTTCGTTGCCGTGATTGTCCATCAGTTCGGGCGCGTTGCCGGCTTTGTCCTGCCAGGTTTGGAAGTGCATGATTTCGGTGCCACCGATGGCGCCCACAATTTTGAGCACTTCCAGACTGCTCGCCTTGGGCAGAAACGATTGATACAGACTCGAACCGCCCTGCTCGATGGTGGCAAAATGAAAGCCGGCGGTATTGGCAATGAGCTGGATTTGAAACCCGAAAGTCGGGTCTGTGGGGAGCGGCAAATCCGCCGCCGGTATCGCCGGCAGGTTTTGCAGATTCACAATCTGCGGAAATGTATCACCAAAGTCCGGGTTGCCCGACAGGCGATAACGCAGGAACCAACTCGTGTCCACCGTCAGGTTCATGAGGTTGGTCAGCCGTTTGGCGGACTTGTTCGCGCCGGTCGCCTGGCTGCCGGGCAAGGTGCGGAATTGTTCGAGACTGATGCCCTTGCGGCCCTTGGACATCAGATAATGATTGATAAAATTCTGGTGGGTGAATTCGTCCCGGGTGTTTTGGTTGACGTAGGTAGGCATGTCGCCATCCAGCACCTCCAAGGCCATTTGAAAGGCCTGGTTGCCCAGGGCCAGCTCCGTGTACTGTTGCCACAAGTCCGTCTCCAGAATCTCGGCGGCGGCCAGAAATCTCAGAATGGCCACATCACCCGAGGTGAGTTGTGAATTGCCACCGGCGGCGCGCGCCCCCGTCTGGCTCAGGAGCAGACCCCCGATGGGCAACGCGGCTCCGGCCAGACCCAATCGCTTCATAAAGGTGCGGCGACCGAGGGTGCCGCCACGGGCGTTGAGTCGGGACAATACGTTTGAAGAAAATGGTTGCGTCTCTCCGGTGCTGCTTTGATCATTCGACATAATTCACCTTTCAGTTCCGGCGATGCCGGCGTTTGTTTCACTTGAGCGAGCCTTGAACCCGCTCTTTTTATCAGAGGGACTGTGAAAGGAATTGTTCCTCCAAATAAATTTGCTTTGGGCGGGAACAAAAATTGAAGAAGGGCATCGGAAAATACCGCTGCTTTCCGGAGTCGACGGTCTGTCCGCCTACTTGTCTGCCGGCTGGTACAAACCGGCTTTGATGAAGGGTTCGAGATAAGCGCCGTAGCCTTCCGCCTTCATTTTGGCGACCGGAATAAAACGCAACGAAGCCGAATTGATGCAGTAGCGCAAATGCGTGGGGCCCGGGCCGTCATCGAACACGTGTCCGAGATGGGAATCCGCCGCGCTTGAACGGACTTCCGTACGCACCATGCCCCAGGAACGGTCGGAATGCTCTGTTACATCATTGCCGGAAAGCGGTTTTGTAAAACTCGGCCAGCCACAGCCCGAGTCAAATTTGTCCAGCGAACTGAACAACGCCTGACCCGACACCACGTCCACGTAAAGACCGGGTTCATGATTGTCCCAATACACGTTGTGGAACGCGGGTTCGGTGGCGGCCTTTTGCGTCACGGCAAATTGCTCCGCGGTCAACTGCTTGCGCAACACCGCCTCGTCGGGTTTCTTGAAATTCTTCATGTCCATAGGTTGATTGGTTGCTGCCACCATTGGTTGGGCACTGCCGTTACTGGACAACCATATCGCAGCACTTGTGGCCGTCAATATGGCCACCATGCATTTGATGACTCCGCCTGATTTCACGCCATTTCGACGATTCCGGCCTGATTGGCGTTCAATGTTTAACGCCGCTCAAAGTGCCTGCTGCAACGTTTCCGTCAGTTCCCCGGATGTCAGCACGATCGGATTGGCCTTCATGCTGCTCGCATTCGCAGCTTTGGCCACAATATCCGCGATGTGCCCGGCTTCCACACCGTAAACACGCAATGGTGGAATCTGCAAATCGGCAACCAGTCGGCGCACCCAATCCACTCCCGCATCCGCGGTCGCTCGTTCATTACCGGTGCAAATCTGGGCGATCCGGTAATAACGGCTTAACGCCCAACTCCGTTCGTCGCGTTCGCGGAGCGCGCGGATATTGGTTGCCATCACTTGTGGCAATAAAGCCGCGCAAACGGCGCCGTGGGGCGCCGGAAACATTCCGCCAATCGGCCCGGCAAACCCATGCACCGCACCCAGACCGGCATTCGCCAGAGCCATTCCCCCAAACAAACTCGCCATCGCCATGTCTTCCCGGGCGGATTTGTTCTGTCCGTTATGGACTGCCTCGCCCAGGGAGCGGCCTACGCGGCGAATACCCTCAACGCACAATCCGTCAGTCATGGGATTCGCCCGCGAACAGACAAAGGGCTCGATCAATTGCGTGAGCGCATCGAGCCCGGTGCTGGCGGTGAGGGTCGGCGGTAAATCATAAGTGAGTTCCGGATCAACCACCGCCACGCGCGCCAGCATCAGCGGGCTGCGCAGACTGACTTTGACCTTGTGTTCCGGCGAGGACAAAACTGCGTTGCGCGTGACTTCCGAACCGGTTCCCGCCGTTGTCGGAATGGCAACGAACGGTGCGGGACGTTTTCTCAAAGGCTGGGCCCGGCCGATAATCTCCACGTAATCCAGCAATTCTCCGTCGTTTTTCAACATCGTGGCGATGGCCTTGGCCGCATCCAGCGCGCTTCCGCCGCCGAAGCCGATAACGAAATCACACTGCTCAGCCTTCGCCAGCTTGGTTCCCTGCTCAACGGTGGCCAGTTCCGGTTCGCCCGGGACGGCAAACGTGACGGAACCGACGTCATTCGCCTGCAAGTCGGCCAACAACTTCTCCGCCCGCGACACAGTGCGTCCGGTCACCACCAGTGCGCGGCGGCCATAGACCTTTAGATTTTTGCCGGCGTTATGAAGGACACCAGGCCCAAAAACAATTCGTGCGGCGGTGGCGAATTCAAAGTGCATGCAAACGTTTATGGGTGGGGGCGTCGCGCTGCGAAGTCCGGTCGGCGCGGCGCCGACCCTGCCTTTCACCAATCTTTGTCCTCGGGGAAAATATTCTCGAACTTCACGGGTTGGCGCGGCTCGGCCATCATGGGCGCGACCGTGTCACGCCAGGCCGGATAATGTGCCGTTTCCTTGTGCGCGGCGGCGGCCGCGGCGTCCCGATACACCTCCACAAAGACAAAGCGGGTCGGGTCGTCCTGTCGTTGGACCACATCAAACTGCGCGATGCCCGGTTCCTGCACGCTCGCGCGCGCATTTATCAGCGTCGCTTGTTTGAACGCTTCCACGCACTCCGGTTTGACATGAACATGAATGTGCACCACGAGCATAAAAACCTTTCCGTCCCGGCTTTAAGCGGCCGGGCCCAAACTGTTTGGCCGTTCGTGACGCGAGCGAATCAACGCGGCTTCCTCCCGGATGTTGACCAGTGAAAGTTGTGTCGCATGAAACAGGTTCACGCAACCACCGATCAACCCGGCGACGCCGCCAAACCCGAGCAGCAAACCGGCACCAATGACCACATGAATCATCGTTTCATGCCCCAGCGATCCGAACAGCGCGCCCAGCAACGTCACCAGACTGGCAGCCGCGAACGAGCCCAAGGCCACATAAATCCAATGCAACGCCTGCGGCAGCAGCAAGGCCTGCCGCTCGACGCGGTTCACTTGTTCAATAAATCCGGTTCCATGCGGCGGGTTCGGCCCCGTGGATTCCTTCAACAACTCGTGCATCCGGTCGCGTGTGCGCAACATGCGGTTGATGGTACTCATCGCCAGCACGCTGGTGGCGTTGGTCAAAATGGCCGGCGCCACGATCACCGTCAGCACCGCAAAGGGACTTTGCGTCAGCAAATTGCCGCCCATAATTTCCGGATTTTAAACTCCAACGCCCCGTTTAATACCGTAACCGCCCCGGCCAGGTCAAATGCTCAGGCTCCGGCAACACGCTGGGTCAAACGAAATTTCCCCGAAGCCGCCGGTACCAACGTCGACATCGTCTCGGTTTGGATTCCCTTCTGAAGACCGAGCAAAGTCCCGAGTCGGGTGGTGACGGCATTCAATTCCTCCGGGCCCGGTCCTGTACCAGCGGGCACAAAGCGTAAAATACAATCGCCCATCTCATCCTGCCTCAGTTCGTAATGCGCAATGCCTCTCACTCCGGTGAAACATTGGTCCACCTGCCACGTGGTGACGCGGCGCCCATCACCTGCCGTCAACGCATCCCGCGACCGGCCGTGGACCACAAAATCACTCGTGTAAGGCCGTTCAATCCGCTGGGCCAGATCACCGATGCGATAGCGCAACAGCGGCATGTAATCGTTGGTCAGGGTGGTGACCAGCAGATCACCGATGCCCTGTGCATCCGGATTAACGATTTCCAGAAAGGCCGTGTCATAGCTGGGTTTCATTTCGCCCTGCCCGTTTTCCATGAGCAAATGGCCGGTCTCCGTCGAGCCGTAAAGGTTGAACACCGGCACCCCAAAAACCCGCGCCAAAATCGCCCGATGCACCACGCTGACAAATTCGTAACTGCACAAGAGGAACCGGAGCGAGGGAAATCGGATCCCGTGTTCTTCGCAATAATGCGCAAAGCGGACGCCGTGCACCGGGTCCAAATCGAGGAATTGCGGCGCCCATTCGGCAATCTCCGCTGCCATGCGCGCCAGGTCCGCGTCGCTTAGCAGAAACGGAATGCGCGCCAGATTCACGTACAGGGTGTTGCCCAGCGTCCGCTGTTCCCGCGACATCCAGACCGTCGGACACGTCAGTCCATTGCACGCCGGCGGAACCAGGGTGGCGCGCCGCGCGTGGGGATGTTCGTCCAGCACGCCTGCGATAAAACCATTCAACCGCAATGCGCGTTCCTCCTGCGCATTCCACCAGCCGCGACCAAAAAGGACCGGCAACCGTTCCTCGGACGTGCCCGACGTGTGCTCCAGTTCCACCAGGTTTTGCTCCAGCAACGATTCGAGCGATTGGTCGTCCCGCAGAAAATTTCGCGGAAAGTCATTCCGCATCTCGCGTTTTCCCAGCAGCGGCAGGCCCTGGAAACATTCAAAATCGGGACGTTCGCACCCGGCCCCCGCCAGGGAATCGCGATAGAGCGGCACGTCCCGCCAGCTGGGAAGAAGTGCCTCCAGTCGCGGGATTTGCGCAGCTTCACGAATCAGTTCCGGTGTCGCAAGCATGGGCGCAATATACACGCTTTTTTCGGAATGCAAATTCAACCGGCCACAACCCGGGAATTCCCCGGCGCTACAACCGTTGCGCGGGTCCGGCAGATGTCGCGGTAAAATTCGCCGACCCGTGTTATTTTGCGCGGCAATGTTTCGTCATTGAAATCCACCGCCAGCAGCCCGAACTTTTTCGAATAGCCAAACTGCCACTCAAAATTGTCCAGCAGCGACCAGTAGAAAAAGCCGCGCACGTCCACCCCGCCGTTGATCGCGCCGTGCAACTCACGCAGATGTTCCGTCAGGTCGAGGATACGGAAATTCTCGTCACGCGAGGCTGCGCCGTGTTCGGTGATGTACAGCGGCAGGCGGTACTGGCGTTGAAAATCCCGCAGGATGGTTCCCAGACCGCTCGGGTGCCGCTCGAACATGTCATCGCAAACCACGCCCAACTCCTCGAGCCGTTCGGGACGGGCGCCACCCGCCGGGACCATCGGGTCAAAATTCTTGAACCGCGTCAGCCCATAATAATTCACACCCAAAAAAGTGGACGCCGCCCGGCGTGTTCCGCCCAGAAAGGCGTTCAAGACAAAATGATTGAACGTGCGATGGGAAATGGCCGCAAGCAAACGGTCCCACCAAGCATGCGGTTCGAGTGGCCCGAAATAAGTCCAGTTCTTCGCAATGCCGATTTCCGGTGTCCGGCCGCCATTGCCGGTCCGCTGGATGGCTTCGCTCGCGCGCTCATGTGCTTTGGCCATGTTTCGGATGACTTTGCGATACGACCACAGACGCCATTTGTGGAACGGCGGAAATCCACCCAGCAAATACGTCAACGAGGCGTATGTGTCCGGTTCGTTGAACGTGTTCCAAAGCCAGACCCGTTCTTTCAGGGCCGACACCAGCTTCGTCACGTAATCTTCGAACGCCGAAATGGTTGCCGGGTTCAGCCAGCCGCCGGCCGAGGTAATCCATGGTGGATTGGAGAAGTGATGCAGCACCACCATCGGTGTAATCCCCGCCGCCTTGAGCCGGTCGAGCAGGTCCACGTATCGCTCCAGTTCCGATGAATGCAGCGGCGCGAACGGCGCGGCCTGCAAACGAGACCATTCGATGCCCATCCGGTAGGCATTCACGCCCAGTTCCGCCATCCATGCCACGTCCTCGGCGTAACGATGATAATGATTGCAGGCCACCCGGCAGTGGTTGCCATCCGACGCGACATAATCGGTCCATTCGTTGGCCACATGACCTTCGATTTGGGTCGGCGACGTGGCCGTGCCCCAGAGAAAGTTATCCGGAAATTTCCGAGCCCCTGCCATTTTGTGAAGCAGTGTAAGTTGGGATTGAAGGAATGAACAGCTCGAATTCGTCTGGCCCGCGAAGGGTGACGACTCAATTCCACCGGACATGGCAGGTGTGGGCGGCGGAGTTTCTTTCCCGGTAATCCTGATGGCAGGTTTCCGCCGGATAAAACTCCGTGGCGGGTGTGATTTCCGTGACCACCGGATTGCTCCACTTGCCCGACTGACCGATTTCGGCCTTCACCCGCTCGGCAATCCGGTGTTGCTCTTCGCTGTGGTAAAAGATGGCTGACCGGTACTGTACCTTCAAACCGTCGGTATGATGTCGGGGTGACGTCGGGTCGTGGTTCCGGAAAAAATGATCGAGCAATTTTTCGTAGCTTAGTTGAGCCGGGTCAAAGATGACCTGCACGGCTTCCGCGTGACCGGTTTTGCCGGTGCGCACTGTTTCGTAGGTCGGATTGGGCATGGAGCCACCCGTGTAGCCCACGGTAGTCTTGATGACGCCAGGAATGTGGCGCAGGGATTCCTGCAAACCCCAGAAACACCCTCCCGCGAACGTTGCCGTCTCGTAATGAGCCGATGCTCCCGCCGTGGAAGCCCCTGCGGTCAGTTTTCCACCGGGCGAACCGATGGCCAAAACCGCAATCAAAACGGCGGCCGCCGAGGTGGTTCGTGCCAGCTCTCGCATGGCTGAAGAGTAAACCACCTTGAACCCGCTGTCGAATGACGTCATGCCTGATCTGGAGTGGAATGATAATTTGGGTCGCCTTCCGCATCGGGCTGATGTTTCATGGCTCGGAAAACAGGGCCCATCGTGCACCATGAACGCCTATCTTTTCAGCGCCGTCACCACCCGGTCCCAGGTGCGACCGACTCCCGGGCGTTATGGTACGGTGGACACGATCCAGACGTGGGACGCCTGCGGAACCCAGATTGTTTTTGGCGATTCACCGGAAGAAGCGCAAAAGCTGTTCGAAACCTGGTTGCGCGCGACGCCGGAAGGAGAAAATCCGGTGAAAGTCACCATCCGCAAAATCGCGGCCGCCGGGTTCGTGGATCAATTGTTCACCGAATCAGGAGGTGCACCAATGAGCTGGCCGCAAATTCTGAAGCAGGTGGATTCGCAATTGCAATCCACACCGCTGGATGACTTCGAACAAGGCTACTGGGTGGACGTGGACGAGGTCGTCCGCCCGGATAAATTGAGTTTCAGCACCGGCACACTGCAATCGGATGTGCCGGAAGATATCCGCTCCGGTTTGAACTGGTTGAGCGACCGGAAATTTCTATTTGTTTTGAGCGTCCTGAGTCCACTGGCGCCACAAGCTGAACCCCCGGGCGAACCGGAAATCGACGATGAGGATTCGGATGAATCATCGGATGAAAACGCAGAAAAGTCCGAACCTGTTTCGATCGGCGAATTGTATGGAACCTTCCCGCAGGCGCTGGAGAAGGAAGCCGCCGCGCTGATTCAGGCCCGGAACTCGGTGGTGGCCGCCTGGCTCTGGCGCCGTTACGCCGCCAACACGCGCCTGGCCACCAACGCGATCCGGATCGATCCCTGGTGCGGCGCGATTGGCCTCGACGCCCAATAAAATCAGTTTAGGGCCACCGAAAATGGTCCGCCAGGTTAGCCCGCCAAGTATGGCGATCGGGGTCTTCTCCTGCCCAGAGGGGTACCTTGTCGGCCCCCGTAAATTCCTCTAATCTAGCAAACACTCCCGTGAGTGGCAGGTCGAAGAAGAAAGACCTTGCAGTGCGTTCGGCAGCACCCATTTCGCTCACACGCGGTGTTCCGTCGCGGAGGGATTCCTGTTCATTTGTATCGGAAACCTGGTCAGCGAATTTAAACAATCGCTGGGCGGTTCCTGGCATTTGCTTCTTTCTGGCGGCAATCAGTTGGGCAGTCTTCGGCCAGACCCGGCAACACGGATTCGTCAACTTCGACGACGATGACTATGTGTATGGAAACCCGGAAGTCGCCCGGGGGTTGACCTTTCGGGGTATTGTCTGGGCGTTCACCCACGTCCATTCCAACAACTGGCATCCGCTGACCTGGATTTCTCACATGCTCGACTGCCAGTTATACGGATTAAATCCCGCCGGACATCACCTCACCAATATCCTGCTTCACACAGCGTCGGCCATGCTGCTGTTTCTGGTTTTGCGACGGATGACGGGATTTCTGTGGCGCAGCGCGTTCGTGGCGGCGGTATTTGCGGTTCACCCTTTACGGGTGGAATCGGTGGCGTGGGTGGCGGAACGCAAGGACGTGTTGAGCGGCGTATTCTTCATGCTGACCATCGCAGCTTATGTTCACTATACGCGGCGTCCCCGCTCGCCCGCCCGGTATGGACTGGTATTGTGCCTGTTCGCCCTGGGTCTGATGTGCAAACCGATGCTGGTAACTTTGCCACTGGTGCTGGTGCTGCTGGATTATTGGCCGTTAAACCGCACGGCGATGGCGACCGCCGGGATCCACCCGGACCGCCGCGACCAGGCCCGCGGTCAGACTCCCGGACGGTTAATCCTGGAGAAACTGCCTTTATTCGGATTGGCTGTCGCAGCGGGCGTGATTGCGATCATAGCCGAGTCCCGGTCGATGGAGCCGTTCGCTGCAGTCTCATTTCCCGTGCGCGTGGGGAATGCCTTGATCGCCTACACGGCTTATCTCGGCGAGCTGTTCTGGCCTTCGGGCCTGGCAGTCCTCTATCCGCTGACGGCCGGGAGCGTTGGGGCGTCAAAAGTGGCACTGTCCCTGGCGTTGTTGTCCGCCATTTCCGCTGGTGCCTTTCTCCTGCGCCGTCGGCACCCTTATTTTTTGATCGGCTGGTTGTGGTATCTCATCGTACTGGCCCCGGTAGTTGGGATTCTGCAAGTCGGATCGCAGGCACAGGCCGATCGTTATACCTATCTGCCGCAAATCGGCCTGTATATTTTCCTGACCTGGATGGCGGTGGAGTTGACCGCCTCGTGGCGGAATCGCCATTGGGTATGGGACGGCGGGGCGCTGGTTGTTTTGGCCGCCTTGATCATCTGTGCCCGGACACAAACCACCTATTGGCACGACAGCGAAGCCCTGTGGACCCGCGCACTGGCCTGTACTGCGAACAACAGTATTGCCCATAACAACCTTGGTAACGCGCTGCTCCAGAAAGGCGCGATGGACGAGGCCATCGTTCAGTTCCGAAAAGCGCTGGAGATAGATCCCAACTATGCGGTTGCCCACAATAACCTCGGTACCGCACTGTTCCTGACGGGCCACTCAAACGAAGCGTTCACGCAGTTACAGGAGGCGGTGCAAATCAAACCCGACTACGCCGCCGCCCGCGTTAACCTCGCCAACGTGTTGCTTCAACAGGGGAACCTGAACGAATCCATCACCCAATATCAGAAAGCCTTGCAACTGGAACCGGACGTCCCGGAAGCCTCCTTTCATCTTGGTAACGCATTGTGCCTCAAGGGCAGTTTTGACGAGGCGATCGCCCAGTACCAAAAAGCGCTGGCCATCAAGCCCGATGATGTGGAAGCCCGGAATAACCTGGCCTGGCTTCTGGCCTCCTGCCCGCAGGCTTCGCTGCGCAACGGTAACGAAGCGGTGAAACTGTCTGAACGGGCGAATAAACTCACGGGGAATGCCAATCCGATCATGCTTAGAACTTTGGCCGCCGCTTACGCTGAAGCGGGGCGATTTCCTGAAGCGGTGGCAACCACGCAGCGCGCTGTCCTGCTGGCCGAGGCGCAGTCCGACTCTGCATTGGCCGATAGAATTCGATCAGAAATGAAGCTCTATCAAGCAGGCAGGCCATTCCATTCCCAATGAACGAACGCCGGACAACGCCGATTTCCTTATCTCGGCGACCGTGACCGCCTGCCGGCCGTTTTGGCAGGTGTAGTCCGGAAAGAATTCGACAAGGCAGAAGTGGCGTGCCTGCAGCGCCTGGGTCCGCCGGGTTACCTTCCCAAACTAAGGAGATTGTGGCGCGGCAGCCGCCGGCTCGTTGGCGGTTTCCTTGACGAAACTGTCCAGAATCTGCAAATAGCCGTCGAGCGCTTCATCCGCTTCCGGGCCCAGTTCCCGTTTCATCTCGCGTAACTGTGCCGCCGCCGATTGGGCCTGCTGTCGGATGTCGCTCACACTCAGTCGCCCGCTCAACAGGCCGTTGACCAGCTCATTGTATTTGCTGACGGCTTCGGGATTGCCGGCCAGCATCTGCTGACGTATCTGTCCGACAAAATTCGTGTTCGCGCCCAACTGTCGAAATGCCGCGGACAAATCCATATTGGTGTTTGCCACAACCGCGGGAGCGGTTACCGCGGAGAGATTCGTGGACACAGGTTGCGCAAGGGCGACCGCCGCTTTGGGCACGGCGGTATTGGTGCCAATTGACAGGCTTGCCACCCTGCCTCGGGGTAAAGTGATTTGGCCCAAAACCTCGTTAGTCAACACAACCGTGGCGGGGGAAACTGAAATCACTTTGCCGGAATAACGGTCACCGTTCTGCATTTCCAACACGTCGGCCCGCAGGCCAGGCGCTACGATCAGCGTCACAATTATTGCCGACCGGGTGAACCGCAGCTTGGTGCTCATGCTGAGAAGGGTAGTTCATCGGAAGGTAGTTCGCAAACACACGGGCACAGGACATCCGGCTGTCGACGGAATGCTCCGGGAATCCGCATTGAACAATCCAAGGGTTTTTTCCATGCTTCGGCCATGCCGACGAAAGACGCGCGTGTGGATGCTTATATCGCCAGGTCCGCCGACTTTGCGAAACCCATCCTCCATCGCATTCGCAAACTTGTCCACGCCGCCTGCCCGAAAGTCGAGGAAACCCTGAAATGGGGTTCGCCGTTTTATACCTACAAAGGAGTCCTGGTCGCCACGCCGGCGTTCAAACAACACTGCGCGCTTGTCTTTTGGAAAGGCAAATTGATCGTCAGCCTCGATCAGAGGAAAAAGTATCGACGCCTCACTTCAGTCTCGCAATTGCCCGGCGACAGGATCCTGATGGGCTGTATCCGGAAGGCGGTGGAACTCAATGAAACCGGTGTTAAAAACCCGGCGTGCGGCCGGCCAAAGGTTAAGCAGACAGTAGTTGCACCGGATTATTTTCTGGCCGCCCTCAGGAAAAACAAAAAGGCACTGATGGCATTTGAAAATTTCAGTCCCAGCCATAAACGTGAATACGTCGAGTGGATTGCCGGCGCCCGGCGCGAGGAAACACGCCTGAAACGGATTCAGACGGCAATTAAACAGATGGCCGCGGGTAAATCGCTGTACTGGAAATATCAATAAATTGAAATGAAAACGGACGGAAATGTTTGCGTTGTTTGGTG
>Ga0306920_100007931_pt1 | contig 14041 bp, 13 predicted proteins | sample flu12Cox44000170_FD_204666 | JGI IMG/M metagenome (GOLD analysis project Ga0306920, IMG submission 204666) | Lab enrichment of tropical soil microbial communities from Luquillo Experimental Forest, Puerto Rico - flux4day.12C.oxic.44.000.170 (v2)... | ecosystem: Environmental > Terrestrial >...
CAGGTCACGGGGGAAATCGGCGCCGGGCTGATGATCCTGCTCGGGATGGGGAAGGAGGACACTTCGAGTGTGGCCGCGTCGATGGCGGAGAAGCTCGCGAACCTGCGTATTTTCGAGGATGCGACGGGGAAGATGAACCTATCGCTGCTGAATGTCAAAGGAAGCGCGCTCGTCGTGTCGCAATTCACGCTGTTCGGGGACGCACGCGGGCAGCGACGGCCGAGTTTCATTACCGCGGCACCGCCGGAACTGGCGAAAAAGCTGTACGGCGAATTCTGCGAGGCGTTAGAGAAGCTGGGCGTCACGGTGGGCACGGGAATCTTCCAGGCGATGATGTCGGTGGAGTTGGTGAATGAAGGGCCGGTCACAATCCTTGTGGACTCGGAGAAATCGTTCTAGCTTGCCGGGGGCAGAGAATCTGGAAATGCCGGCGTGGACGCTCGAGGGCGTGTTGCGTCAGCTCGAGCGCCACGGCAAGAAGCGAAACGTCGAGGGCATGGCGCGGTTCGGGATTCGCGCGAAACTGGTGTACGGGGTTTCCAAGCCAAAACTAGACGAAATTGTCAAAAGGATTGGGAAAAATCACGCCCTAGGGCTGGCGTTGTGGGAGACGGGCATTCACGACGCGCGATTGCTGGGCATGCTGATCTCGCGGCCGGAAGAAGTGACGAAGGAGCAGATGGAGAGGTGGGTGCGGGATTTCGACAATTGGGATGTGTGCGACGGAACGTGTTGCCATCTGTTTGCCGAGACCAAGCCGGCTTGGAAAAAAGCGTTCGAATGGAGCAACCGGAAGAAGGAGTTTGAAAAGCGCGCGGGATTCGCGCTGGCGGCGTTTCTGGCGGTGCATGACAAAGCGGCATCGGACGCACCGTTCATGAAATATTTGAGGGTGATCGAGCGCGAGGCGTGGGACGAACGCAACTTTGTGCGAAAAGCGGTGAACTGGGCGCTGCGGAATATTGGCAAGCGAAACCTGCGACTGAACCGCGAGGCGATTCGGAGCGCCGAGAGAATCAGAAAGAAGGGAACGCGCGCCGGCCGCTGGATTGCGGCGGACGCATTGCGGGAATTGCGGAGTAAGGCGGTGCAGCAGCGGCTCGGCCGGAAACGGAAAAGGCAAAAGTGAAGATCCGCAGAGCGAAACCGGCGGACGCGGCCCGAATTGCGGTCCTGTCCGGGCAATTGGGATACCCGACAACAACGCGGGAAATGTCGGCGAGGCTGAGGCAGGCAATGAAGGCGAGAAACGGCGCTTGTTTTGTGGCCGAAACGCGTGAGCACGGCGTGATCGGATGGGTGCATGTCAGCGTGACTCCGCTGCTCGAAGTGGAGCGGCGGGCGGAAGTGAATGGATTGGTTGTGGACGAGCCGGTTCGCAGTCACGGGGCCGGGTGGTTGTTGCTGGAAGCCGCAGAAAGGTGGGCGCGAAATTCGGGCTGCGCCGCGATGTCGGTGCGTTCGAACGTGATTCGAAACCGGGCGCACCGGTTCTACGGGCGGCATGGATACGAGCATTACAAGACCCAGAAGGCCTTCCTGAAGAAGTTGTAAGGACAGAAAAAGCGCAACTCCTCTCCATCATTCCCCGCAGGCAATTGAGCTCGGGACACTCTCCGCCAGGAAACCGGCGTGCGAGAGGGCCGGGCGGGCTGCCGGCATGGAACAACGGCGAAGAAGGGTTCTGGCGAAATATATCGCAACACGATAGAATGTTAAAATGGCTGCAAGGATCAAAGACCAGGAGTATAGGGCGTTGGCGGAACTGCGGTACCGGATCCGGCGGTTCCTGCAGGAAGGCGACGAGACCGCGCACGACGCGGGACTCGAAGCGCAACAGTACCTACTCCTGCTGGCGATTCGCGGCCTTCCGGAAGGGCAAGAGGCGACCATTCGCACCTTGGCAGAGCGGCTGTTACTGCGCCACCACAGCACCGTTGAGCTGGTCGATCGCTTGGAGACGCGGGGCTACGTGAAGCGGGTGAGGGGACGGGAGGACCGGCGGCAGGTACTCGTGGTGCTGCAACCGAGGGGCGAAAAACTGCTGGAAAGAGTGGTTGGCCACCGACTGATCGAACTACGATCCCATGGGCGAGCCTTGGTGGGTGCGATCAGCTCAGTGTTGGAAGCCGGCGGAAGGGCTTCTCGAGGAAAGAACGGAAGCCGGAAAGCGACGAGAGCGAAGACGCATAAACACGCAACCGCGTGGAAGGCGGCCGATTGAGCAATCACACAGGGAGAGGCCGCAACGAGGAATTTTCATCTAGGCGGTGTCACTGGGGTCGGGGACCTCAGGCGGGGTGCTGGCACCGCTGCTGATGATGGGCGGGGCCCTCGGGGGCCTCGAAGCAATGTTCCTTCCCAATGAAGGAGCGGGTTTCTGGCCGTTGATCAGCATGGGCGCAATTCTTGGGGGAACCATGCGATCGCCGTTCACAAGCATCGTATTCGCGTTTGAACTGACTCATGATGCGAACGTGTTTTTGCCACTGCTGGTGGGGAGCGTGATTGCGCATGGATTCACCGTTGTGACGTTGAAGCGCTCGATCTTGACGGAGAAAGTGGCGCGGCGCGGTTATCATCTGAGTCGGGAATATGCTGTGGATCCGCTGGAATTGCTGTATGTGCGGGAAGTGATGGAGAAAACGATTGTGGCGCTGCCGGAAAGCGCAAAACTGCAGGACGTAATGAATTCGCCCGAATGGCAACAATGGCAAGGCCAGCGACTGTTGCCGCTGGTTGATCCGAACGAGCGATTGGCGGGAGTGCTGCCAATGTCGCGGATTCAGAACTCCATGGCGGAAGGGCAAGATGGATTAGGTTTGAAGGCGCTAGGCGAGCTGGCGAAAACCGACGTCGTGAAAACGTATCCGGACGAGACCTTGCGGCCTCTGGTGTATCGAATGGCGGAGAGCGGGGTCACGCGCCTTCCGGTCGTAGAGCGGGAAAGCGGAAAATTGCTTGGCCTCGTCACGCTGGATGATTTGCTGAAGGCCCGCACGCGACATATGGAAGAAGAGCGGAGGCGCGAGCGTGTCCTGACCTGGCGGTTTTTCACGGGAAAGAGACCCGAGTCGGTGGAAACAGAGTCCTAGGTCCTCCGGCGATTGGCAAAGATATTCCTACCCAGAAAATCGAAGCTCCACTGTCAACCGCCGACCTTGAACGTCGAAGAGGGTCATGAGAAGTTAGGCTAGCGAAACATGAACGAAACGGGAAAGCAGGCCAAGGTGGGTTGGTTTCACGCGCAGGCCCTGCGATGGGCTGCGTTCCGGAACGAACGCGAGGACCAGGTATTCCTTGTGCTGACGCTGTTGATCGGAGCGCTGGTTGGACTCGTCGTGGTCGCATTCATTGTGTTGACGGAACGATTTGGCGCTCATCTGGACCCGGCGGGAGTGACGCCTTGGCGGCGGCTGATCGTGCCAACGATGGGATCGCTGACCATGGGATATCTGCTGTACCGCTATTTTCCCGATGCGCGAGGCAGCGGTGTGCCGCAGACGAAGGCGGCATTGTACGCGCGCGAGGGAAAAATCACGCTGTCGACCGTATTCGGAAAATTCTTTTGCACGTCGCTGACGCTGGCAAGCGGGATCCCGTTGGGGCGCGAGGGACCGGCGGTGCAAGTTGGCGGCGGGATCGCTTCGGTGCTCGGAAGGGCGCTAGGGTTGAGGCCAGAAAAGGTGAAAGCCCTGATACCGGTAGGCGCGGCGGCAGCAGTGGCCGCAGCGTTCAACACGCCATTGGCAGCGGTGTTGTTTGCACTGGAAGAAGTGGTGGGCGATTTGCATGCGCCGGTGTTGGGCTCGGTGGTCCTGGCATCCGCGACGAGTTGGGGAGTGTTGCGGCTGCTGCTCGGGAATGATCCCCTCTTTCAAGTGCCGCAATACCAGTTGGTGAATCCGTGGGAATTGCTGCTTTACGGGGTCCTCGGTGTTGCGGGAGGGCTGGTTTCGGTTGCGTTCACGCAACTGTTGCTGAGATTGCGGGAATGGTTTCGGAAGCAGCCGCGGACCACGGTATGGTTCCAGCCGGTGGCGGGAGGACTTTTGGTCGGAGTGATGGGCTGGTTCGTGCCACAAGTCATGGGCGTGGGCTACAAATTCGTTGGAGACGCGTTGAATGATCATCTGGCGCTGAAGCTGATGGTGGTTCTGCTGGTCCTGAAATTGGTGGCCACGGCGGTGAGCTACGCTTCGGGAAATGCGGGAGGCATTTTTGGGCCTAGCCTGTTTCTTGGAGCGATGCTCGGAGGCACGATCGGAGGCGTGGCGCATCATTATTTTCCTTGGCACGTGGCGACGCCGGGGGCGTACGCGCTCGTTGGGATGGGGGCGGCGTTTGCAGGGATTGTCCGGGCACCGATGACGTCGGTGGTGATGATTTTTGAGACCACGCGGGACTATGCGGTGATTGTGCCTTTGATGATTTCAAATCTGGTGAGCTATTTCATCGCTTCGAAACTGCAACGAACGCCAATCTACGAACAGCTTGCCGAGCAGGACGGGATTCACCTGCCACTTTCCGGAGGCCGGCAAAGAGAGCGACAACGGCAAGTGTTTGAAGTCATGAAACCGGTGGGCGAATCGCTAGACGTGAGAGACGCGCTCGGGAAGGCGATCGAAAGGACGGCCGGCGGGGCTCAGAAAACCTGGCCTGTGTGCGATCCCCGCGGCGTTGTGGGAATTGTGACGCGCGCACAGTTGTTACGCGTCCAGGATGGTGAAAGGCCGGTGAAGAAGTTAGGCGACCTGGTGGGGGAGCGTGAATTTCCCCATCTACACGCCGACCACTCGCTCGAAGTAGCGCTGGCTCGCATGGGGGAGACGCACACGGATCTTTTACCGGTCGTGAGCCGAGCGAATGTTCACGAGTTGCTTGGGATTGTTCGGTTGCAGGATGTATTGCGGTCCTATGGCGTGGAGGTTAGCGGAGAGTGCTAAACAAGGTGGGTGGTGGCGGTGGTGTGATCTCCAAAGATGATCTCATTCCATTTGTCGCGCCAAGGCGCGCGCGGCGGGTGGGATGAATCCCGATAATCCATGGCGGTGGTCCGTTCCGGGCGGAGTTTTGCCGCAAGGATACAGCATTCGCGGAGGAGACGCTCGGTCTGCGCTAGAACGGTTGGTCGAAGAGCGGCCGGTTCCAGATCGAGGCGAAGGCTAGCCTAGAGCCCGAACATGGAGTTGACGCCGGCGCGCTGTGCGACTTCGGTAGAGGGCGGCTGGAGCGGAGGCAGAGGAGGCGGGGTTTGCTGTGGAGCTGGCGGCGGAGTTACGGGTGGTTGAGCTTCGGGCTGGGGCACCGCCAAACTGGGAATTGCGACCGGGGGCGCGGCAGGAGTTGGCTTGGTCCCAAGCTGCTGGAGATAGGCAAGATCGCGAGGTTCTTCGGTTCCCGGCTGCACCGCGGGGAATGCTAAATTCATCTGGTGCTCCATTGCGCTCGCGATGCGGTGCAACTGCCAGATCAGCTTCTCGAGCTCCTTCGAACGACCAAGGTTCAAGTTGCGGTCCCACAGAAAGCGAATCGACAAGATGAAGAGAATGGGCAGACCGATGGCAAGCGTGGCGAGAACGATGGTGATGAGGAGAGGGTCTGGCGATTGGGTCATGATGGTACCTCCAAGGCGGGGCTCCAGAGGCAGAATAACAGCTACGGTGCAGCGGTGACAAACGAATCGAATGCCGTTCACCCCGGCTCCCAATCACTGCAATCTCGTTGCTCGGTTAAGCCTTCAGAGCCGCTTGTACATAGGCGGCTTTCAGCGGAAGTCGCCGATTGACCTTGCCCGTTGCATCGTGGAGTGCAGCGGCGATTGCCGGCGCAGCCAACGCATTCGCCGCCTCGGAGCCTCCGCCGTAACGGCCGACTTTCGGATTGTTGAGCAGCACGACCTTTATTTCGGGGATGTCTGCCATGGTCAGGATCGGATAGGAGCTCCAGTCCTCCACGGTGATGCCACTCTCGTCGAACGTCGCCTCTTCGAGCAGCGCGTGGCTGATTCCCATGACCGCACCGCCTTCGACTTGGCGCTTCAATTGCGCCGGATTCACGATAATGCCGGGATCCACCGCAATCGTGTACTTCTCAACGACAATTGCGCCTGTGCTCGGATTGACGGCGATCTGGCAAACGCAGGCCCAGTAGGTTCCCGAGCGCAGCATGGCCGAGACGCCGCGGCCGCGCACAGGAGTTGATCCGGTGAACCTAGCATCGGAACGCGGTGAGGGGCGCGTGTCCCAGCCGGAGGCTTCGCGAACTGCTTTCAACGCGCCGATGAGGCGCTCTTCGTTGGCATTGTCGATCCGGAACTGGATGGCGTCCACCCCCGCTAGAGCTGCGGCTTCGCTGATCGCCAGTTCCCGCGGAAAGTTCTGCTGGAACTGCCCCGGCGTGCGCATGCTGTGATCGCGGATGCCGACGGCGAGCGGGGAGGCTTTCTGTCCGACTTGGAATGTGCCGTGGCCGCGTTCCATCAAGTTCGGAACCGTGCCGTAAACCCAGGGGTCGGCAATCTCGTTCACGGTCGAAGTAACAGACTTCGACGCAACCTCGGGTGCCGGCATGGTGGGCAGACCGGCAATAACCGCACCGATCGGCCGGTCATCCTGCATGGCGGGCATATAGTGGTCGACTTGATAACCAACCAGCTTGCCCTTTTCGTCGATGGCAAGCTGCACGTCGGAGAACGCAGCGGGTGATTGCGTGGACCACTGCATATCGTCTGCGCGCATCCACTGAACGCGCACGGGTTTGCCGACGGCTTGGGACAGGATCACCGCCTCGTCCTCCGCGCCGGCATTTCCGCCGTTAGACCTTCCGTAGTGGCCGGGCCCGGGATACGCGTGCACGATCACCTGATCGGGCGTGGTGCCAAGCATCATCGCGATTTCGCCCCGCAGCGCCTGCGGATTCTGATTATGCGTATGGATGTGTACGGTGCCATCCAGAGCTACGTCGGCAACGGCCATGGTCGGGCCGATCGGCGCGTGCTTCATGTAGGACAATTGATAGGTGGCGGAAAATTTCTTGTGAGCTGAACCGAGCACGGGGCCCACATCACCCTTGCTGGCATCGCTCTTGGTGGCGGGAGTGGTGGTCCAGTCAGCTTCCTTCCTGAGGTAATCGTAGATTCTTGCGCTATTGGGAAGGCCCTTCCAGTCTGTCCATTTCGTGCCGTCGGCCACCTGTTGGGATGCCTGAATGGCTTCCCACTCCGTGGGCGCGACCACTCCGACAAGATTGCCCTTCACGATGACTTTAGAATTCGGGAATTTGTTTTTGTCCAGTTGGCCGATCGAGACGAGAGTTGAGCCGAGGGTTTTCGGATGCACCATGCGCGCGTGCAGCATGCCGGGGAGGCGCACATCGGTGGCCCAGGTTTCCTTCGCAGCCACTTTCGAACTGATGATGGAACTCGGGTAGGACTTGCCGATGATGGTGTACTCGCTGACGGGTTTCATCGGCGGATTCCCATCGATGGTCAGCCCGAAAATGCTGGTGAGCTCTCCCTTTACCGGAATCGTGAGCTTCAACTGCTGTTCCTTGACCAGGTCGCCGTACGAAACGCTCTTGCCAGCCCCGGAAACGACGCCGTCCCTACCCCTCAGCTTGTCTTTCGCCACGCCCAGTCGCTCGGACGCAACGTCCAGCAGTGCCTGGTAGGTATAGGCGGCTGCCTTCCGGATGTTCGGTGTTCCGTGGCCGAGAAAATCGAAGGCGCCGCTGCCGTCTGGGGTGCGATCGGTATCGCCGGCCACCACCGTGGTGATCCATTCGAACGGCACGCTCAACTCTTCCGCCACAATCTGCCGGTAGGCTGTAAAGGTTGAGCCTTGGCCGAAGTCATTCTTGCCGGTGCGAATCAGCACGGTATTGTCTGGATGAATCTCAATCCAGGAACTGACCAGCGTGGGATCGAGCGTATTCTTCATCATTCGAGCCTTCGGCCTGCCGGCCTTCAGCACCTCCGGGCCAACCAGGCTGACGCCCACCACCAGCGCGCCGCCGGCCTTGACGAATTGCCTGCGCGACAGCGTCGCTCCGTAAACCTTCACCACTTTTTTGCTCACCGTCGCCATCGCTCACCTCCCCTTGGCCATGATCGCAGCCGCATGTCGCACGGCATCGATGATGGCCACATAAGTTCCGCAGCGGCACAGATTGGGCGACGGCCCGGACGTTGTGAACGCCTCTTTGATTTGCGCAATCGTCGGATTCGGATTGCTTTCGAGCAGTTCGGTGGCCTTGATCATCATTCCGTTCTGGCAAAAGCCACACTGCGGAGTTTGTTCTTCGATCCAAGCCTGCTGGACCGGGTGCAGGGTGCGTTTCGCTTCTTCCGCCGAGAGCCTCTTTTGTTTTGCCCATCTCGCGGGCAGACCTTCGAGCGTGGTGATCTCCTGATTGGCGGCTTCCGCGAGCGTCGTCACGCAGGAACGGGCCTCCTTGCCGCCGACCAGAACGGCACAAGCTCCGCACTGGGCGAGTCCGCAGCCAAACTGCGGACCCAGCAACTGGAGATCGTTGCGCAAAACGTACAGCAGCGGTGTATCGCCGGCGGCCTGCACCTCGAGCCGAACTCCATTCACAAGAATCGTGGCCATCAGTAACTCCCGCCAAAGCTTCGACGCCTACGGTTAAATCCGTAACGCCTTAGGTTGGGAAGCTTGGGCATGGAAAGTATAGCCCGCTTAGGGGTGAGCCGGTTGCCCATTCCGCCACAGAATTTGCCTAACGCTCCGAATCGTATGCTCATTGAAGAATTTTCGGGCCGGCTCTCGAGACTTCCACCGACAACTGAATGTTTTGGGCGACAGCCACAGGCGGGGTTGTCGCCATAGCGATCCGTGACAAGCCGAGGAGAAGGGCACCCGCGATGTCAGGCGGGGCAGGGAAAAAGCTGACGCGGCACCTGTTCGGCTGGTCAGCGCAACCTCGGTATATGGACTACTACGAACGCGTCTTGTTCAACCATCGCATGGGCACCATCGATCCGGAGACTGGCACAACGGTTTACTATCTCCCGCTCGGAAGCGGTTACTCCAAGATCTACGCAAAACCGTTCGACTCCTTCTGGTGCTGCAACGGGACAGCTGCAGAGGAGTTTGCGAAACTCACGGACACCATCTACTTCCATGATGACGAGGCGGTATTCGTCAATCTGTACATTGCGTCGGAGCTCGATTGGCCAGAAAAGAGTATCCGCCTAACTCAACAAACCTCTTTCCCGGAAGGACCAGGGACCACCTTAATCTTCTCGGGGGCAAAACCTGCTGATATTGACCTCAAATTGCGCGTGCCGGCCTGGGCGAAAACCGGCAGCGTGAAAGTGAATGGGCGAACCGTGCCTGCTTTCGCGGATCCGGGCAATTACCTTGTTCTTCGCGGGCCCTGGAAGAATGGCGATCGGATTGAGCTGGCTTTGCCGATGAGCTTGCACGCGGCGCCGATGCCCGACAAAAGAAGTCTCCAGGCGGTGATGTACGGCCCGCTGGTGCTGGCGGCGCGTTTCGAAGAAGAGCCTCGCGAGAGGTGGTACCGACATTTCACGGCGGACGAGAAACAGGAAGCCGCTCCTCGGTTGCAGTTCAAAGGGAAGCTCAACGACCCGGCAAGTTGGCTGAAGCCTGCTGACGAGAAACTGACGTTCCGTACCGTCGGGCAACCACAGGCTGTGACCTTCGCGCCTTTGTCAAGCATCATCCACGAACGGTACTCCGTATATTGCGAAGTTAAAGAGAGCAGTTCCTGAACGAAACTTAGTCGCGAACTGGGATGAAAAAGGGGAAGCCGCCGAGTCGCGAGGTGACCACCCGAGCCCGGGTGATGTATGCTGAGCGGACAAGTACTTGTCAGAAGGCGTCTCCGCCGCCTCCGCCGAAGCCACCGCCCGAAAAACCACCACCGCCACCGCTGCCGCCAAAGCCGGAGCCCTGCGAACTGCGTGGGGCCGAGGACATGACGTCGCCTGCCTGGACGGACATGGTGTTCAGATTGTTGACGAACAGATAAGGATAGAAGTTGGGGCCAAAGCTGCCGCCTTGATACCACTGCGGGGGCTGCGTGTAGATTCCTTGAAAGGCTTTGCTCCAGTTCTTCTCGACGCCGAGCGCCATGGCAAAGGGTAGAAATTTTTCGAACATTTCCGGTGTTTTGATCGTGCGGTTGAAGCGGTCGGCTTCGACATGAGCCAGGAAGTCTTCGAAGCCGAGGATGCCTTCGAGAGTGCGCGCGCCGGCTTGTGTACGAGCGGGCATGAACCACCCAAATGCGCAGATGATGAGTCCGGAGAGAATACCGGCGACGATGAAGGGAAGCGGGGCCATACCGAGGTTCTTTGAAAGCCACAAACCCCCGCCAAGCACAAGGATTCCGGCGACGATGCCGAACAGGATGTAAGCCGCGCGAGTCGTGTCTGGACGATGCGTGTAATAGCCTTTGCCGACCAGCGAGCCGAAGATGTGGTTCTTGATCCCAGCAATGTTCTGGTAGAAGCGGTTGTGCAAGTCAGCGAGCGCGACGGTATCGCCGGCGGTGCCGGTGCTGAAGATGCCGGCGAGGAGGTCCTGCTCGTGGGGTTTGAGAGAAGCCCACTCGGGGCTTGGTTTTTTCAAGTGGAAAACGTACTCAGTCGTGTGGGTGAGGCCAAGGAGGTGATCCTTTTTCTGCTCCTCGATGACCAGGAAGCCGCGGACCGCAAGGTCAACGATGGAAGCGGTGATGTCGCGCATGTCTACAGAGTTGTCGATGAGTGTGCCGACTTCGCCCGGAGTGAGATTTTCGGGCGGCTGATATTGCGCGGCAATGGGGCGAAGACGAGGATCGCGCCCGCGCGTCCACCAGAGCCACAACATGAAGAAGAACGCGGCGACCGGAATAACCAAGGGCCAGTTGCTGCGAAGGAAGAAAAAGAGCCGAGAAAAAGCGGTGGGCGGGCGAACCGCCCCTTTATCGAAGGCAACGGCGACGGTGAGGCCTTCGTGAATACCGAGAGGGCTGGTCGTACGAACGTCAACGCCAGTGCCGTTGATTTCGACGGTGCCGTTCTGTGCGGTGCTATGGTACGCACCGGTAAAAAGATTGGCGCGAACGGTGGAGGCGTTGTCGGGCAAGACGATGTGCGCGCCGGCCTCTTCGATAGGGATGGGCCACTCGTCGCCGGTGACATTCCAGTAGAACTCGTCGTGATCCTCGAAGAAGCGAAGCGCGTCGGAAACCGTGTACTCGATGGAGACAGTGCGAGTGCTGTTGTCGGCCTGGTCGATGTAGATTTTGAGCCTGAGGTATTGGCGCTCGCGGCTGGTTTGGTATTTGAGCTTGACGCCGTCTTCATCGCTGACGCTTTTGACATTGAGGAAGAGCGAATAGTTGAGCCCACGCGGCCCGGCGTATTCAACCGGAATGTCGCGATAGATGCCGTGCCAGGGTCCGCCGATGAATTGAAAGGTGATGTGTTCGCTGACGTCCACGGTGGCGTCGGGCAGCACATCAATTTCGGAAAAAAACTTCAGTAGCCGGCGGTCCTTGGCTGAAAGGGAAGAGGGGAAGAGGAAACACCAGCAAAGCGCGAGCAGAAATAGAGTGCGGAAAGAAGTGCTGCGCCTCTTCCGAGAGGAGAGGCACTTCTTGCTTCGCAAACTCCGCTCGGAACGACGGTTTACGGTTTTGGCCGCAAATTGCCAGAAGGCGTGGAGCCGCCGGGACGGATTGTGGGGAGCTGCCATGCGGTTGGGCGGCGTGAATCAGGCCGTGGGAGCCGCTGGATTGCTGAAGCTGACTTTGGGCGCTTCGCGCTCGGCGGCGGAAGAGACTTCGAAGAACTCCCGCTGCTTGAAGCCCAGCATTCCCGCGAAAATGTTCGTTGGGAATTGGAGAATCTTGGTGTTCAGGTCACGGACGACGGCGTTGTAATACCGGCGGGCGTTTTGCACGTTGTCTTCGATCTCCGAAAGGGAATTTTGAAGAGCGGTGAAGCTCTCGATGGCGCGGAGTTGCGGATAAGCCTCGGAAAGAGCGAAGAGGCTCTTGAGCGCGCCGGAGAGCATGTTTTCGGCGGCCGCTTTGTCTGCCGGGCCGGCGGCGGTCATGGCGCGGTTGCGTGCGTTGATCACGGCTTCGAGCGTGCCTTTTTCGTGGCCCGCATAGCCTTTCACGGTTTCCACAAGATTGGGTATCAGGTCGTAGCGGCGTTTGAGCTGCACATCGATGTCCGCCCAGGCATTGTCGCATTGCACCTTCAGGCGGACGAGGCCGTTGTACATTACAATGCCGAAAATAACCAGAAGAACGAGGACGACCAGGACAATCAAACCGAGCATCGGCCAACCTCACGGGGAAGAATTAGTCTTACGTGCAGCAAATTCACTATACGTGGCGCGCGTAGGGGAGTAAAGAAGAGTCGCGCGCGGGACTTCACTGTCGTTCGACGATTCCCTCACCTTCGCGTACAACGATTCACTGGTTTGCCGCGATATCTTGGAACGCGCGCGCTGACCGCTTGCCCGTTCTCCCTAGTAACCGGCCGGTGATTTGCTTGCTCCGCTCCATTGACTTGGGTTTGCCGCCTATGTTACGTGTAAGAACGCAATTTTTTGACATTCTTTGGCCGCAGACAGGCGGGGATGACGCCAGAGGCAAAGCATCTAGAGGTTGTCTTGGATACTCACGTCGAGAGCGTCAATCTCGCAGAAGAGATGTGTCTGCGGGTTGCGGAAGCGGTCGGCTTCAACGAGGACGAATGCTACCGCATCGGGATGTCCGTGCGGGAAGGAGTGATCAACGCCTTCCATTACGGAAACCAGGAAAAACCCGAAAAGAAGATTCACTTGGTCGTAGACCTGACGCGGGACAAGATGATCATTCACGTGATGGATGAAGGGAAAGGGTTCCGCCTGCAAGATGTGCCGGACCCGCTCGCGGAAGAAAACCTCTTGAGCACGTCGGGCCGCGGAATATTCCTGATGCGTACGTTCATGGATGAATTTGACGTGGTGTCGGGTCGAACGGGCGGGGCGGAAATCATCATGTCCAAGAAAATCCCGGCGCCCGGAAGTCCTTCGAGCAACGGAAACGGCGGAGCGTCGAGCGCGGCGCCGCAGCAGGAAGCATAGGAAGAGCATATGGCCGTCTTGTACGCGACGATTCGCGAAGTAGAAACAATCACGATTGTGGATTTGAGCGGGCGCATCTCGCTTGGGGAGGGGAGCGCCCTCCTGCGTAGGACCGTGCGCGATTTGCTCGACAACGGTCACACCAAGATCCTGCTCAACCTGGGCGACGTCAACTATATTGACAGTTCGGGAATCGGCGAGCTGGTAAGCGGGTTTACCGCGGTTCGCAGCCGGGAAGGCCAGTTGAAGCTGCTGAACCTGACGAAAAAGGTGCATGATCTGCTGCAAATCACAAAGCTCTTTACGGTCTTCGACGTGTACAGCGATGAAGGAACGGCCGTGGGGAGTTTCCGCTAATCCGGCCGCGGGCGAAGCCTCCTTTCTTTGATTAAGCGAGCGACATTTTCGAGAGGACTGCTCGGGATTCTTTGCTCCGCTTCGTTCGCTGGCTGTTTTGCGGCACAATCGGCACATGGCACCAACTGGGGACACCGCGTGGATCATGGAGCGCGCAAAAGCTCTTGGGTTCGATCTTTGCGGGGTGGTGCGCGCGGAGAAGTTCGCGGAACTCGAACAATATTCGGAATGGCTGGCGCGCGGATACGCGGGGGAGATGCGCTATCTCGAGGATGAGAGACGGCGCGAGCCCGGGTTGGTGTTTCGGAATCTCGAGAGCGTGATCGTGTGCGCGCTGAATTACAACACGGACTTTCCGTATTCTACGGAGGCGGGGGCTCACGCGAAAAGGGAAGGGCCCAAGGGATGGATTTCGCGCTACGCGTGGGGCGATGACTACCACGAGGTAATGTGGAAGAAATTGAATGCGCTCCTGGCGGAGATGAGAGAGAAGCTCCCCCAGCCGCTTGACGCGCGAGCGTATGCCGACACCGGCCCGGTTGCGGAGCGGGTGTTTGCTAAGTACG
>Ga0306920_100007932_pt1 | contig 14041 bp, 14 predicted proteins | sample flu12Cox44000170_FD_204666 | JGI IMG/M metagenome (GOLD analysis project Ga0306920, IMG submission 204666) | Lab enrichment of tropical soil microbial communities from Luquillo Experimental Forest, Puerto Rico - flux4day.12C.oxic.44.000.170 (v2)... | ecosystem: Environmental > Terrestrial >...
CGACGTGCGGGGTGAGCGTCTCCTGCAGCAGGCCGTTGAGATTGCCCGCGCCCGCGGGCCCGCGGTGCATCGGCGCGAGCACCTGAACGTCGCGGCGCGGGTCCAGGCCGAACCGGCGCGGGATGCGGCGCGCCACGATGTCCGCGGTCAGCGCGGCGAGCTGCTCGTTGTCCTCGCAGCCGAACCAGAAGAAATCAGGAAAACCGCGCAGCTGGGGCGGGGTGCCGGCGTTGACCCGGTGGGCGTTGACCACGATCCCGGACTGCTGGGCCTGCCGGAAGATCTTCGTCAGGCGCACCCGGGGAATGGCGTCCGGGGCGGCCAGCAGGTCGCGCAAGACCTCGCCCGCGCCGACCGACGGGAGCTGGTCGACGTCGCCGACCAGCAGCAGGTGAGCGCCCTTCGGGATGGCCCTGACCAGCTTGTTGGCCAGGATCACGTCGATCATCGAGGACTCGTCCACCACGACGAGGTCGGCGTCGAGCGGGTGGTCACGGTCGTACTTCGGATCCCCGCCCGGCTGGAGCTGGAGCAGCCGGTGCACGGTGGCGGCCTCGTATCCGGTCAGCTCCGTGAGCCGCTTGGCGGCCCGCCCGGTCGGCGCGACCAGCACGATCTTCGCTCCCTTCGCGCTGGCCAGCTCGACGATCGAGCGGACGGTGAAGCTCTTGCCGCAGCCGGGCCCTCCGGTCAGCACGGCGACACGCTCGGTCAGGGCCAGCCGCACCGCCTGCTCCTGGGCGGGCGCCAGGTCCGCACCGGTCCGGCCGCGCAGCCAGGTCAGCGCCTGATCCCAGTCCACCTGGCCGAACGCCGCCATCCGGTCCTGGCCCGCGTGCCGCAGGCCCAGCAGGCCCGAGGCGAGCGAGCGCTCGGCCCGGTAGAACGGCACCAGGTAGATCGCTTCCACTTCGTGGTCGCCGAGCCGGACCGGCTCGGCGACCACGCCTTCTGCGTCGGCCAGCTCGTCCAGGCACGGTCTGATCAGGTCCCGGCCGACGTCGAGGATCTTCGCCGCCTCGGTGATGAGGTTCGGCGCGGGCAGGAAGCAGTGCCCGTCGTCGGCCGCCTCCGACAGGGTGTGCTGCAGGCCGGCCTTGATCCGCTCGGGGCTGTCGTGCGGCAGGCCGACCGCACGGGCGATCGCGTCGGCGGTCTTGAAGCCGATTCCCCACACGTCGGCGGCCAGCCGGTACGGCTCGTGGCGCACCACGCTGATCGCGGTGTCCCGGTACTGCTTGTAGATCCGTACCGCCAGGGACGTGGACACGCCCACGCCCTGCAGGAAGAGCATCACCTCCTTGATCGCCTTCTGCTCCTCCCAGGCGGCGGCCACCAGCCTGGTGCGCTTGGGGCCGACCCCGGCCACCTCGGTCAGCCGCTGCGGTTCCTCCTCGATGACGCGCAGGATGTCGGTACCGAAGTGAGCGACCATCCGCTCGGCCATCACCGGGCCGATACCCTTGATCAGCCCGGACCCCAGGTAGCGCTGGATGCCCTGGATGGTCGCGGGCAACACCGTCGCGTAGGTCCGGACCTCGAACTGGCGGCCGTAACGGGGGTGCGAGGTCCACCGGCCGGTCAGCCGCAGGCTCTCGCCAACCTGGGCGCCCAGCAGCGGGCCGACCACGGTCAGCAGGTCGCGGCCCGAGCGCTCGGTGGCCACCCGGGCGATCGTGTACCCGGTCTCCTCGTTCGCGTAGGTGACGCGCTCCAGGACGGCCTCGAGCACCGACTCCGGCGGGGCGGCCCCGGTGCCTGCCATGTCAGGCCGGCACCGTGATCGCGGTCAGCACGAGGCCGTCGCGGGCCAGCCAGTGGCCGGCGAAGGAGGCCACCCGGCGGCCGTCGAGGGCCTCGGCGGGTTCCAGCAGTTCCGCGGTGAAGGCGCCGGCCCGCAGGTCGACGGTGATGACCGCTTGCTCGAAGCCCAGCCAGCGCCGGGTGAGCGGGAACCAGGCCTTGTACACCGACTCCTTGGCGCAGAACAGCAGCCGGTCCCAGGACACGCCGGGCGCCGCGGCGGCCAGCTCGGGCAGCCAGGCCTGCTCCTGGGCCACGGCGATCCGGTCGAGCACGCCGTCGGGCAGCGGGGCGTTCGGCTCGGCGTCCAGCCCGATACCGGCCACGTCCGTCAGGTACGCGACCGCCGCCGCCCGGTAACCCGCGCAGTGGGTGATGCTGCCCGCCACGCCGGCCGGCCACTGCGGGGCCCCGCGGGGGCCGGGCACGATCGGCGACGGCGGCAGGCCGAGCTTGGCCAGGGCCGCCCGGGCGCAGGCCCGGCCGGTGGCGAACTCGCTGCGCCGCTTGGGCACCGCCCGGGCGATGGCCGCTTCCTCGGCCGGGAGCAGCACGGCGGGCGCGGCGTCGTCGAACGCCTCGGCCGCCGCCACCTCGGGGGGCAGGATCTCCTCGATCACCGCGGGGCCGCCTGCGCCGGGAGGACCTGGCGGGGCAGGCGGGGCGGGCGGGCGCGGCGCTGCCATTCGCGCGGGTACCCGAGCGAGACCTCCTCGAACCGCACCCCGTCGTACCAGGTCGTCAGCGGGATATGCAGATGGCCGTAGACGACGGCGGCGGCGTTGAACCGGAGGTGCCAGCCCGCCGTGCGGGTGGTCCCGCACCACTGGGCGAAGACCGGGTACCGCAAGATCCGCGTGGGCTCGCGCACCAGCGGGAAGTGGTTGACCAGGATATTGGGGATCCCCGGGTCCAGGCCCGCCAGGAGGCGCTCGGCCGCCTCCACCCGGGCCTGGCACCACGCCTCCCGGCTCGGGTACGGATCGGGATGCAGGTATCTCTCGTCGGTCGAGATCACGCCCGTCTCGTAGGCCCGGGCCAGGCCCTCGGCCTTGGTCGTGGTCCCGGGGGGGAGAAACGAGTAGTCGTAGAGCAGGAACAACGGCACGATCCGGGCCGGGCCTCCCGCGCCGTCCCACACCGGGTACGGGTCCTCGGGGGTGACCACGCCCAGGCCGCGGCACCGCTCCACCAGGCGCAGATACCGCTCCTCGCCGCGGAGCCGGACCGGTTCCCGCCGGTGCGTCCACAGGTCATGGTTGCCGGGAACCCAGACCACCGTGGCGAACCGCTCGCTAAGCGTGCCCAGCGCCCATTCGATGTCGGCCATGAACTCGCCCACGTCGCCGGCCACGATCAGCCAGTCCGAGGCCGATCCCGGGTACATGTCTTCCACGATCTTCCGGTTCTCGCGGAACCCTACATGGAGGTCGCTGACGGCCAGCAGCCTCGGACCGGCGCCGCTCAGCCGACCGCCCTGCCCTCGGTCCAGTACGGGGCGCGCAGCACCCTCTTGAGAATCTTGCCGGAGCCAGTGCGCGGCAGCTCGCCGGTGAACGACACCGAACGCGGCGTCTTGTAGCCGGCCAGGTGCTCCCGGCTGAACGCGACGATCTCGTCGGCCGACAGCGAGGCACCCGGGCGGCGCACGACGGTGGCGTGCACCGCCTCGCCCCAGTCCTCGGACGGGATCCCGAACACCGCGACCTCGTAGACCGCCGGGTGCTGCTCCAGCGCCGCCTCGATCTCGGCCGGGTAGACGTTCATCCCCCCGCTGATGATCATGTCGGACTTGCGGTCGCAGATGTAGAGGTAACCCTCCTCGTCACGGTAGGCGATGTCGCCCACCGTGTAGAAGTCACCGCGCCGGGCCGAGTCGTAGCTGTCCCGTTGCTTGTAGTACTCGTCGAAGACGGCGGTTGACCGCGCGAACAGCTCGCCCGGATGGTCGGGGCCGGTGCCGGTGACCTCGTCGCCCGCCTCGTCGAGCAGCCGGATCTCCACCTCGGGCGCCGGCTTGCCGCACGAGCCCGGCTTGCGCAGCTGGTCCTTGGGCTCCAGCACACAGTTCACGCCCAGCTCGGTCGAGCCGTACACCTCCCACAGCGAGTCCTCGGGGAAGTCGGCCAGGTACTGCTGTTTGAGGGCGAAGCTCCACGGCGCGGCGTTGGCGATCATCCGCTTCATGGACGACCGGTTGTAGCGCGCCTTGACCTCGGCCGGCAGGGCGCACACCATCCGGATCGGCGCGGGCGCGGCGAAGGTCGACGAGACCTGGTAGGTGTCCACCAGGCGGAGCCAGTCCTCCGGGTCGAATTTCCGCTGCAGCACGACCGTCTGCCCCAGGGCCAGGGCACCGCCCATGAAGCCCCACGGGCCGCTGTGGTACAGCGGCCCGGAGGTGAGGTAGACGTCGTCGGGCGTGTAGCCGATCAACACGATGAGCCCGATGAGCGTGGCCTCGGCCGCAGCGCGGGTGGTCCGCACCGCGCCCTTGGGCTTGCCCGTGGTCCCGGACGTGAAGATCATGGTCGCCGCGCCCGCGTCCTCGGCTGGGTCCGCGGGCGGGTCCGCCGGGGCGGCGTCCACGAAGTCCTCGCCCAGCATCCCGGCCGGCGCCTCGCCGCCGAACACGATCACGTGCTTCAGCCGATCCAGGCGGTCGCGCAGGGCGGCAAACATGGGCGCGTGCTCGGCGTCGACGTACGCGACCGAGGCGTCGGAGTGGCCGATGACGTACTGGGCCTCATCGGCGGTCAGCCGGTAGTTCAGCGGGACGGAGACGGCCCCGATCTTTCTCGTGGCGCCGACGGCCGCCACAATCTGCGGCGAGTTGGGGCCGCACCAGATGACCTTCTCGCCCGGCCCGACCCCCAGCGAGATCAGCGCGTTGGCGAGGCGGTTCGACCGCTCCTCCAGCTCGCGGTACGTCCAGCGCACCGGCTCGCCGCTCCCCCGGTCGTCGATGACGGCCGGCTTGTCCGGCTGGCTCTGCGCGTAACTGGTCAGCAAGTCTGGCATGGTAGATAGCTTCTACCACGGGCCAGCTCACGCCAAGCCGGCGCTCTTAAAGATCAGTCGCCGGACGCGGCGCGGCTACGGCTCGCGGGTGCTGATCAGGACGCCGACCAGGACGCAGGGCTCGGTGCCCCGGTTCCGCCAGTCATGCGGCGTGCCCTGCTGCACCACCGTGTCCCCCGGGCCGAGCGTGACCTCCGAGTCGCCGACGGTCAGCGTGACACGGCCGGAGACCACGACGACGTAATCGAGCGTGTCGGTCGAGTGCTCGGCGAGGAATCCCGGGTCTTCGTCCTCCTGGACCGGCGGCCCGGCCGACTCGGCCTCCGGCGCGATCCGGACGACCCGGAAGCAGCTCCCGCCGGGCGGCGGCTCCAGCTCCCAGGGCCGGGTCGACGCGTCGGCCGTGACGCCCACGACGGGCGGCGAGGTATCGGTGACCCACAGCTCGGTCGTGCGGTACTGGCCGAACTCGACCACGGTCGGCGGCTCGCCGTCGAGCACGATGTCCGCGCCGCCGCCGGTGGCCGGCCCGGTGACCACGCGCCGCATCAGCCCGCGTCCCGGCTGTCCAGGAACGAGTTCACCAGGCCGGTGAACTCCTGCGGCTGCTCGGCGAAGCACAGGTGGGACGCGTTCTCGATGATGACCAGCCGCGACCCGGCGATGCGCCGGTGCATCTCCTCCAGGTGCCCGGGCCGGCACTCGTCGTACCGCCCGCCCACCAGCAGGGTCGGCACACCGATCTCGGGCAGCCGGTCCATGATGTCCCAGGTCTTCAGCGTGCCGGTCACGGTGAACTCGCTGGGGCCGTTCATCGTGTTGTACACCTGGTAGCCCGCCTCGGCGAAGGAGCGCTCGAAGCCGGCGGGCCACGGGCTCATGCGGCAGACGTGCTCCCGGTAGAAGCCGAGGATCGCGGCCTGGTACTCCGGGCAGGCGGTGAACCCCGCCTCCTCGTGCTCGCGGATGGCCTGCCGCACCTCGGCCGGCTCCGCCGCGAGCAGCTCGTCGCAGTCCTTGACCCACCGGATCATGCTGGCCGGGCTCCCGCACAGGATCAGGCTCTCCAGCTCCGGGCGGCGGTCCAGCGTGTACTGCATGGCCAGCATCCCGCCCCAGGAGCTGCCGAACAGGTGCAGCCGGCTCAGGCCGAGCGCCGCACGCACCTGCGCGAGTTCCTCCACGAACCGGTCGACGGTCCACAACGAGACGTCATCGGGCCGGTCCGAGCGCCCGCAGCCCAGCTGGTCGTAGAAGATGACCTGGCGCCGGTCGGCCAGCGCCTCCAGCGGCTCCAGGTAGTAGTGGGTGAAGCCGGGCCCGCCGTGCAGGCACAGCAGCGGGGTCCCGCCCTCACCGACCGAGCGGTACCAGACCCGTCCGCCGGGGACCTCGATGAACCCTTCCTCCGCCATCACGCTCCCTCCTGGCCAACCGGCGACCCGGCGGCCGCCGGGACCGCGTCATCGGAGATGGCAACCTCCGTCGGGCCGAGCCGGGAGTTGTCGCGGGATCCCCGCTATTACGGTCATAAACCGTGACCTGGGGAATTGCAAGGGCGCAGCGTGCCTGGAGGTGCCACAGGGACCTCCACTGAAACGACTGGTGCAGCGCGGCCGGACGAGTTACGCTGGTCCGTACTGAAACAGTCGTGTCAGTAGCTGGGAAGCGGAGGTGATCGCGGTGGACGGCGAGGTGTCCATACGGCCGCTGGCCCGCCCGGGCGACCTGGGCTGGGTGGTGATGGCGCACGGGGAGGTGTACGCCGCGGAGTTCGGCTGGAACACCGAGTTCGAGGCGCTGGTGGCCCGCATCGTGGCCGACTACGCGGCCAGCCGGGACCCGGACCGGGAAGCGGCCTGGATCGCCGAGCTCGGCGGCAGGCGCGTGGGCTGCGTGTTCCTGGTGGCCAAGGACGCCGAAACGGCGCAGCTGCGGATCCTGCTCGTCGACCCGGCCGCGCGAGGGCAGCACCTCGGGCGGCGGCTGGTCGGCGAGGCCGTCGGGTTCGCGCGCCAGGCTGGCTACCGGAGCATCGTGCTGTGGACCAACGAGCCGCTGGCCGCGGCCCGGCGCATCTACCTGGCGGCGGGGTTCTCGCTGGTCAGCGAGGAGCCGCACCACAGCTTCGGGGTGGACCTGACCGGCCAGTACTACCAGCTGGACCTGGCGGCCGAGCTTTCCGCGGCGTCGCGATGACATCGGCGGCCGGGCGGGCGCCGTCGGCGCGGCAGGACGAGCTGCTCGAGCTGGCCTACCGGTACGTGCTCACCCGCGGCCTGGCCGACATGTCGCTGCGCCCGCTGGCCAAGGCGATCGGCTCCAGCCCGCGGGTCCTGCTGTTCCTGTACGGCTCGAAGGACGAGCTGATCCGCGCGCTGCTCGAACGGGCCCGGGCGGACGAGCTCGCGGCGATCGGCGCGTGGCAGGAAGCCGAAAGCCCGGCCGACCTGATCGATACGGCCCGGCAGGTGTGGCACTGGCTGTCCGCCGAGAGCCACCGTCACCTGCTCGGGCTATGGGTCGAGGCCTACGCCCGGTCGCTGGTCGACCCGGACGGTCCGTGGGCCGGGTTCGCGGCGCAGACCGTGCAGGACTGGCTCGGCCTGCTGGCTTCGCGCCAGCCGCCGCGGCGCCGCGGGCGGGCCGGCGCGGCGGAGCGCACCGCCGTGCTCGCGGTGCTGCGCGGGGCCATGCTCGACCTGCTGGCCACCGGGGACGTGGCCCGGACCAGCCGGGCCGTGGACCTGGTGCTGCGGGCCCTGCGGCCGGGGACCTGACCCCCTAGCCGCGGCCGATGAACGGCATCTTCGTGGCCATCAGCGTCATGAACTGGACATTCGCGTCCAGCGGCAGGTTGGCCATGTACACGACCGCGTCGGCCACATGGTCCACGTCCATGATCGGCTCGCCGCGCGTGCTGCCGTCCGGCTGCAGGGCCCCGGTCGCGAGCATGCTGGCGATCTCGGTCGCGGCGTTGCCGATGTCGATCTGGCTGCACGCGATGTCGTACTGCCGCCCGTCCAGCGACGTGGACTTGGTCAGGCCGGTCACCGCGTGCTTGGTCGCGGTGTAGGCCGCCGAGAGCGGCCGGGGCGAGTGCGCCGAGATCGACCCGTTGTTGATGATCCGGCCCCCGCGGGGATCTTGCTCCTTCATCACCCGGAACGCGGCCTGGGTACACAGGAACATCGCGGTCAGGTTGACGTCGACCACCGACTGCCAGTCGGCGAGCGGCACGTCCTCCAGGGGCACCGGTGGCAACGCCCGGCCCGCGTTGTTGAACAGCACGTCCACCCGGCCGAACTGCTGCCATGTCTGGTCGAACAGCCGGAGCACGTCCACCGGGTTAGTGACGTCCACGACCATGCTGACCAGCTGTGACCCCTCGGCGGCGGCGGCGCTCGCGGTCTGCTCCAGCGGGTCCGGCCGCCGGCCGGCGATCACCACCGAGTAGCCGTCCCGCCCGAGGGCCAGGGCCGAGGCCCGGCCGATGCCCGTACCGCCGCCGGTGACGATCGCGACCTTGCCTGCCATAGCGCCGGAACGTAGCACTCATGCGCCCGCAGGGCCAGCGCCGGGGCCGCCCGGAGCACCTGTGGGCGGGTTCCGGTCCCGTGCGCGCCGTCAGATGCCGCCGAGCATGATGATGAGCTGGGTGACCTGGTAGGCCGTGGGGAAGTCGGGCGCCGTGTAGCGCAGGGTGCAGCCCCCGGCGCGCTCGACGCCCGGGACCAGCAGCGCGCGCTCGGTCATGTGCGGCTTGAGTACGTCGACCTCCAGCCGCACCGGGCCGTCGAAGCGCAGCGTACCCATGGCCTCGGCGATGGCCTCGCGGTCGGCCAGCGCGCGTGGCACCTCCCGCTCGATCCGGTCGCAGGCCTCGCCGGGGTGCAGCAGCGCCGCGGCGCTGGCGCCCAGGGCCCGCTTCACCACCACCGTGTGCATGGCCGGCGCCACCTCGGCCGCCTCGGCGGCCACCGAGTCATCCCCGGACACCAGCACCGCAGGCACGCTGCGGTGCGCCGCGAGGGTCGCGTTCAGGCCGAGCTCGCCGAGCGAGCGCCCGTCGCAGCGCACGTCGGCGACTACTCCCCCGTGGATGGTGTGGGCCAGCACCGAGCACGGGGTGCCGGCCTTGCCGTGGTAGCCGATGAACAGCGCCGCGTCCACGCCGTCGCCGAGCCCGGCCAGCATCCCGTCGGGCTTGGGCTTGCCGCGCAGCAGTTCGGCCCGACGGTCCAGCTGCTCGGGCACCAGGTTCCTGAACGGCCCGTGAGCCTCGGTGACCAGCACCTGCGCGCCCGGCTCGCTGGCGTACACGCCGCGGACCGCGGCGTTGGCCTCCGCCGTGAGCAGCCCGCGGTTGTGCTCGTACGCGCCCTCCCCCGGCCTGACGTCATCGGAGTCCACCACGCCCGCGGCGCCCTCCATGTCGACCGAGATCAGTACCCGCATCGCGTCACCCCTCCGGTGCGTCGCCCGCCGCTTGCGCGATCAGCGAGCGCAGGCCGTACCACGACTTGTCGTCATCCTCGTTTCCCGGGTGGGGCAGGCGGAACCGGCTGACGATGACCGCGATGTCGGCGAGATCCCACCCGATGCGGTAGAGCTCCAGCACGGATGGCCGCGGCGTCACGCCGGTCGCCTCGGCGTAGCCGCGCAGCACGGATCCGTCGCCGGGATCGAGGCTCCACAGGTCGCGTTCGGGCGGGGCCACGAGGACTGTGTCCCAGTCGATGAGCATCCAGCCAGAGGCGGTCAGCATGGTGTTGCCCGGGTGAGGTTCCCCGTGGGTGAGGACCGGGCGGACTGTCCCGGAACGGGCGGCCGCGGCCAGCTCGTCGTAGCGGGCGAGCATCCGGCGGACGCCGGGCGCGCCGTCGGTCAGCAGGCGCGCGGCGGGGCGCGCGTACGGGCCGCAGTCTGACGCGTCCGCGGCATCGCGGCCGGAGTCGAGCGCTAGTTCCAGCTCGTCACGATGCAGGATCGCGAAGTCGTCCGGTCCGGCCTGCCTGCGCGCCGCGGCCGGGGCCGTGTGCACGGCCACGATGAGGTCGAGCATGCCGCGGCGCTGCGCGGGCAAGGTGAACTCGCCCCAGGTGAAGCTCTGCCCGTCGACGAACGGGTAGAGCGCCACGGTGAGCCGGTCGTTCAGCCGGACCAGCGGCTCGCCGTCCCGGGCGGGCACCGGGGCCACGACGAACGCGGCGCCGCAGTCCCGCAGGTCCCGGGCGGCGGACAGGGACGCGCGCAGGCGGCTGAACGTCGCCGCCAGCGGCTCATCCAGCGAGCGTTGCTTGGTCTGGAGCTCATCGACGGTAACGAACCAGCGAGCTCCGGCGGCGTCGAAGGCTTCCCAGTGATGACTGCCGAAGCCGACCGCCCGGTAGGCCAGGGAAGACATGTCGGCGTCCCAGCCACGGGCGAGCGCCGACTTCAGCACGGCCTCGGACAGTCCGTCCGGCGGGGTCAGCACCCTGCCACGGTAAGGGCCGGCCCCGCGGCCCGCACCCCAATATCGCCGGGACCGGTGCTTCCCGCGGACTCCGGGACTACCTTCGCGCCTCCTCCACGGTGAGCTCGGCCGCGGGGTCGGCCTCCAGGCGCTCGTCCGGGATCGGCACGCCGCTGCGGACCGAGCGCCCGTAGGTGCCCTCGTTCAGCCGCCGCAGCGCGCGGTCGATCGCGGCCAGCCGGTCACGCAGGCTCTCCGCGACGGCGTCGTCTATGCCCTCGGCGGTCAGCGACGCGGCCGGGTCGTCGACGTCGGCTCCCCGCTCGTCCTCGGCCTCCCGGTCTTCCCGCCCGGACTCCTCGGTCGTCGCGAGCAGGCTCTGCACCTCGGCCTGCTCGGCCTGCAGCAGCGATCGTGCCCGGTTCTCGTCCATCGGTTCTCCATCCGCCCGCGACAGTGCAGGGACCAGCATCTCGTACCGGGTCACGGACACCGCAAGGGGCCCGCGCCAAAGGCGGCATACTGAACCTTTTCCTTCCTCCCCGCGTACCCTGAGCGTGATCGGGAGATCAGGCCCGGGGAGCCGCAGGGAGGTGGCAGCGTGACGACCAGCCCGGCGCAGGCTGGCCGCCCCCGCGACCCCGACGTCGACCGCCGCGTCGCGGACGCGGCGATCACCCTGTTCGGCGAGACGGGCTGGGCCGGCTTCAGCGTGGAGGCAGTGGCCAAGCGGGCCAGCGTCGGCAAGGCCTCCATCTACCTGCGCTGGCCGACCAAGGAGGCCCTGCTGGTCGAGGCGCTGCGGCTGCGGGTCGGGATCATCGACGACGTGGACACGGGCTCGCTGCGCGAGGATCTCATCAGGCTGGCCCGCCAGATCCTGGACCTGTACCTCGGCGACGCCGGGCGCGCCGCCTTGCGCCTCGGGCTGGAGGGCGACCTCATCCCCGGCCTCGCCGACCAGCTCAGCGCGCTGCGCACGTCCCAGGTCCGGGCGGCGCGGGGCATCGTACGCCGCGGCATCCGCCGGGGCGAGATCCCCGAGGGCACCTCCATCACCCTGCTGCTCGACACCCTCGTCGGCGGGGCGACGACCCACGTCCAGACCACGCCCAGGCAGATGCGTGAAGCGCTCCGCGCGGGCGCCGCCCAGTACGCCGAGCAGCTCGTCGACTTCCTGCTCGGCGCGGTCAACCTCGGGGCGGTCGGCGTCGCCGCCGGCCACTCCCGGCGCCTGACCCGCTCCTAGGGAGCACGGCTAGCCGAGGCGCGCCTCCCGGCGCAGCAGCGCGGGCAGGTCCTCGGGAGCGGGGTCGGCGCCGGCCAGGCCGCGGGCGGTGAACCACCGGGCCACGTTGGTCGCGTCCCGGTCCAGGAACTCCGCGCCGCGCGGGTTCGCGATCACGTCGACGACCTGAGGCAGGTCGATGAGGATGACGCGCCCGCGGTGGACCAGCACGTTGTAGGCGGACATGTCGCCGTGGGCCAGGCCATGGCGGGCGAGCTCGGCGAGCGCCTGCACCAGCTGAGCCCACAGCCCGGCCAGCTCCCGGCCCTGCGGGCGGGTCTCGGCCAGCCGGGGGGCGGCGGTGCCGTCCGGTTCGCCGATGAACTCCAGCAGTACCTCGGTGCCGAGCACCTGCACCGGGTACGGCACCGGGACACCCGCCCGGTAGAGCTGGGCCAGGGCGGCGAACTCGGCGTTCGCCCACTGCAGCGCGATCATCTCCCGGCCGACCGCGCTGCGGTTGGCCATGGCCCGGCTGACCCGTGACTTCCGGGCCCGCCGGCCCTCCAGGTAGGCGCTGTCGCGGTGGAACATCTTGTGCTCGGCGGAGCGGTACCGCTTGGCGGCCAGCAGGCAGGACCGGTCGGTCCCGGGCACGCCGCGGCGCAGCAGGAAGACGTCGGCCTCCTTGCCGGTCTTCAGGATGCCGAGCTCGGTGTCGGTCGCGACCAGCTCGGTGACCAGCCAGCCCGGGTAGGGCCGGGGCCCGCGGTCGCTGGCGGTGGGCTGATCCCAGGTGGACCAGCGGTCGCCCTCGGGCAGCCCGTCTACGGCGTCGTAGGCGTCAGCCGGCGGCAGCGAGCGGCGGTGCCGGTCCCGCTTGGTGAAGGTTGGCTCGTAATCGTCGTCAAACCGCTTTCCGCGTTTCCCGCGGTCCCAGCGGCGGTCGTAGGCGTAGTCCGGCATGGGTGGTGCTCCTCGGGCAGAAGGGGAGCGGCGTGAGCCGCACGACGGGCGTGAACACCGTGGGCCCTCCCTTCTGCTCGACCGGCAGCACCGGGCCATGCCGGTACCAGCTGCGCCCCACGAGGCTGTCACGCCCGGCCGGCCGGAAGCAACCGAATTTTCTCGTAAGGCATCATTCGCATATGACCGCTCAGGTGATCTTGCAGACCGCGTACGCGGCTGAGCGCTGGACCGACTTCGGCGTCGGGGTGGCGGGGGCCTCGGCCGCCCTGGCCGGGCTGGTGTTCGTGGCCGTGTCGATCAACCTCAGCGAGATCCTCAAGTACCGGAACCTGCCGGGCCGCGCGGGACTGACCCTGATGTTGTTCGTGACGCCGTTGATGGTGGGGATCCTGCTGCTGGTTCCCGGACAGTCCCGCGCCGCCCTGGGCTGGGAGCTGCTCGCCGCCAGCGTCGTCCTCGGAGGCTCCCAGCTGGTGATCAATCAGCGCTCGGGGCGATCGGACAAGGAGACCCGGTGGACGTGGCTGATCAGCCGGCTCTCCCCGCCCATCGTGAGCTGCGGCTGCCTGGCCCTGGCCGGAGTGACCCTGCTGGCCCAGGCCGGGGGCGGGCTGTACTGGCTGGTGCCCAGCGTGCTGGCGGCGATTGCTTTCGGCCTGATCAACGCCTGGGTACTGCTGGTGGAGATCCTGCGCTGAGCCTTGCGCCGGGCCCGTGTCCCGGCGTCGAGTTAACTAAGAGGGGCGGCGAGAGGACGAGCCAGTGCAGTTCACGGCCGAGCACGAGGCGCTGCGCGCGAGCGTGCGCGATCTGGTGGAACGCGAGATCAACCCGCATGTCGACGAGTGGGAGCGGGCGGGACGGTTCCCCGCCCATGAGCTGTTCCCCGTCCTGGCCAAGATCGGGCTGCTCGGGCTGGAATACGACCCCGCCTACGGCGGCGAGGGAGCTGACCACTCCTTCACCGTGGTGGCAGGCGAGGAACTCGGCCGGATCGACTGCGGCGGCGTGCCCATGGGCATCGCGGTGCAGATGGCCATGGCCACCCCGTCGCTGCACCGTTACGGCCGCCACGAGCTCAAGGAGCGCTACCTCGTCCCGGCGATCCGCGGGGAGATGGTGTGCTCGATCGCGGTGACCGAGCCGGAGGCCGGGTCGGACGTCGCCGCGCTACGCACCCGCGCGGAGCGCGATGGCAGCAATTGGGTGATCAACGGCAGCAAGCTGTTCATAACGAACGGCGCGCAGGCGGACTGGGTCTGCCTGCTGGCCCGGACCTCGGGCGAGGGCGGCTACCGGGGCATGTCGCAGATCGTGGTCGAGACCGACCGGCCGGGCTTCCGGGTGTCCCGCACCCTGGACAAGCTCGGCAACCGGTCCTCCGACACGGCCGAGCTGTCCTTCGAGGACGTGCGCGTTCCGGTCTCCAACACGATCGGCCAGATCGGCCGCGGCTTCCAGCAGCAGATGGAGCAGTTCCAGGCCGAGCGCATGATCGCGGCCTACCTCCAGGTCGGCGCCATGCAGAAGGCGCTGGACCGGACCCGGGAGTACCTGGCGCG
>Ga0306920_100007933_pt1 | contig 14041 bp, 8 predicted proteins | sample flu12Cox44000170_FD_204666 | JGI IMG/M metagenome (GOLD analysis project Ga0306920, IMG submission 204666) | Lab enrichment of tropical soil microbial communities from Luquillo Experimental Forest, Puerto Rico - flux4day.12C.oxic.44.000.170 (v2)... | ecosystem: Environmental > Terrestrial >...
CGGAAGGAACGAGATCGAGCAGCAGCTGACTGGAATATTCGGCAGCCTGCCTCAGTACCGCGGTTGGCCCGTGGTCGTTCAGTTCCCCGGTATGCACAACGTCCCGGAGGGCCGGTGCCAGGCGCTGCAGAACCAGTTCGTTCATCCGAGCTGAGCCAACCCGGTCGGAGCGCCGGGTCGACGGCGTCCAGCGGGGGCGCTGGCCCGCGCGCTCCGGCCGTCTGACCGGCCCATCAGCCCCAGTGGGCGGGCCCGGCAGACTGCCTCGCCGCGCCGCCGCCGACCGGCCCTCGCACTCCTGGCCGATAATGGTCAGGCCGAGTTGCCGGGCTGCTGGCCTTCATCGCCTGGCCAGATCCCCGTGAGCTTGCGCGTCCCCTCGGCGAGGCCACGGTCGACTGCGGCCCTGATCAGGGCGAATATCGCGCCCTGCAGACCGGCGGCGAGCAGGATCTCCGGCCAGCCCCGCTGCTCATCGGTGGGCCTAGGCGCGTCATCTCCGTGCTCGATGACGCTCCAGGCTCTGTTGAAGATCAGGCCGACGGCCAAGCCGCCGATCATGCTGGCGATCAGGTCCACCGCCCTGTACGACACCTTGACCACTTTGCGAGTATCTGGCCTGAATCTTGACATTTCGCCTCCCGAGCCTGAAGCATCCGCCTGCCGTCAGCCTGCCCCGCGACAGGCTCCCCGGCATCATCCCCGCATGGGTGACCTTGGATTCCGGGTGGCCCCGGCTCAGTCCTCTCCCGTCTGCGTACCAGGCACGGTCAGGCGCGAACTTTATGAGCCCGCTGCCTACGCAGCCAGGAACCGGAGCCGTTCTCTCGGCAGCGGAGACGGGCACCCGTCGACACTGTCACATGAGTCTGATTACCGCAGGTCAGAAGGGAACCGATGTCTGGATACGTCCGCTACGCGTACGGTCAGCCAGGTACTGCTGCGACCTCGTAGTCACTTGATTAGTCACCGGATCACGGAACGGAGATTCGAAAAAATCCCGCTGAGCTGGAGCCCCGTTACGGAATCGAACCGTAGACCTTCTCCTTACCATGCATGCCGGTTTCGTCTGATGACGTCGCACTGAATCTGTTTACCGCAGTTCAGAGGGATACCGGTGTCTGGGTACGTCGCGCTGTGTCGGCCGTTGCCTGGAGTAGTTGTCACTTGGTTTGTCACTGGTCCGGGACCTCCTCCCTTTCGAAGTACAAGTTCGCTTATTCCGCCTAGTCCTAGGCACGGCGAAGGTTACAGAGCACGAGCTGCAGAAGAACCAAAGCGGACTACTGCTCTCCCCCGTTGCCCTAACCCTGATCATTCACGACGGTAGGTCCCCAGCTGGGGAACGGTGCTGAACCGCTCAGTGGATATTAATCACCTCGGCGCTGTCGGCGATCGTGCACGCAAGGTCACTTCCATCGGAGCAGCGTCTGACCCGATGCCCGGCCATGGAGCGCGCCGCCGACATCACCGAACGGATCGAGCAGGTGGACGCCAGATCGTAGCGGCTGTCTGCGCCTGGAACGCATTGCCGAATTCCACTCGCGCAGCAAGCCGGACGGACTCTGCGTTGAGCTACGGCAGTAGCCAGTTCTTTACACTATCCGAGATCATCCGCGCGACCGCACGCTCGTCGCCGCTACGCAGGACAACCAACGTCAGAGCCGCTATGAAAAGCAGTGCGATGAGGCCAATCAGCAACATCCTGGCGATTACATGGCTCGTGGGCAGGTCTCCGGGCTCGCGATCAGTCATCGTGGCACCCCCGCCCCATGCACATACTGGCTGAGCAACCACTCGAATGCAGCGGCCGGATCCTGCTGCCCTCCGCCAATGAGGAAGTACCGCACCTTGGCGAAGTCACGCTCCGCCGCATCCACGATCTTGTGAAGCTCTACATCGCGCAACCACTCCCTCAGCCCGCTGGCCGAAGACCCGTCAGCGCCCAGCTCGGGAGCCAGATGATGCGCGGCCAGGATGTCCGCTTTGGTGACAACGAGAGCGAGCGAGCATCGACGGCTGCGCGCACCAAGTCGGCTAAGCTGTGCGACCAGCAGGCGGTACGGTAGCTCCACCGTCGCCATGCTTGTCTCGCTCCACGCGAGATCGGAACGCTTGCCATCGCTACCCGAGTCGTTCGAGGCGCCCGATCCGATCTGATCGCGGATCGATGGAAAGCTCGTCGGGTCGAGGACCAGGAGATGCCTGCGTGTCGTACCGAGCTGCCACAGCGCGGTGTTATCCTTACTGGTTTCAAAATGCCGGCCATCGACGTCCGCGACATGGAAATATCGCTGTTCCTGCTCACCTCTGGTCCGGCAGAATGTCAGCAATCCCGGTTCGGTAGTCGTCTCAGGCCCATCTCCCGGCAGCTGCCTGACTATTTTCTGCGCATAACGTAGCCACTTGATCGTGTAGTCATCAGCTGGTTTCCATGGCCAGGAAGCAGTTGAACTCGTCATTTCCGTCATTGCCTGCATGAGCAATTGCGTCTTGCCGGCCCTTGGGCCCCCCGATAGGGCTATCCGCGCGTCCGGTACGACGCCGGCCTGCTTATACAGCGAGTTGCTGCAATTCGGGCAGATCGGCGTGAGGATGCCCGTGGCGCGCAGGACCGTCGTGGGTAGATGCTCCGTGCACTTGCAGCGACGCTGCCATACCCCGAGCCGTCCCGGCCGAAGGTCCCTGTGTATGAGCTTACAGGGGCCAGGGCCGCGGCAGAGGTAAGCCGGCAACCATGTGACATACCGGCATCGGGGGCACGTCGGCGCCGCGCCGCGCCACCACCGGACCGAGGAGTCGACTCCCCGCAGGACCCAGATAGCCGATAGCCGGAGGCAGCGCGGAATCGCCATGATGATCTCCACCGCCGCCGCCAGTACTGCCCACCCGCCGTATGCCCCGGCCGTCACGCCTACCAAGAAGCCCACCGGGACCGGCAGCAGTGGCAGCACGCCCATGAGCGGCAGCACGTAAGGGCTGGCCCACTCCATTCCCTTGGCCCAGAATCGGTCCGCCTGTCGTCTCGGCCAGGCGAACGCAGCCAGGAAATCACGCTCGGCCTGCCAGGAAAGATAACTGGGCCAGCCGCCGTCCCAGCGCGGGTAGGGTGCGCGCCGCCAGCGCGGCGCTTCCGCGTCGGGCCGGGCAAGAACCCGTTTATCTTCGGTACCCGTATAAATGCGTCGGTAGCCGTTGATGGCCAGCACAGCGCCGCACAACAGTCCCGCCGAGATCGCGAAGAGCGTGAGAGGCACGGTGACGAACGCCAGGCACAGCCAGCACAGCACCAGCCAGACCACTCCAGCCAGGAAGATGAGCCACGGCATTAGCGATCTGGTTCTTTGCGGCTACGCCAGAGACGTGACCGTCGAGCTCCAGCTAGGTAGTCGCTCCAGACCGTCTGGTCGACACCGAACGAGGCCAGGTAACCGCCCGCCCTGCGGACGTCGGCCTTCGACGCGTCGCCGCACCATCTGATAACGGCAGTCTGGAGCTCGCGGCAAACCTGATCGCGCAAGTCTGCATCGGGCGGCAGTGCAGTGGCGGGAGGTCGTGCACCGACGCGCCGACAGGCGGCGACGATTACCGCCACGCGCTCGGGCCGGAGCGGCCGCAGCCAGTCACCGTGCACCATCTGAAGATAGGTGACCACGACTTTCGCCGGAAGCGTTTCAAGTAGGCGCCACAACCGGATCGGGTCGTTGATCCTGAGCAGGCCACGCGCCAGATATTCGGCGTGGGCCCTGAGGAGTTTCTCCGGTATCTCCCGCAGCGCCGCATCCGCCTCCGGTGCTACCGAGCCCAAGCCGAGGCGGGATTCGTAATCCTCCAGCCCGCGGTGGCAGGGCAGCAATCGAGCTGTCTCGGCGTCCAGCTCTATAAGGCCCCGCTCCTTGAGTTTCCCGCACGCCACCAGCGCCGGCAGATCGGTTGGATCGCGGCGCGCGGCGGATAGTATCCCGGCGAACAGGGAGGAATCGAGAACCGTGCCGGCCGGAACCAGGCGGCATAGCTCGTCAAGCTCGTTCACGGTGGGCTTGGTCCGAGCCCAGAGCAGGGCGGCCAGTTCGCGGTAGGGGAGGTCTTCCGCTGGGTCCGGGCGCTGGCCCAGGACGTTCCGTACGATCCGCAGCCGCCTCCACTCTTCGCTCGTCGCCATGGCCGCCGACAGCAGGGCACGGTCCAGCGTCGACGTGATGTCAGACTTGTCCGGTGTCCACCGCCACAGAGAGTCGCACCACTGGTCGGCCGCATCGGGCCGGTCGCTCACCCGGACCGCCAGCTCGTCGCGCAGCATGTCGTACACCGGTGGCGACGATGGCCATTGTGATGGGTCGAACGCCGCGACCGGGTTGTCAGCCCAGAAGGCGACGAACGCGGTGGTGGGTTCGTGCACCCCGCCGAGCGGCACCGAGACGCCCAGCCGTCCCGCCACGCGCAGGACAGCGTCGAAGGCCGACATTCGCGCCTGCCGCAGTGCCTCGGTCACGAGCCGTACCGCTTCGGGTTCGATCGCGGCCGACACGGGCCGCCGCGGAGCGCTGGGCTGGAACCCCCCTGGGTTGTCCAGGGCACTCCTGAGTTCCTGCCTGAGCAGGGCCAATCGCACCTGGTCTCGACGGCCGGGGAACTGCTCATGGGTGATGCTCTCGATCTCCCGCAGCAGTCGCAGGTCCTGCACATGCATCAGGGTGGCGACGAGCGTCGCGCCGTAGGCTTCGCGCAACGCGGGCGGCCCGGACCGGAGCCAGCGGGTGATTTCGCGGACGCTGTCCTCCGGCGGCGGGCGGCGGAGCACCGCGGCCGTGGCGAGATCGCGAGCGGCGCTGCCGCTGATACCGCTCGCCGCGGCCAGCTCCACCGCCTCGGTGACGTCAGCCGGATCGGCCTCGCCGAACAACCGCGCCCAGTGCTGGGCTTCTGGTGATTCCGGCGCCGCCGTCCAGCGGCCCTTGGTCAGGTCGAAGACGGCGTATCCGCGATCGTCCTCCACGGTGGCGGATCTGGTCCAGCCCGGGTGAACCGCGACCACCGGCAAGCTGGTCTTGGCCGGATCGCTGGTGAACACCTTGAATCCGATGCGCAGGGCCTCCTGCTGCGGTATGAGAAGCGTCGCCGCGGTCAGCCAGAGCAGCACCGGCTCGGGCTGCTCCGAGATGAACAGCACGCGTCGTGCCGGGTGGTCTCCCGTACTCGTCAGATGGGCAAGTAGTGCGGTCAAGATCGCGGTGAGCAGGGCGGTGCCTTCGGGTTCTCCGCGGACGAACTGGCTCGCTCGCCCGGCGTCGAGCGGTCCCGGCTGCCACGACGGCCCGAGGCGCTGACTCTCCTTGGCGGCTTCGGGCTCGGTGCGCCAGAACGGCGCGCGGAACATCTGGGCCGGCCGGACGGAGCGGTAGGCCCGTGCGTCGCTGGCCACGATCGCCTGCGTCAGGTGGTTCCCCTGCCGGGAGCCTGCCGCCTCGCGCCCGATGTAGACACCAGCGGCCGTGGCGAACACGCCGTCGTGCACATGAGCGAACGACGGCGGAAAAGCATCGACGGGCTGGTGTTCCTGAAGCAGCCGCGCCGGTGGCTCGTAGATGAGATGACGGCGGATTATGCGGAGTATTTCACGGTCGACCCCGGCCGAACGCGACTGGAACTGCATCCCCCCGATCGGCTCGAGTCCGTCTCCGGGGGCACAGTTGGTGTATATCGCCGTGCCGAAATCGCTAGCCGCCACTGTCCCTCCGTGGTACGAGGTTGTACCAGCTGAGCAGCCAGACCAGCGGATCCGCTACCCGCTTCGGTTGCACGCCGCCCCTGGCCACCCTGAGCCCCTCGTAGTCCGGCTGGCGGCCAAGCGAAGATAGCGCGGAATACCGGTAATGTGCGTAATGCGCCTCCATGTGCTCGTCGATGTCGCGTGCTCCCCAGTCGCGGATCAATTCGCGCACGGAGTCGTGGATGGCACGGCCTGCCGCCTCGTCGTACCAGGAGTCGTCCGCTTCGGCCCGGAAAATTGGATGGCCCTTGCCCAGGACGCCTTCGAATGCGTCGATCTTGGCGAACGCTAGAGCCACCGGTTTCGTGATCTTCCCTCCCCGCAGTACCCCCTCCGCGTTTCGCAGGATGTTGGTCACCTGCGACAGGACGTCGATTGCATTAAAGGCCGCGGTCGGCGCGGACTTCGGCAACGCCAGGTCCTGCACGGCTTTGGGCAGCGTGAACGGATCGAGCATGAGGATGAATGCGTCGACATTGGTCAGGAACTTCAGTTCCTCGATGGCGCGCTGCGTGCCCAGCGACTCGCCGGCCGTGTCTAGGAACGACAAGTAGCTGCTCTGATAGCGGTGGAGGAGCGACTCGGAACGTCGCCGCCATTCGAATACCAAAGGCTCGCTCCGGCCCGTCGCCGGGTGCGGCGTCAGTTCGGGCAGCGTGCCGAGTTCGAAGATGGCGTTGACGTTCTCGGTCAGCCACGTGCGGGCCTCGTCTCCGTATAGTGACACATCCGCCGTGAATCGATCACGCAGCACGGTGCGCAGGTGGCTGGCGATGACGGTGAGATAGACGGTCTTTCCAGTTCTTTGCGCCCCGATCAGGGCGATAACAGGACTGAAGCCGCCGCCGAAGTTGGCCGGCAAGGGCGTATGGCACGCCGGGCAGGCGTGCTGGCCTGTTTTCCCGCGGCAACGCGGGCAAGTCTCCCGGCGCGGCGAAGGCAGCCACCTCCACCGGCGCGAGAACACCGGATACATCGGTTCTTCCGAGTACGTCTCGTCTTTACGCCGCTGGTCAACGCTCTTCTGGCAGCGTTCGTAACCGGGAGCGTTCCTTCCCGAGCAGACAAACTCAAGAAACAGCCGATTGATCGGGCGGTAGCAAAACGGGCACGTTACCATTACCTTGAACACCGTCAGATCTCCCGTCCCTTGCTGTGGACCTCGTCGACCACAACCGGACCTGACATGGTTTCCGCCCGGCAGTACATATAGCGGGGACGGTTCATCGCGCTGAGGTCAGGCAGGGTCAGCATCACCTCATGCGAGCGTCCGGGGCCGAGCTTGAGGTTTTCTATCTTGGCGAGGACGACTTCAGCGGCCGGCGTTTTTATGGACATCACGACCGTGAGACCGGCACAAGGCAGGTCCGTTGTGAGGATCACCAGGCGTCTGGCTGACCACCAGCCCGGGCCGCGCACACGGTACGAACGGGTGCGGCTCACCTGCCAAGGCCGGACGCGGCACACCTGGTAGGTCAGCGTCGGCGTCTGGGCCTGGGCGCGGGCCGTCGCGGGCACGGATACCAGCAACTCGGCCTCGCGGCGCACCAGACCGCAGATCTGTACCTCGGCTGCGTCGCTGACCTGGAAGGTCACCCGGCCGTGGCGCCTGAACTCGTGCAGCGTGACCTCGCGCGGCCAGTCAACGCCGCCGGCCCGGCAGACGACCCTGGCCATCGTTAGGCCCTCGGGCCAGTCCCAGCTCACATGGACGTCCGGACCGTTTCGGATGGCCTCGGGAAGAGTTACCGCCGGAACGACGTCGACGGTGACGGCGTGTCCGCGGACGGCGAGATTGCCCGCGACCGCGAACGGGATCAGGATCCAGCAGCCGGCGGGCAAGGTCACCTCGGCGGTGGTCCCGCCGAGAGCTTCTCCGTCGGCTGCCGGGTCGCCGACATTCCCGGCTTCTTCCAGGGTCAGCGAATCTCCTGCCGCGCCGGCCGGCTCGGTCGGGGCCTGGCGCAGCAGAAGCGACACACCCGGCGGCAATGTGTCCCACCGCAGCGCAACCGCTGAGATGCCTTCCTGCCGGGCGCGATCCCTTTCCAGCTGCGGTGGTGGCGGCCGGCCGACGACCGTTACGTCGACACTGCGATATTCGCCCCGGTACGCCATGCCGCTCTCCGGATCCCGGTAGATCGGCACGACGCTATAGGTATGACGGCCGGGGGGCGGGTGCCGATCGTGGAAGCCATCGGGGCGTGACGGGATCACCGCGGCGTCGGCCGGGTCCGCCGATGACCCGGCCGGGGTCCGCCACACTTGCGTCTCGCGGAGGTTGGCGCGCGTCTGCCACCGGCCCATCACCCCGCCGTCGGAGACCTGCGACGCGACCAGGCCGGCGACCTGTGGCGTGAACACCGCGACGGTCTGCATTCTCGGCGGCTGAACATCGGAGTCCGCGAGGTGAATCCGGATCCGGTATAGCAGCGGCTGGCCGGCGGGCGGCTCACGGTCCTCAATCGTGTTGCCGGATGTCGTCCACCGACGAGGTTCGACTCCAGGGCGAGCCATGCGTTCGACCGTGAACCTGACGTCAGGCGCATCCGCCGGCGCCGGCCAGCGGACGACCACGCGATCGTCCAGTTGGTCGGCTGTTACCTCCGTCGGCTGAGGTGCCTTCCTCGGCTGAAGTGCTTTTCTCGGCCGAGGTTCCTCTGCCGGCTGAGGTTTCTCCTTTGGCGGCGGTGCTGACCCGGCGCCGTCGGTGACGCCGGAGACGGGCGGATCGGACGCGTGCGGCGGATCGGCAGGCTCGGTCATCTGATTCGGCGCGTCGTCACGGAGACCGGGCGTCGGCTCCGCCTCGGGCACCGGCTCTTCCCGTGGCGTCGTCTCCGCGCCGATCTGATCACGCCACCATTGCGGATCCTGGTAGGGGATCGTGCGGCGCAACTCCTCGTCGCCGGCAAGGAAACGCGTGCAGACCTCGGCGATTCTCGGAGCACTCCCGGACTGCCGGCGCCACAGCCCGACGACCTGATCAATCCAGCCGATCAAGTCGCCGCCAGCCATGTCGAGATGACGTTGATCCAGTGCATACCGTTCGGTCACCGAGGGCAGCTCACCGTCGTCCGGCAATGGCCGGAGAACCCGGTTGATGTAGTCATTGCGATCGAAAACCAACGATGCCGTGTCACTGGCGGAATGGTAGAGATCCAGTGCGGCCCCGAGCGGCCGACGTGGATCACGCTTTTGCAGTCGGCTGAGCTGCTGCCATACGTGACGCGCCTGACGTTCACGGACCTCGGCCGGACGATTTCCCGCCGCCACAACCAGGTGACTTTTCGTGATCCGTTTAAGATCCTCGCTGCCGAATCCCTGTCGCAGCGACATCTGGAGTTCTTCGAGTCCCTCGGCGAAAGGGCCGGGGGGGCGGCCAGGAATGCTCGCGCTCGCGACGAGGTTCGTTACCGACATTCGGCCGCTTCCCCCGGGTCGGTCCATAAGGGCGTTGAGGCGGCCGAACATTGTGTCGGCGTCGCTGTCCTTCTCGATGATCTCCGACCTCAGCACCAGCCGGTTCCTCGGTGTGTTGAATCCGGTCGGGCGGCCTCCGAAGCGGTCGAATTCGATCAGCGCAATTGCTTCATGGCCAGCAGCGATCGGGCGCACGCCATTGTCGTCACTCAGCGCGCTGTTTGCCAGGCCCGGCGCGATAATCGCCGATCCGCCATGGCGAGCGCAATTGCTGAATAGCCGGACGTGGTCACGAGGAGCGTCGGGACGAAATGGATTTACATTGGCGGTGTACGCCGGGACGCAGAGGATATCCGCCCGCTGTTTCCTGATGTCCTCTTCGCCCCGCAGGTAATCAAGGCAGACCGCCACGCCAACCCTGATCTCACGATCGCCCAGCCGCAGCGTTTCTACTATCGGACCAGTCCCGTTAGCGGCGTCTTCATCGACGGCGGGATATTTCTTGGTGATAAGCGCGATCTCGTCGCCACAGATCAGGACGGATACATTTCGCTCCACAAGATCCATATCCCGGGGAGCTCCGGCATTACGTAGCTCTTCCGCTTCGTCCTCGTTCCGGATCAGGCCCAGTCCCGCGACGATGGCGCGGGACGCGGCGTGCTCCCGCAACCGGGGCAGGCAGGCGACCGGAACGGCGTACTCAGGAAACACAACGATGTCCGCCTCGTGCTCGGTGGCGTACCGCAGCACCTCCGTCAGGCGGACCGCCACCGCGTCGGCCACGATATCCAGGACCTGCTGGTAGACCTCGGGTACTTCGAGTTCGCTGCAGAGCGTGGCAACGGACAGTCTCCGGCGATCCTGGGCAGAGCGCTCGGGCGGGAGAGAATCCAGCCGGGGCTCAGCCGGCTCCCACAGCCTGCGCTTACGGGCCTGCGGTATGACGTCGAGTTGCACGACGCACAGGCGCAGCGGCCGGTCAGCCCCGGACGGCACGGTCCGCCTCCGTCAGCGCGGCCGGCAATTGGGTCGGCCCGCGAAATGCCGAGGCCAGGCGTTCCGCGTATATATACGGACGGAATCCCCTGCTTTGCTCTAGGTAGTCAATGTAGGGTTTCGCGGCTGCCATGGTGCCGCTGTACGAGCGGCCCATGCTGCGCTGCACGGCCGCGAGTTCGACATATCGCGCATCGCAGCCGATCGCGATCGAGTTCATGGTGGCGAGCGTGTATCCGACCGCGGCGCGTACTTCCTCGGGAAGACTGGCTATGTCTGCTGGTGGACGGCCGGACACCCGCTCGTATATAAGTTTGCGGCCGCTCCGTACTTCAGGTGCCAGGTATCGCTCGTGAAGCTGGAAGAATGCGGCCAGCTGATCGGCACGCCTTGACCGCCGGAACCCGAAGAGCGCGACCGCCACCGCTACCGCAGGGGAAATCAGGGCGAGCCAGTCAGAAAATGACACCTATAGGTATTACCGATTCATGCCGCTCGGTAAACATAGTTGAGCAACCAAACTCCCTGGCCTGGTACGAGTGAACGTAGCGCATGAGCTCACCTCGGAGAACCGTGATCGAAGCTAAGGGCTGCACGAAAGCCGTTCGCGCATGCATAAGTCGACATAAAGCAGCTCAAATCATCTCAAATCGTCACATTTTAGGTTATTGATGAAAGCTGAATATATTGATTCAGCATCGCCTATTTGGCATTCGCGATACCGGAGCTCTACTTGTAACGCCTGCGATGCTCGTTCGCGGGGTGACACTGAACCAGCAGCCTGGACGCCGGGCGCCGCGCTGACTTGCTAGGTCGATGACCAGTAGGCGGTTTCGCCGATCGGTACACCGACAGTTTACGCTGAGTCACTGGTTTCGATCAGTTACCACCCATTGCCACGGCGGGGCCCAGCACAGCTTCTGCGGCTCTATCTCCGCAGGTCCAGCGGCGGAGATGTGGTAGATCAGGTATTCGTAGCGGTGCCACCCGAGGTAAGGACCCGCAGGTCGGGCACGCCATCGCCGTTGAGGTTGGCCGCTTCCACGGTGGACAGCGCTTGACCCGTTGCCGGCGCTGGGAGATCTAATTTTGGTTTAGGACAGCGTGTCGACGCGAACGCCGTTGCCGTAACCGATCACACCTCGCCACAGGTAGAGGGCGTCCTCGGCATGGGCCCTGCGCTCCCCCACCGACCTCGTTCGTGATCCATGACACGCGACTGTTCGACGCGCCCCAAGCAACGGGTCTGCCCATTGTCGACTCGCCTACCTGACAGCAATTGCATGCCTGTCCCAAGACATCGGGACCCAGTGACAGGCCAAGCGGCAAAGAAGTTTTCTCCGGACGGAAGCGTGGAACGGGCGGATCTGCCGTGTCCCGTCTCGTTGGCCGCCAGACATGGGCGCGGTCATGAGCTGCAGCGCCTCAGATGCGTGAGACGAGTCGTGGGCAGCTTGTCTCACGCATCATGGGGCAGATTATGGTTAGGTCACGAGGCAAGCTGGGAAAGGGACGGCAGATGCTGGCGGAGGCCCTAATGGCGCTGGCGTCGCTGGCTGGCAACACGGTAGTGGCCGCTGCTACCACCGACGTGTGGGAGGCGGCCAGGCGCAAGTTCGCCCGGCTGCTGGGCCGCGGCGACCCGCAGCAGGAACACCTGGCGGAGCAGCGGCTAGAGGAAACCCGCCAGCAGCTCACGAGGGCGGAGGGCGCCGATCTGGAGCGCGCCCGCGCCCTTCAGGCGGAGCGTTGGGCTGGGCGGCTGGCGGATCTGCTGGAGGAGGATCCGGGCGCGGAGGCTGACCTGCGGGCCCTGGTCGACGAGATCCGATCGGTGTTGCCCGCCGGGGTGGTGTCAGCGGCGGATCACGCTATCGCGGCGGGGCGGGATGTGAACATCTCGGCATCCGGCGGCGGGATGGCCGTGGGGGTGGTCCACGGGAACGTGGCGTCGCCGGACCCTCTTGGACCGGGCCCGGTCCAGGGCTGACCGCGCCCGGAGCCCGTTCGGCCGGCCCGGACATCACCGCGGGCGGCTTGGTCCTGGGCCAGTACGGCGGTGTCGCTGTCGGCCACGCGGAGTCTGTCTTTGTGGGCGGGCGGGCGCCGGCGTCGTGGCCGTACCGGGTCGGGGTGGTGCCCGGCCAGGCGGAATCCTTCCAGCGGCGCGGCGTGGCTACCGTGCTGGATAAGACGGTGGCCGACGGCCGGGCGGTGGTGCCATGCCAGGTGCTGACCGGAACCGGCGGGGTGGGCAAGACGCAGCTGGCCGCCGCGTATGCGCGCGCCACGTGGCAAGGGGGGTCGGTGGATCTGCTGGCCTGGGTCATCGCGGGCAGCCGCGATGCCGTGGTGGCGGCATATGCGCAGGCTGGCGTGGAGGTGGCCGGCGCTGACCCGGGTGACCCGCAGCAGGCCGCGGGACGATTCTTGACCTGGCTCGAGACGACAGAGCGGCGGTGGCTGCTGGTCCTGGATGACCTGGCCGACCCCGCCGACCTGCGCGGGCTGTGGCCCCCGGCCAGCGCTCACGGCCGGGTCCTGGTCACCACCCGCCGCCGCGATGCGGTGTTGTCCGGCGAGGGCCGCCGCCTGATCGACGTCGGCCTGTTCACCGCCGGGGAAGCCATCGCCTACCTGACCGCTAACCTCGCAGCCCACCACAGGACGGATCAGCCCGACCAGATCGCGGGCCTGGCCGCCGACCTGGGGTACCTGCCGCTGGCGCTGGCCCAGGCCGCGGCCTACCTGACCGACCTGGACCTGGACTGCGCACGCTACCGGGAGCGGCTGGCCGACCGCCGCCGGACCCTGCCCGACCTGGTGCCGGACGACAGCGGCCTGCCTGATGACCACCGCACCGCGCTGGCCGCCACCTGGTCGCTATCGATCGAGCAGGCCGACCGACTGCGCCCGGCGGGGCTGTCCCGCCCGATGCTAGAGCTGGCCAGCATGCTGGACCCCAACGGGATCCCTCAGGCAGTACTCATCAGCCCGCCCGCCCGGGCCTACCTCACCCGGTACCGCACCGGCAGCGCGGGCACCGGCAGCCAGGCCGCCGGCGTCGGCGGCGGGAGCCCGGATGCGGGGCCACGGGTCGATGCCGGAGACGCAGCCGACGCGCTGCGGTGCCTGAGCCGGCTCAGCCTGGCTGAACTCGACCCCGCTGCCGCGCACCGGGCGGTGCGCGTGCACAACCTCATCCAGCGCGCCGCCCGCGAAAGCCTGCCCGAAGGCCGCCGGGCTCCGCTGGCCCGTGCCGCCGCAGACGCTTTGCTGGCGGCCTGGCCCGATATCGAGCGCGACATCGCCCTGGCCCAGGCGCTGCGCTCGAGCACCGTCATCCTGGCAGGCCACGCCGAAGACCACTTGTGGCGGCCCGACGGGCACCCGGTGCTGTTCCGGGCCGGCCAGAGCCTCAGAGACGCACGGCTGGTCACGGCCGCCAACGCCTACTGGCAGGACCTGCACTTCTGCGCGCTCCGCTACCTGGGCAGCGACCACCGCAACACCCTGGCCGCCCGCGAGAGCCTCGCCGCGTTGCAGGGGGAGGCAGGCGACTCGGCCGGCGCCGCGGCCGCCTACGAGGAGCTGCTGGCCGACACTTTGCGGGTGCTGGGCCCCGACCATCCGGACACCCTAAGCGCCCGCCACTACCTCGCCCACTGGCGAGGGCAGGCGGGGGATGCGGCCGGCGCCGCGGCCGCCTCCGAGACAGTGCTGGCTGACACTTTGCGAGTGCTGGGCCCCGACCATCCGGACAGTCTAAGCGCCCGCCACTACCTCGCCCACTGGCAGGGAGAGGCGGGGGACCCGGCCGGCGCCGCAGCCGGTTTTGAAGCGCTGCTAGTC
>Ga0306920_100007934_pt1 | contig 14040 bp, 10 predicted proteins | sample flu12Cox44000170_FD_204666 | JGI IMG/M metagenome (GOLD analysis project Ga0306920, IMG submission 204666) | Lab enrichment of tropical soil microbial communities from Luquillo Experimental Forest, Puerto Rico - flux4day.12C.oxic.44.000.170 (v2)... | ecosystem: Environmental > Terrestrial >...
AGCGGTCGCTGAAATCGGCGCATCGAGGGTTACAGAGCGTGTGACCGAGTGCAGGTCGGCGAAACGAACGCGAACTGTCACAGTCCGACCGGGCCGGGATCTCGCCCGAAGCCTGCTAGCGACCCTATCCGCAAGATGACGTAGCGTGGGTCGGAAAACTTGCTCTTCAGCAGGCTTCTTGCCGAGCGCTGACTGGGCTCCGGCCGATTGTGCTCGATGATGCGTCCTGATCGCCCTTGGATCGCGATTCCACGCGAGCGCAGTCAGCTTCTTTCCGGACGCGCGGCCGAGTAGTCGCTCGAGTGAGTAGCCTGGCATCTTCGCTAGCTGCCCGATGGTATGGACGCCAATCTCGGCCAGCCGCGCCCGAGTAACCGGGCCCACTCCCCACATCAATTCGACGGGCAGGTCGTGAAGGAAATCCAACTCGGTCTCGGGATCCACAACAACCAACCCATCTGGTTTGGCCACTTGCGAGGCAATTTTCGCGAGGTGCTTGGTGCGTGCCACGCCGATCGAGATTGGAAGGCTAAGCTCTGCGCGCACGCGACGACGTATTGCTCTCGCGATCTCAGGCGGCGAACCGAAAAGGTGGGTGCACCCCGCAACGTCAGCAAAGGCCTCGTCGATGGAAATCCGTTCGACGAGAGGAGTGAAGTCATTGAGCACATTGATGGCAGCATCGCCCAACCGCTGGTAATCCTCGAAATGCCCGCCAACAAAGATCAGTTGTGGACACAGCTCACGGGCCCGCCGTTCCGACATACCGCTACTGACTCCAAATGACTTGGCTTCATAAGAGGCGGCGAGCACCACCCCGCCGCCAACGGCGATGGCTTTGCCGCGCAAGGACGGGTCGAGCAGTTGCTCGACCGATGCATAGAAGGCATCGAGGTCAGCGTGGAGGATGGTGGCTGTTGTCTCCATCCCGACCGTCCAACCGCGAAATTTCGGAAGTGGTCAATCGTAATCATTACGACTGAGCACACCGCTCCTGACAATGCCGGCCAGGTTGACCTCTAAATCTTCGTCACCGCGCCTTGCGCATCCGCCCGCGCGCGAAGCCTGTCGAGATCCAACGTCGCCTCCCGAGGTCGCAAATCGCTTCGTCGACCTCCGCCCCAAGCAGGGGTGGGCCTCGGCCTCGAATTTTTTTTGAACGTTCCGATGCATTCACGTCTGCATACCCACTGCCGCGCCATGAGAACAAAATGGGAACAGCGAGTCAATGGGAAGATCCATAGGTCGGAGGCTTGGGCTCTTCGTCCAACGGTTCATGCGCGCCACCGAGCCACTGGAGCTTTGGAAAGGCCCCTTGGCTGCTCTCGGGAAGTTCGGGACCAGCCGTTCGGCTAGTAGAAGGGAATTGGTGTCGATGTCATATCGCGAGCAGGCAATTTTTCTTGGAGAAATGGTCATGGTCGAACCCGGCAGTCCCCTTCTCGCATTCTCTGACCACGTCGCGGAGCTTGTCGAACGCACCGCAGGCACCATTGTCGCGGTTCATGGCGGAGGGCGGTGGCCCGCCAGCGGCATCCAGTGGCGTTCCGGAGTCATCGTCACTGCGGAAGAAGCCTTGGAGCGCGACGAGAACATCAAGCTTACGCTTCCCGGCGGGCGCGTCGCCGACGCTTCGCTGGCGGGCCGCGACCCCACCACTGATGTGGCTGTGCTTCGTTTCCAGCCGGACGGGCTTCCGGTAGCGACAACCGCCGAGGCCCCGTTGCGCGCTGGTCAGGTCATATTGGCGGTGGGGAATCATGACGGCGCGCCACTCGCCGCGCTCGGCATCGTCGCTCTCGCGGGTGGGGCTTGGCACAGCCTTCGCGGTGGCACCATCGACAGCCTCATTCGCCTTGACCTGGCACTCAGTCCCGCGGCCGAAGGCGGCGCACTTGTCGACTTGCAGGGCCGTGTCGTCGGGATGACCGTGCTCGGTCCGCGCCGCCGGGCGCTTTCGATACCAAGCTCAACCGTTGATCGCGCCGTCGATCAGCTGTTGGCGAGAGGACATGTCTTTCGCGGCTATCTCGGTGCCGGCCTCCAACCCATGAAGCAGGAACGCGCGTCCGACGGATCGCAGGCTTCGGGCGGCCGGCGCGGCGTTCTCGTCGTGAGCATCGATCCGAACGGACCGTCTGCGCGCGCGGGAATTCTCGTCGGTGATATCGTCACCGCCTGGAATGGGAAGCCGATCGAGCGCGTGCGCGAGATCATGCGGCTGCTCGGACCCGAGAGTGTCGGGAACACCGTTGATCTCGCATTGATACGCGGTGGTGTGCCGACTACGCTGCGGGTTGTCATCGGCGAGCGATCCGTGGCGTAGTCGCGGGCGGCGATTGGAGAAGGCCTGCCTTCATGGTGGCCGTCGCGATTTTCTCCACGGATCCGGTCTTGCGCCGTAACCTCGAACAGCTGCCACGCGACGAGCCGGCGGTCGTCATCGTGGGGGTTTTCGACCAGCCGTCTTCCTTCCCGGAGCCGGTCAGTCGCGATCGCGTCGATGTCCTCCTGGCGGACGCCCGAACACAAGAGCTGTTGGCCGAATATCGCGGCAGATACCGCGGGGTAGCTTTGGTGGTTCTGCTCGACGGAACGGACAGCGAGGACGCCGTTCACGCGCTTAGCGCGGGCGCGCGCGCCGTCCTCGATCGCTCGGCCGGCCGTAATGAGATTATCGCAGCCGTCAAGGCAGTTACCGCCGGGCTTGTCGTCGTGCCACCGGACCTCCTTGCGACGTTGTTCAATGAGGCTCCGTTTGCCGATGATTTGTTCAAGGCCAATGGTGCCGGCCGCGCCCGATTGACGCGCCGTGAGCTCGAAGTGCTCGCGGCAATGGCGGATGGTGCTTCAAACAAAGCGATTGCCCGTCGCTTGGGTATTTCGTTCCACACCGCCAAGTTTCACGTCGCCGCGATACTCGCCAAACTTGACGCAGACAGTCGGACCGAAGCGGTGGCGAAGGCCGCGCAGCTGGGACTCGTGATGCTGTGATATTGGGACCAATTGCGCGTTGCGCGCCTGCGACCGACTGCGCTGATCGGCTCACGGATCTGTCTCCCCTATCAGTGGGGAGGGTAAATCGATCGCAGAATGACAGGTTACGGAATATCGTCCTTTGGGGGATACGGGCCGGGTGGTTCATTCGATGAGTTTGGATCGTTCCCGTCATTTCGGTCCGCAATCGTAGAGCGTGCCGTTCCTACAGGCCCATCAGCCTTGGGTCGGCCTCGCAATGCCCCCGCCATCCGCCTCCCGTTCCTGCGAGAGCAGCACCGCGTAGTCGGCGGGACTAACCGGCGCGAAGCGCGTGATCACCAGCACGTCGAGCGTCGCCGCCAGTTCTGTCTGGATTGCGCCGGACATCAGAGCGCCCCGCAGCAGCTCGACGATGTCGTCCGCAACCGCCGGTGAGGCAACCAGCGGCGGAATCGGGGTCATCGCCGTTGACTCTACCGTTCGAAGCCTGGAGGCCGTCTCCGGCTCGTGGCGCTTGAGCAGATCATGCACGTAGGAGTCCAGCGGACCTACGTCAATCTTTCCTTCGATAACGTGCTCGATCACGCGCCGCGGCGTAATGAGCGGACCAACCCATTGGGCGAACAACGGCTCTTCTTGTTCATGACGCAACAGGTGATAACGAACCGCGTTGTAGCCGGATTGCGAGTGCCCGAGTGTCCAGCCGATGCGCCCGCCAAACGTGTCGCTCAGGCGTGCGAAGGGGCGATCGGCGCGCACGATGAAATCGGTGCAATATCGCGGCAGTCCGCCATAGCGCGGCGGCGAAGGAACCGGTGCCGCGATGAGGCTTGGTTTCCAGGCAGCAGAAGCAAAGGGAAACCCGCACATGAAGGTTGCGCCTAGATCCTCGCGCGCCCAAAGCGTTTCGAGAGGCGCTGGTGCGGCATGGTCGACATATTCGAGGGGAACGCTTGATGTCCTCGCCACCCAGTCAAACAACGTCCGCCAGGCCTCGCGCACTGCTGGCGTGACCGCATACATCCGCGCGTTGGCGACGAGTATCATCGTTTCAGGCGTAGCGAAGTCCATGTCCGATGCCGAGCCGAGCCGCCTTCTCCAACATGGCACGACCGAGAGCGATGTCGGAAAGCGATAGGCCGCGATGCCAGAAGAGAATTGTCTCGTCCTCGCGTTGTCGACCTGGTTTGCGGCCGGCGACGATCTCGCCCATTTCCGCATGCAGCGTTGCCTCCGATAACTTGCCGGCCTCGACATGTGCGCGCAGCGAGCCGAATTGTCCGCTCTTGCACTGGCCCCAATCATCAACGACCATTTTGGACATTATATCGGTGAGCGAGAGTTCAACGGCGCTCATGGTGCCGTAGGGAACGACGAAAGCGCCCTTCTTGATCCACTCAGTCTTCAACATTGCTGCGGGCTCGGGCAAGCGCGAGGCCTCCACCACGATGTCGGCGCCCTCGACGCAGGAATGCCAATCTGGCGTTGCCTTCACGGGCTTGCCGAGATCCTTTGAGAGCCGCGCGGCGAATGCGTTGCGGCTTTCCGGCCGGCGCGAATGAACGCGGATTTCCTCGAAATTGAACAGGCGATCGAGCAGGCGCACGTTCCAGTAGGCCGTGCCGCGGGCGCCGACTTGGCCTAGCACGCGCGAATTCTTGCGCGCCAGATATTTGGCGCCGATCGCGGTTACTGCGCCGGTGCGCATGTCGGTCAGGTGACTGCCGTCGATGATCGCCTTGGGCACGCCGTTGCGCGGGTCCATCAGCAGCAGGAGCCCGACCTCGGACGGAAGCCCTTCCTTGTAGTTGTCGACGTAGTCGCTGATCACCTTGACGCCGGCGAGGTTGATCGGCGCGCGGAACGAACCGCGCAGCACGTTGAAATGCCCCGGCACGCCGGCATCCGGGACTAGATGCACGCGCGGTTCGATGACCGTCTCGCGCCGACCCTGCGCCGCGAGCCCGGCCTCGACGGCTGCCAGAATTCCGTCGTCGGCAAGCGCAAGCGCTTCGACATCGAGTGCATTCAAGTAGTGCAAATAGATCGGCGGCATCGAACGGGCTTAAGGCGCGACCTTGATATTGGCGTCACGGATCACTTTCGCCCAGCGTGCCGTATCGGCCGCGATCACGGCGGCAAGCTCGGCCGGCGTGTTACCGACGGGCTCTGCTCCTTGCGCCTCGAGCCCAGCCTTTGCTTCGGGCGCATTGATCGCCTCCACGGCGCCGTCGTGAAGCTTGGCCACGATCGCCTGCGGTGTGCCGGCCGGGGCCATTAGGGCATACCAGGACACGGCTTCGAACCCGGGCACGTCGGCTGCCCCTGCAATCGTCGGCACATCGGGTAGGGTGGTGCTGCGTGTCTTGCTAGCAACACCTAGTGCGCGCAATTCGCCGCTGGCAATCAACGGCTTGGCGGTCGAAAGCTGGGAGAACATCATCGTGACCTCGCCGCGCAGCACATCGGTCAAGGCCGGCGTGACACCGCGATAGGTGACTTGCGTCATCGTGAAGCCCGCGCTCCGCGCAAGCAGCTCGGCGGCAAGATGCGCGATGCTGCCAGCGCCGGGCGTCGCATAGGTAAGGTTCGCGCCTTTCGTCCGGCCGAGCGCGATCAGGTCCTTTAGCGACTTGATCGGCGATCTCGCGCTGATAACGAGTACGTTCTCGACATTCGCGATCTGAGTGATAGGCGCGAATTGCCCAAGTTCGTAGGGCAGGTCGGTGAACAGCGACGGATTCACCGCGGCGTTGCCCACCGGCACTAGGGCGAGCGTGTACCCGTCTGGAGGGGACTTGGCCACCGCGGCCATGGCAATATTGCCGTTCGCGCCGGTCCGGTTCTCCACCACCACTGCTTGGCCCCACTTCTTCATCAGGCGGTCGCCGATGATGCGTGCCAGCGCATCGGGCGCGCCGCCGGCGGCGAAGCCGACGATGATGCGGATTTGCTTCGAAGGATAATTGGTCTCGTCATCCAACGCGGAGACCGCGGATGCGATCGGTGTCAGAAGCAGGACTGTTGTCAGCAATCTTGCGGCGATCGTCACTGCTTCACGCATCACATCCGCCGATGACCGGGCCTTATCAGAGGTTGGCTCACGGGCTTGGTCGATTCAACCCCTCGCTGCCAGGCGTGACGGCAGGCACGATGCAAGATCATTACGTCGTTGCTTGATTTGATTTTTCCTATCGGCAATTTCGCTCGATCGGGGTTCGATTTGGGGAGTGTGCTCGTCTAACGTTCCCCCGTGCGATTGCAGCGCGTTGTCCGGCCCCAGATGGCGCTCACAAGCGCCGATGGCCGAGAGGTGCCGAAGCGTCGAAGAGAAGTTTATGGCAGACCAGGTCTTTTTCGGTACGGTTGTCCTTCCAGATCGAATTATTGACGGCGGGTACGTGCTCGTTGGGGATGGGCTGGTGCAGGCCGTCGGGTCGGGGGCGGCACCGTCGGGCGAACGTCATGGCGGCAACGGGTTTCTTGTTCTTCCTGGCGCGATTGACGCTCAGGTGCACAGCCGCAGTCAGAAGGGCCAGGAAGACTTTGTATGGTCAACTCGCAGCGCCGCGGCGGGCGGCGTGACGACGATCGTCGATATGCCCTATGACGACGGTTGTCTGATCGCCACGGCTGAGCGCTTCCGCAGCAAAGTGTCAGAGGCGAGCGTGCAGTCGCGGGTTGATTTTGCCCTCTACGCCACCGTCGATCCTCAAGAGGGAGCGACGCGCATCGGAGAGCTGGTCGACGCGGGCGCGGCCGCCTTCAAATTCTCGACTTTCGGCACCCATCCGCACCGTTTTCCACGCATCCCGCCGCGAACGCTCCACGCCTGCTTCTCGGCTATCGGACCACGCGGGCTGTTCGCTGGCATCCACAACGAGAACGACGAAATGGTGCGCGCCTTCACGGCGGAGATCGAGACGCGTGGCATTACAGATTACCGCGCGCACGGCCTGTCGCGTCCGCCGATTACCGAATCGCTTGCCACCGCCGAGGTCTACGAATTGGGCGCCGATACCGGGTGCCCGGTGCATATCGTGCACTGCTCGATCGGGCGGGGATATCAACTCGCGGCCACCTATCGCGCGCAGGGGCACGCCGCGACCATCGAGGCCTGTATTCATTATCTTACGCTCGACGAAGAGAATGACGTGCGCCGCCTGGTCGGTAAGGCCAAGATCAATCCGCCGCTGAGGTCGCGGCGTGAGGTCGAAGCATTGTGGCATCACCTTGCCGCCGGCAACGTCACCGTTGTTTCGACCGATCACGTAAGTTGGTCGGAGGACCGCAAGTCCGATCCGGACATGCTCAAGAATGCCTCAGGCGTACCTGGGCTCGAGGTACTCTATGCCCTGCTGATTAAGGGGCTCACCGAGCGCAATCTGCCGCTGACGTACGCCGCGCGGCTGCTGGCTCACAACCCCGCCGCGCTGTTTCGTATTGCCCACTTGAAAGGCGCGCTTGCCGTCGGCCGCGATGCCGATGTCGTGCTGATGCGACGCGATTCCTATCGGTATCGTGCCGCCGACAGCGGCGACAATTTCGTATCCTGGAGCCCCTATGACAATATCGAACTGCCGTTTCGGCTGGTTGCCACCTTCCTGCGGGGGGCCTGTGTTGCCGCAGACGGCCGCGTGATCGCCGAGCCGGGCCACGGGCGCTTCGTCAGGCCGCGCCTCCCGGCGCATTGAATGCGGAGCCGAAGTTTGGCTTCGACCAACCTACCGCTCGATGCCGATCGCCTCTGGGGCGACGTGATGGCACTCGCCGAGATCACCGACCCGGAGCGTCCCTACACCCGTCGCTCCTTTAGCCCCCTATTTCTCGAAGGACGGGCTTGGCTCGCCAAACGGTTTGCGGATGCAGGCCTCGCGGTGCGCATCGATACCGCTGGCAATCTGATCGGGCGGCTCGAGGGCACGGACCCGTCGCTCGGCGTGATCGCGGTCGGGTCGCACAGCGACACTGTGCCTTCGGGCGGGCGCTTCGACGGGATTGCGGGCCTGGCGACGGGCCTCGAGGTCGTGCGGTCGCTTCGTGACGCCAGCGTGCGGCTTGGTCACCCGATCGAGATCATCGATTTCCTCGCAGAAGAGCCGAGCGAATATGGCCTGTCATGCATCGGCAGCCGCGGCATGGTGGGTGCGCTCGATGCCGGGATGCTCGAGCTGACGGAACCGGGGGGCGAGAAGCTTTGCGAAGCGCTGCGCCGTGTCGGCGCCGACCCCGATCGCCTCGCGGCGGCACGGCGCCACGACATTAAGGCGTTTCTGGAGTTGCATATCGAGCAGGGCATCGTGCTGGAATCGCAATCGCTCGACGTCGGTGTCGTCACTTCGATCGTAGGCATCCGCCGTATCGAAATCGTCTTTGAGGGCGCGGCTGATCACGCGGGCACCACGCCGATGACGTTGCGGCACGACGCGCTGGTCGCCGCGGCTAATACAGTCGCCGCAGTGCGTCGCATCGCCGAACAATTGGCCGCAGAGGGGCCGGATTATTTCGTTGCCACCGTGGGCATTCTCTCGGTAGAGCCGGGAGCGTCGAATGTCGTGCCGGGGCGCTGCCGGCTGGTCATCGATGCGCGGACCACCAATTCGGCGCTGACCCGGCGCTTCGTCGAGGCGCTGGAGCGAGACAGTGCGGCGTTCGCTGCGGCCGCCACGTCAAACGCACGCCGCTAGTCACGCTGTCCGATGCGCCGCCGGTTGCTTGCGATCCTGTCTTGCGCGCGGCGTTGCGGCGCGCGTCGCAGGAGCTTGGCCTTGGCGAGACCGATCTGGCCAGCGGTGCAGGACACGATGCAGCCTTCCTGAGCCGCATCTGCCCCTCGGCCATGATTTTCGTGCCATGCCGGAATGGCAAGAGTCACGCGCCAGAGGAATGGGCGGACCAGGAAGCGATTGCGCGCGGCGCCGCGGTCGTGCTGCAAGCGGTCAAGTCGCTGGATCAGTCTTGTGCCGCGTAAGCGATAGGCCGGAGAGGAGCGGTTGATGGGGCGCATTCTGGGATTGCAGGACGTCGAGGCGGCGATCCGGGGTGGCTCGGTCTTCGCGGCGGGCGGCGGCGGATGGGTCGATCACGGCCGGATGTTGGGTACCACAGCGGTCACGGTTGGGCAGCCGGAGATGGTGTCGATCGACGAGGTCCCCGATGATGCCTACATCGCAACGGCTGCCGCCATTGGCGCGCCTGCCGGCACGACACAATGGGAGATGCTCGGCGTCGATTACGTCAAGGCGGTTGAGATGATGCAGGACGCCTTGGGGGCGCCGATCTTCGGCCTGATGATCGGGCAGAACGGCATGTCCAGTACGATGAACGCATGGCTGCCGTCCGCTGTGTTAGGCACCAAGGTTGTCGATGCCGTCGGCGACATCCGCGCTCATCCGACAGGAGACATGGGCTCGATCGGCATGGCGAGCAGTCCGGAGCAGACCATCCAGGTTGCGGTTGGGGGACACCGCGCCAGCCATTCCTACATCGAGCTGGTGGTGCGAGGCGCGACGGCGAAAATATCGCCGATTCTGCGCAAGGCAGCTGACATGTCGGGCGGCTTCATTGCCAGTTGCCGAAATCCAGTGCGGGCCTCTTACGTCAGGAAGAATGCGGCCCTCGGCGGCATCTCGAAGGCTCTCGAACTCGGCCGCTCCATCATGGCGGCCGAGCCGCAGGGTGGCCGTGCGGTGATCGACGCGATCTGCAAGACGACGTCAGGCACGATTCTTGGCACCGGAACGGTGACACATAAGGCCGTGACCTATACCGAAGGAGCATTCGATGTCGGCACGATCTCAATCCGGTGCGCCGGGCGCGATCTCATTCTGCACGTCATGAATGAATACATTGCGGTTGCCGACGGCGACGGCAAGCGGCTCGCCACCTTCCCTGATGTGATCACGACGCTCGCCGCCGATGGCCGCCCGGTCAGCGTCGGCCATATTAAGGAGGACGCGGAGCTTTCGGTGTTCCACATCGACAAGTCGCATTTGCCGCTGAGTTCGTCCGTAAAGGACCCGGCCGTTTATCCTGTTGTCGAAGCGGCGCTTGGCATTCCGATCACGCCCTATGCACTCCGTTGAACGCTCATGGACAAGAACTTCACCGTCACGTCGGGATCGAATCTGCGCTGCCGGGGATGGCGGCAGGAGGGGCTGTTGCGGCTTCTCGAAAACGTACTGGCGGTCGGTGAAGACCCGGCGAACCTCGTGGTCTACGCCGCACTCGGCAAGGCGGCGCGCGATTGGCCGTCCCACGACAAAATCGTCGAGACGCTGAGGACCATGGCCGAGGGTGAGACTCTGATCGTGCAGTCGGGCAAGCCGATCGGCCTAATCAAGACCCACGAGAAAGCGCCTATTGTCGTCATGGCCAACTGCAACATGGTCGGCCAATGGGCGAAAGCAGAGAACTTCTACGAATGGCAGAAGCGCAATCTGATCTGCTGGGGAGGGCTGACAGCCGGCGATTGGCAGTACATCGGATCGCAAGGCGTCATTCAGGGCACGTATGAGATTTTCATGCGAATAGCCGAGCGCCATTTCAACAATAGCCTCAAGGGCCGCTTCATCCTGACTGCAGGCCTTGGCGGCATGGGTGGTGCGCAACCGCTGGCGGGCCGGATGGCCGGCGCCGTCATCCTCTGTGTCGAGATCGACGAGCAGCGCATCACAAAGCGCATGACCAATGGCTTCCTTGCACACCGCGCCGACGACCTGGAGGCCGCCATCAGCATGGTGGAGGCGGCGCGCCGCGAAGGGCGGGCGACATCGATCGGCCTGTTAGGCAATGCGGCGGATATTTACGAAACACTGCTCGCGCGAGGCATCATCCCCGACGTTGTCACGGACCAGACCTCTGCACACGATCTGATTTACGGCTACGTCCCTGCGGGCCGTAGCCTCGCCGAAGTGCGGCGGATACGCGAGAGCGATCCGAAGACTTTGATGCAGGAAAGCCGCGCTACGATCGTGCGTCACGTGCGGGCGATGCTTGGATTCAAACGCGCGGGCGCCGTGGTTTTCGACAACGGCAACTTGATCCGCACCCAGGCGCGCGACGGAGGCGTCGCGGACGCATTCGACATCCAGATTTTCACGGAAGCCTACCTGCGTCCGCTGTTTGCGCGGGCCATCGGTCCGTTCCGTTGGATATCATTGGCCAATGACAGCGAGGACATTCGGAAGATCGACGACCACCTTCTTGAGGCGTTCCCGCACAACCATATCCTTGCCAACTGGGTGGCGTTGGCGCGCGTACATGTGCCGTTCGAGGGGCTGCCTGCGCGCATCGCCTGGCTCGGTCACGGCGAGCGGACCGCTCTTGCGGTCGCGGTCAATCGCATGGTGCGCGATGGCGAGCTGTCGGGTCCGATCGCCTTCACCCGCGACCACCTCGATGCCGGCGCGATGGCCCATCCCAATATCATGACCGAGCGCATGCGGGATGGCTCCGATGCAATTGCCGACTGGCCATTGCTCGACGCGTTGGCTATGTGCTCTTCGCAAGCGGATCTCGTGGCCATTCATTCCGGCGGCGGCGGTTATTCCGGCTATATGACGAGCGCCGGAGTCACCTTGATCGCGGACGGAAGCCGTGAAGCGGAAGAACGCCTCAACCTTGCCCTGACTAACGATACCAGCCTTGGCGTGATGCGTTACGCGGATGCAGGCTACGAGGAGGCGTTCGACGAGATCCGCGCCAAAGGCCTGCGTCATTTCCGGTTGTCTTGAGGGTCGAGATCTCTTGTATCGGCTAGCCGCGATCGTAACGTGTTGACGAGATCGCGTTCCGGTTCGCTCAGGCTGCGCTCGCCGGAGTAGATCACAAACAGCCGTCGCGCCACGACGGGATCGATGATCGGATGGGCGACCAGCTCGCCTTCGGCCAGCTCATGGCGCACCGCCGAGGGCGGCAGCACTGTACAAATGGGAAGGTGCGCGAGAATCGCGCCGACCATCGTCAACGCATCGATCTCTATGTATGGCTGAATCTCGACATCGCGCTCCTTGGCGGCGGTCTCGAGCAACTGCCGCAGGCCGAAGCGACTTGTCGGGAGGGCAAGCCGCAAACGCGTGAGGTCTGCAAGCCTCACGGCTCCCGGTGGCAGCAGCTTGTGTTTTGCATGGGCGATCGCCGCGAGACTCTCGGTTGATCCGAGCGGCAGCCGGGGCATGTGCGGCAATCCGGTCTCGACGATTGCCACTCCGACAAGCCCGCGTATCACCCAGTCCTGCAGAGTTCCATTTGGCGCCTCCCGAACCACGAGCTTGAGCGCGGGGCGGCGCGCCTGCACGTCGACGATGGCCTCGGTGATCCGATTGACCAGCAGGCCGTGCTGGCTGACCGACGGCAGGATGCCCACCGTGATTCGCCGGCCCGCCGGCGCTGCAGCAGCGGCGTCGCCGGCAGTAAGCCTGCGAAATGCGGCTTCGATCATCTTCGCCATCGCCGCGAACCGGTCGCCGTCGGCGGTCGGAATCACGCCGTCGCTGCGGCGTGTGAACAACTTGGCGCCAAGGATACCCTCAAGTTTGTGCAGTTGCTCGCTCAGGGCCGGCTGGGACACACCGGCGCCGTAAGCGGCCGCGGAGATGCGGCGAAGACGATGCGCCATGTTGAAGTAGTGGATCTGCCGCATGCTGATGGCGGGGTGTGGCGTACTCGCTTGCGCCGACGCCGCCGTCAGCTCGCGCTTCAGGTGACGCATGAATAACGAGGTCAACGCATCGGGGACGGGCGCACGCGCGACGATTTTTGTCATCAGCGGACGGTTAGGCACCACGGCTTTGACGCGCAGAAATCCCAGTCGAGGTGAAATCAGACTTTCGGGCACAAACAAAGCGGCATCGGGATATTCGTCGATTAGGCGCGGCAGCTCGGCGGGATGTTCGTCGACGAAGCGGATACCGCTCATCTTGCGCTCGCGGAGATAACGATCGACCTGCTCGATGAGCGGCGGCGTTAAAGCGGGGACGACCACGCGTCCTACGGCAAGGTCGGCGGCGTTCGCGGCCTTGCGCGTGCCGGCCGGAAGCCGGGTGGCGAAGACCCAGCGATCGCACAGCAGCGCGGCCGCCTTCTGATGTCCTTCGTCAGCGAGGCCGAGAACCAGCCGGCTGTGCTGGATCCCCGGCCACGCTTCGGCCAGACGTGCAGTGCCCACAGAATCCTTTTCGCCGATCCAGACCGCATCGACGAGCACATCTGGACGATCCGCCGCCATTGCATCGATGGCGCGCTGGATAGCCATGGCCACGGTGCCGATGGTGTAGGTGAGCCCGATGTCGACGGTCAGCAATCGCGCTGGACGCTTTCGCGGCGCCGCGAGCCAGCGCCGAGCGAATGCTTCGATTGCCAGCAGCGGTTCGGCCGCGCGCAGCAGCCTGCGCGCTTGTGCGGTCGGATAGAGCCCAGCGTTGATGCGACGGAACAGAGTTGCACCGACTTCCTCTTCGAGCGACTTCAATGCGGCGCTGAGCGTCGACAAGGCGATGCCGTGCGCCCTGGCCGCGCGGGCCAGTGTCTCGCACCGACAGGCAGTAATGAAATAGGCGAGGGTCCGCAATTCGCTCATCGGGGCCGGCCCGTTGCCGCGGTTAGCATAGCGCCGGGATCGGCGAGCGTCACGCGATGCTTCAATTTTGCCTATACCCTGCTTCGAACGTCTGGCGCGTGCGCCGTGCGGAGGCGGCCGATAGGATCAAATTGGGCAAACCATCCCGGGGATGGTTCGTCCGAAGCTGGAGCGTTTCAGGGTATAGTCCGATGAATGGCTACCCTGGCCGCAGGCAAGGACGGCATGAGCCGAACGGCTGAGATTTCCCGACAATCCATGCGGGCTTTTGTGGGCGCGCTCGAACAGGCGGGAGAGCTGGCCACGATTACGCAGCCGGTGGCTCTCGACTACGAGATTGGCGCGTGCCTGGCGCAGGCTGACGGGGGGCCGGCGCTGCGGTTCACCGCCGTGCGCGGGCACAAAATGCCGGTCGTAGGCAATCTGCTCAATTCTCGGGCCCGCATCGCGACAGGTCTCAGCACTGCGCCTCATGCGCTGCA
>Ga0306920_100007935_pt1 | contig 14040 bp, 9 predicted proteins | sample flu12Cox44000170_FD_204666 | JGI IMG/M metagenome (GOLD analysis project Ga0306920, IMG submission 204666) | Lab enrichment of tropical soil microbial communities from Luquillo Experimental Forest, Puerto Rico - flux4day.12C.oxic.44.000.170 (v2)... | ecosystem: Environmental > Terrestrial >...
CTCGGCCGGCAGTCGCTGTGGATCGTGCGTACTCGCGTCCGCCTCAATCGGTGCAACCAGCCGGTATCCACGACGAACCACGTTGGCGATGTAGGTCGGTGACTTGGGGTCGTCCCCAAGCGCTCGACGGAGGGCCGCGACGGCCTGGTAGACGGAATACTGCGTAACAACCAGGTCCTTCCAAACCGTGTCGAGCAGCTCACTGACGCTCACGACCTCGCCGGCATGCTCGGCGAGGCAGACGAGGACCCGCATGGTGCGCGGCTCGAGTTTTACCGTGCTGCCGTCGCGCGAGATCTCGTTGCTAGCCGGGTCGACCCGCCACTGCCCGACTCGAAAAGCCGTGTCGCATATGAGGTCCACGGGACGGTGCTGGCTAAGTCACTGACGTCACAGGTTAATTCGAAGTGCAGCGAGACGACCCGATCCGAAGTCCCCTTGCGCTGCAGCGACATTATGGCGCTCCAGCGTACGAAGTCCTCACAGACCCTCAAGTCATCCTTATAACGATCTCTAGGCGCCTTAAACGGCATCCTTCAGCAGGCTGCGCCTGTCAGGCGGCACCGTAGCGCCCCGTCGGCGCGCCAGCCACCAGTCAAGTCGTGATAGATTGGCGCAGAATTTTGTTTCGATCGCGAGCCGATCCGTGCGGGTGGCGCGTCGCGGAATAATTATCGCGCTTGCGCTACTCGTGGCGGGCGCAGTGCTGGCCGCCTACTTCGCGCCCTATATCTACCCGGAATTCGAGTACAGGCTGCAGGGACCAGAAGCTGCAGTTGTAGCAAAACCTGCGGCAGCCGTTTCCGGGAGCTGGATCGACGACTACTTCGTGGTCGAGGAAATAGACCAGACCACGATCGCGATCGGCGAGCCACGCTACTACCAGGGCAACTACAGCTATCTCATCATGGGCGATAAGCGAGCCGTCCTGTTTGACGCGGGCACCGGCACTCGCGATATCGTGCCCGTAGTCCGTTCGCTGACCAACCTGCCGATCACCGTCATTCCATCGCACCTGCACTTCGATCATGTGGGTGCGCTAGGCCGCTTTGATAGGACGGCATTGCTGGATATCGCCTCGCTGCGTGCACGGATTCGGGAATCAAGACTAAGACTGCAGCGCTACGAGTTCCTTGGGTTCGTTCAGGGCCTCGCGACGCCGATCTTTCGTGTGGATGAGTGGTGGGTCGCAGATACCACAATGGATCTGGGGAATCGCCGCGTTCGCGTGCTGTCGACGCCTGGACACACCCCGTCATCGGTGTCGTTATACGACGAGGAGCGGCAGCAGCTGTTTGTCGGTGACTTCATGTATCCCGGCGCTCTCTATGCGTTTCTGCCAGGCGCAAGTCGGAGCGCCTACCTTGCAACCACTCGCCAGCTATTGTCGCGGATTCGCCCCACTGTCCGAATCTACACTGCACACATGGCTGACCCGCCCGCACCTGTAAGGGCGCCGGTGCTCGAATTTGCGGATCTGAAGGCTCTCGAAGCAACTCTGGTGGCGATCGAGCAGAGGAGACTTGATCCGATCAAGCTGGGGGGCTCCGATGCGATGGCTTTTTATCCAAGAGTCTTCCCGGTGCGCGGGGCAGTAACGTTCGCAACTGGTTTCCCTTGGAACAATCGCTAGTAGACCGGATGAGCGGTTAGTCCGGGAACTTCAGCGCCCGCTCGACCGCCTGGAAGCGCGGCTCCTTGCGCAGGGGATCCATCAGTGGATCGACTCGCAAACCAGCCAGCCCCGGATCGCGCAGACGCATCGCCTTCTCGAGCCAGTCCAATGCCGCATTGTTCTCGCCCCATTGGGCGTAAATCTGGGTGTATTGATACCCCCCCGAATCGCCTCCCTGTTCTACGGCTCTTCTCATCGCCGCAGAGGCGGCTTCCTGTCGTCCAAGCTTCTGATAAATGATCGCTCTGCACACCAAGCTATAGAAGTAGTCTGGTCTCACTTCGCAGGAAGCTTGCGCCTCAGACAGCTTTCCAGCTAAGTAGTAAGACGCTCCACGGTGCCAATAGGCGTGCTCCGCGTGTTCGGGGTCCAAGGCGATCGAATCTTGAAACGCCGCAGCTGCTTCTCCGTAGCGTCGCGAATACATCAAAGTATCCCCGAGTGCGCGGTAGCTGTGAGCATTTAGGGGGTCTACAGCAACGCATCGGCGTGCGAGAGCGATACCGGAATCTCCACGTCCGAAGAATACCGCAAGCGAGCTGCAGTAGTTAAGTGCCAGGTCGTTGCTCGGAGCTAACGCGAGTGCGCGCGCACATGCGTGATCCGCGGCTGATAAATTTAGAAGTCCCACCTCCAGATTACTCAGCGCCACGTATCCATCGGCAAGATCAGGTGCAAGCTCAATAGCCCGCTCCGCGTCTTCACGCACGCTCTTGGCGATCCCTGGCTTCTGCAGCCAGTCCGGCGAGTAGGCGGCGCAGTCCCAGCGAGCGAGTGCGCGCCGCGCGTATGCGAGGGCGTAATTGGGATCGACCTTAATGGCCTCGTTGAATGCATCCATGGGCGCGCGGCACTCAAGTGCCGCAATTCCTTCCTGCTGAGAGCGTCGAATGCGCGCAAGTCGGATACCGCGCAGGTAAGCGTCGAATGCAGCGGGGTTTCGAGTCCCTCCGAGCTGAACCTTCTCGGCAGCACTACCCAACAATGTGATTCTAAGTGCACTGGTAACCGCATCCGCGATCTCAGTCTGGAGCCTCAGTACATCGCTGAGATCACGGTCGTAGGTCTGTGACCAGAGGTGAAATCCGGTGACAGCGTTGTTGAGCTGTGCGGTAACACGGACGGTGTGACCCGAGCGGCGAACGCTCCCCTCGAGTACCGATGCGACATTCAGCTTGTGCGCGATAGTCGCCAGGTCGGCATGTTCGTCCTTGAAGTAGAAGGATGAGGTACGCGCTGCAACCTGGAGCTCGTTGATTCGCGCGAGGGAGTTGAGCAATTCTTCCGACAGGCCGTCCGAGAAGTACTCCTGCTCCTTGTCCCCGCTCATATTCACGAACGGCAGCACCGCGACGGAGTGCGGCGGCGGGTTGAAGGCAGCCGCCGTCGATGGATTCACGCTGGTGGTTGAAGCAGTGTTCTGGGGGGTCGCCTGCGAGCGCTGCGGACGCCAGACGCTCTCAGCTATGAGATACGTCAGTCCCGCAGCGACCAACGCACTTATGACCCACAGCACGGCATTCGACGGCCAATTTGGATGCAGTGACCGCTTGGCAGCCCGCGCTACGGTCGATCCTGACGGGGTTGACGCTGCCGCTCGAGCAGGTGCGTCAGGCACGAGGAGTTTCTGTATCCGCTCGACGAATGACGGCGCGGTTTCTCCGCCCGGCAAGCGCGTCCACTGCACGTAACGAAAGGCGTCCGGTACGTCTGCCTTCTGTTCTGATGTCGAATCGACGACGACCGGAACGAGGAAAGCCACCCGCTCCGACAGGTCGTTGGTTCGATCAACCGCGAGTCTCCACTCGCGCCGGAAATAGCCCTCGACTCGAGCTTCCGTGTGAGCCGAGATGATGGGCATGAACAGCCGACACTCGTGAATAAGCTGCCTGATCCGGCGGTCCCAGGCATCCCCGCCGCGCAGTTCGCTTTTGTCGAACCAAACCTCAAAACCGGCAGTTCGCAGGGCGATGGCAATCCGCTCAGCTGCGGCCACGTCCTCCGAGGCATAACTCAGGAACACCGCCCCTGGAGGCAGGGCCGCCTGCGAAGACGCGGCTGAACCCGGTTCGCGATCTTTTTCTGCGCTCATCGCGCCACAGTGCCCCCCGCCCGGTCACACAAGCATGCGCCGGGCTCCAGCTGACGGCAAATAGCCGGGCGGTTCGCGGACACAGGCGTCCAGTCCGACCGGCGCTCGTGCACTGCATCGGCCCGAGCATCAGCGGGCGACACCATGGCGCATCCGGAGATTGTTCCTTGGGTGTGTGCCTATTCGCCCTCGTCATTCGGATAGCGGCTGGCTCGCGACGCGCAGTGTCATCGATCAACCGCCGCTCACGACGCTGCGCGCCTGAGCTTGTTTGGAGTAATTAGAGCATCACGCTCGTTTTCGGCCGTGCCGCTCGAGCGTTCCTTGTCTAAGCTCGCCGGCGAGAGTCCTGAGGACTGTCATCGTGCCCATGCAGGCGGCATCGCTCGAGATTCTGGAGAAGGCCAATATCCCTGCGCCGCAGGCACGGGCCATCGTGTAGGCGATCGGGATCGAGATTGCGGGCGCCAGAGATTCGCGCGCCGCCGAGTATGACCGGCTGCTGTGGCGCACCGACGAGTCCGGACAGAAGACGGCGGAGCTGCGAAGTGAGATGCGCGCCCTGGCGAAACGCTGCATGCGCGACTTGAATCTATTTCTGTTGGTCGAGACGGCGGTAGTGATCGAATTCGCCTACCTCTGCCTGGCACTACATCAGCGCTGACCCTCAGCGCACGATCCCGATCGTCACCCAGGAATCCGCCTGCGGCTGACCGCGCCAGTCGAGCCCTTCGAGCGTCAGTTGATAATTGCCCGGGCCGAGCGCTGAGCTGTTGAGCGCAATGCGCAGGTGGCCGTTGGAGTCCTTGTCGATGTTGTTGATGATCGCGACGCGCCCCTGGTCGATGCGATCGATGGTGATGCGGAAGGTGTGAAACGGCGAGCGCGACTCGTCGATCTTCAGGTCCGCGAGCTGCGCGCCGCCCGCGCCGCCGCCGATGGTGATCGCCGGGGAGTTGGACGCGCCGGAGCGGCTCGGCAGCAGACGGATCGCGCGTGTGCTGGTCGCCGGGTCGAGCGCGCGCTCGGCGTTCTGTTTCTGCAGGTCGGCAATGCGGTGGCTCTTGCTGCTGTTGCTGGCCGCGATGCCCGCGAGTGTCACCGCGAGCACCGCGACGGCCACTGCCAGGACGAGCGTGACCTGCGGCTTCTGCCAGATCGGGCGCGGCGCTTCCTGCCACGGCTCGGGCTTACCGCTCGCCTCGAGCAGTCGCAACCCCGCGTTGACCCGCTCGGGCAGGCCGAGCTCGTCGAGCAGCTCGCCGTGCGCACGGCAGTAGCGTTCGAACTCGGTGGCCGCCTTGAGCGGCAGGCGCCCCGACAGATAACGCTCGACCACCTGATTGCGCGCGATGAAATCCCGGTCGATCGTCGGCGCCGCCGCGATGGAGGAGGCTGAGGATGGTGGCGTAGCGGGCGGGGCGGCGGTCGCTGGGGGCGGAGGCGGCGGCGCAGAGGCCGGGCTGCGCGCGGCGCTGCTCCTCGCTGCCGTCGCTGCGCCGTGAGAGGTGGCCGCTGCGCCGCCGGAGGATCCCGCCGCGGGGCGTACTTTCTGGGCTGCCGCGGCGCGGGCACTCGCCCAGCTCGCAAGGCTCGGTGCATCGAGCGTCGCGGCGGTTTCCGCTTTGGGTGCGGTAGCGGCAGAGGCTTTCGCCACCGGCGCGGCGGTCTTCGCCGCCTCTGCATTGGTCGGCGGGGCGGCCGCGGGCGTTGTTTGGGGCTTGGGCGTCGGAGCGGGCTTCGCGCTCGGGCGGCTCGCGCCGCTGGCCGCCGCGAGCTTCGTGGCCGCGGCGCTCAATGAAGCAGTCTTGGCGATCGGCACGCGCGCCGCGGCGCGCGCAGCGGCGGCGTCTGCGGCCGACTCGGCGGGTGTGGCTTTGGGTGCCGCGGTCGCAGCCGCCGCGGGGCGTGGTGCGGCGGCGGGTGGCGGCGGGGGTGGTGGCGCCGTGAGCATGTCATCGACCACCGGATCTTCGAGCACGAGCTCGAGTTCGGGCTCCGCGGGCTTGCTCGCCGGCCCCGCGGCATTGACGACCGGCACGGCTGTGGCGGGCTGCCCCTGCCCGAGGAACATCTCGGGATCGACGAAATTCAGCCCCGTCTGTCCGGGATCCTTCGGCTGCGCCGTCTCAGCAGCGGGTGCGGAGGGGCCAGTCGGGGCCGCCTGCGCCCCGGCCAGCGCCTTGGCGGAACCCAGCGGCGCTTCCACGGGCAAGTCGGGGAGGGCCTCCAGCGGTGGGCGGGACGCGGCTTCCATAGGTAGACATATCTAAGCAACCCTGCCCGCCGCACCGCGTCGGGATGGCTCACAGATCCCCGCGGCGTGTTCGGCGTTCGTGACGCACTTCACAATACTTCGATGCGAGCGTGCGAGCGCGAACTGCATCACGCACCGCTGCGATCCGGGCGGTGTTTCCCTCTTGCCCCGCCGCCGCTCGCGCCGGACCCGCGCCGGGGCGCTGATTCGCGCGCGGGTTAGCGCGCCGCGCCGTTCAGGAAGTACTCGATCTTGTCGCGGTAGGTGCGCGAGAGCTTGAGCTCGTGGCCGCCCTCGAGCGTGAGGAAGTATTCACCGTTCATGTGCGCGCGCAGGCTCCTCACCAGGCGCAGGTTGACGATGGTCGAGCGGTGCACGCGCTGGAACAGCTTCGGATCGAGGAGCTCCTCGAGCTCTTTCATCGTGCCGCGCAGGATGTGGGTGTCGCCGCCGGCGTGGATGCACATGTAGTCTCCGGCGGCATCGACCCATTGGATCGAGGCCACGGGCACGCGTAGCGTCTCGCGGCCCTGGCGGATCGGCAGCACCTCGGGGTGGCGGCCGCCGATCGCCTTGGGGCCGTGCGTGAGCACCTCATCGAGCGCCAGCTCGCCGCAGCCGGTGATCTCCGCGATGATCTGCAGCAGCCGATCGCGTTGATCCGCAGCGCTTCTCGCGCGCACGTGCTCGCGCACGCGGCTGAGCGCGGTCGCAAAGCGCACTTCGTCGATCGGCTTGAGCAGGTAGTCGATGGCATGGGCCTCGAACGCCTGCATGGCGTACTGGTCATAGGCCGTGACGAACACCACCACCGGCATGGATTCCTGCGGCAGGCGCGCCAGCACCTCGAAGCCGGACATGCCGGGCATCTGGATGTCGAGGAACACCAGGTCGGGCTTGTATTGCTGGATGGCGGCGAGTGCCTCGCGGCCGTTGGCGCACTGCGCGAGGATCTCGAAATCCGCCTCGTTGCGCAGCCGTATTTCCACGCCGCGTCGCGAGAGCACTTCATCATCGACGATGAGCGTGCGGATCTTCATGCACCCGCTCCGCCCGAAATGCGCGTGTCCGCAGCCGCCCGCCGCGCCGCCGTCTCGGCGTTCGCCGCAGCGAACTCGAGCGGCAGCGCCATCTCGACCCGCACTCCCGGATGCGCGTTCAGAACCGCGAAGCGACAGCGCTCGCCGTATAGCACCGCGAGACGCTCGCGGGTGTTGCGTAGTCCGACGCCACGCCGCTCGCCCGCCGGCATGCCCTCGCGCAGCCCCGGCCCATCGTCGATCACCGAGAGCTCGAGCCGTCCCTCGCGCGCCCGCCCCTCGATGCGCACGCTGCCGCCCTGCTCGCGCGCCGAGACCGCGTATTTCAGTGAGTTCTCGAGCAACGGCTGCAGCAGCAGGCTCGGCACCAAGGCATCGAGCGCACCCTCCTCGATCGCGTACTCGAGGTGCAGCCGCTCGCCGAACCTCAGCCGCTCGGTGCCCAGATACAGGTCGAGCGCTTCGATCTCCTGACGCAACGTGACCTTCTTCATCGGGTCCTGGTCGAGCGTGTAGCGCAGGAACTCTGACAGGCGGGTCACCGCGTGGTTCGCCTTCTTGTTCTGGTTGTCGAGGATGAGGGTCGAGATGGCATTGAGCGTATTGAACAGGAAATGCGGGTTCAGCTGGTAGCGCAGCATCTTCAGCTGCGCCTCCTGCGCGAGCGCCACCGCCTTCAGCATCGCCTCCTCCTGCTTGCGCTGCGACTCGTAGAACTTGATGCCGAAGTACAGCACGCTCCAGCACACCAGCAGATAGGTGGTCGAGAGCGTGCCGCCGAACAGCTCGAACAGCGTCTGCGCCTGCCAATCGGGCTCGACGAAGGCCTTATAGGACAGATTGATGACGATGCGCAGCGCGAGCGCCGTGATGTAGCAGGTCGCGAGCACCCCGAGGATGCGGGCCCGCGGCGGCCGGCTCCAGAGCCGCCGGTAGATGTAGCGCATCGGCATCGACAGCACGAAGCCGGCGATCGCCGACACGGCGATCACGCGCGCGTAGCTCGAGGGCTTCTCGTACAGCAGCGCGCCGAAATACTGCGTCAGCCCGTAGGCCGCCCAGCCGGCAGCGTGCAGGCTCCAGAACAGCACGTTGCGGCTGGAGCGGAACTGTTCGAGCGTTGGCATTCTCATGACTGGCGGATCGGCGCTTCCCGGGCCCTGTGGCGTAAACGGCCCCATTGAAGCTTAGGATATCCCGCTCGCGCGCGAACCCCCCGCGGCGCGCGGGCGGCTCGCTTCGTCGCATCAATCGGTGAGCGGGCTCAGGTCGGCCGCAGAACCGGGGAAAGGCCGGTGGGATCGGGGGAGCTGGCGAGGGAATCGAGCGACTGCGCCGCGGCGAGCGCCGCCCCCTGCGCGAAGTCGCAGCCGATGGCGGTCAGCCACTGCAGCGCCGCCTGAGAGTCGACCTTCTTTGCCGCGCAGTGGATGCCGAGCACCTTGGCGGCCTGCACGGTGGCGACCACCATCGCCTGGCAGAGCTTGTCCTTCAAGGCCGAGGAGGTGAGCTTGGTGTCGATCTTCACCACGCGCACCGCTTTCGAGCGCAGCATCGCCAGCACCTGCGAATCGAACGAGAAGTCATCGATCACGATCCAGGCGCCGACCTTCTCACACTGCGAGATGAAGCGCTCGACCTGCACACGGCGCTGCGTGCACAGCGCCTCGGCGATCTCGAATCCGAAAGTGTCGGCCGCGATGCCGTGTGAGTGGAGTGCGGTCGCTAGCTTCTGCGCGAAGCGCTCATCCTCGAGTGTGGCGATGGAGAGGTTGAGCGTGAAGCCGGTGGGCTGCGAGTTCCACGCGGCGCGATGTGCGGCGAGCCAGCCCATCAGACGCTGCAGCACCAGCGCATCCTGGGCTGCCGGGTCGCGCAAACTGCCCGCAACGCGCGCGAGCACCTGGAAGCGCCGCGTCTGCCCGCCGGCGCGCAGCTTGCCGAAGGGCAGCACTTCGAGCTGCACGTTCGCATCGCCCGCGGCGCTCGTGGCCGGGGCGGCTGCAACCGGCGCCACGGGTGCGGCCGCGACGGGTGGGGGCGCTGCCGCGGCAGGCGTCTGCGGCACGGCGACCTTCGGGATCGGCGCACCACGGGTTTGGGGAGCAGCCGGGCGAGCCGGCGCAGGCCGCGGGGGTGCAGGCTGGGCGGGTGCGGGCCGGGCAGGCACAGCACGCGCGGTTGGGCCTGCAGGCGCGGGTCTCGGCGGCGGGGCCGGGGCCGCGACGCGCGCAGCGGGCTTTGCCGGCGGTGCCGGGGGCGGCTCATCGAGCAGCTCGAGGCTCAACATGTCGCCGTCCGCACTCTCGGTCGGCGGCGGCAGCCTGACAGCGGGCGCGGGCCGCGCCACGGGAATATCACGCAACGGTGGCAGCGGCTTTTCCGGCTTCTCGTCGGGGAGGTCGAATTCGAGGAACTCATCGACCTCTTCGGCCGACATCACGGGCGTCGCGGGTACCGCAGCGAGGGCCGCCTCGACATCGGGCGTCGCCGGCATGTCGGCAAGGGCCGCCTCGGGCTCACTCGGGGCGGGCTGAGTCGACTGAGCGGGCTGACTCGGCTGAGCGGGCTGACTCGGCTGAGCGGGCTGACTCGGCTTCAGCAGCACCGCGAGCCGCAGGATGATGGCCCGCACGGGCGCGGCCGACATGCGCTCGAGGGTGTCATCGCCGACCGATTTGGAGTCGGCGAGGATCATCGCGATCCCGACCAGATCCGCGGTCGGGGCGCGCACCGGCAGGAACAGCGCGAGCCGCCCATCCTCGGTGGCCGTCTCGTGAAGGGTGAGCGAGGTGTCGGTGGCCAGCACGTCGAGCGCTTCGACGACGAGCACGTGCTCATCCGGGCCGAGTGCACCTTCGCTCAGCCACAGCACGTTGGCTTCGCGGTCGCAGAGGGATAGCGAGTGCAGTCGCCGCGTCGGCAACACCTGGCGCAGTTGCTGTCCGAGGGATTCGACGGTCGCAGGGCCCGACTCGACCGAGGCAGCCGCAACCGCGGCCGGCACCGGTTTGAGAGCAGGCGGGCGGGCCGCCGAAAGTTTGTTTCGCAGCAAGAAAAAATCCCCTGACCCGGGAAGCCCGTGAGCGAGGACGAGACCCAACGCTCACTACCTGATGTCAGGGTGGCAGCGCGCGCCTTGCGGTGCCGTGATTTCCCTCGCGTTCCGTCATCAAAAGACGACAGGCCCGCTCGCCATTTGTCATATCTCTACCAGTCGCGGCCGCCGTTGAGGAAGTCGCGCTTGCCGAGATCCACGCCGTTGTGACGCAGGATCGCGTAGGCCGTGGTGACGTGAAAGAAAACGTTAGGAATCGCCCAGCGCCGCAGCAGCTCGAGTCCGGTGAACTGCAGCGTGCGCTCGCCGGCCGGTAGCTTGACCTCGCGCGTCTCCGATCCCTCGAGAGCGCTCGCCGGCACACCACTCAGAAAGTCGATGGTGCGTGCGAGACGCGCACGCAGCTGCTCGATGGTGGTCTCGGTGTCTTCGAAGCGCGGCGGCTCCTGACCGGCGAGCCGCGCCACGGTGTTCTTGGCGATGTCCGCGGCGATCTGCACCTGGCGCGTCAGTGGCAGCATGTCCGGCGCGAGACGCGCGGCGAGCAGCACGCCGGCGTCGAACTTGCGCTGCGCGGCGTTGGCGGCGGCCTTCTCGAGAATGGCGGAGAGGTTGCCGAGCGTGTTGGCGAAGAGCTCGACCGACATCGCGTGCATCGTGACTTTCATGTGCGTCCCTTTCAGTCCGGCTGGGTCGGGGGTGGGGAGCGCAGTTTAACTCAGGCTGGCGCGAACGCCTCTCCGGTGAAACAATGTCCCCCTCAATAGGGGGTATTGAGGCCGACATGAATCTGATCTGGACGCCGGCCCAGCTGGCCATGCTCGCCAAGGTGGTCGATCTCAACGGCTTCTCCGCCGCCGCGCGGGCACTCGGCGTGCCCAAGGCCGCCGTCAGCCGCGCCGTGGCGGACCTGGAGAAGACACTCGGCGTGCGCGTGCTCGAGCGCACGACGCGTCGCATCGCGCTCACCTCCGCCGGGCGGCTGCTCTACCCGCACGCGCGCCGGGTGGGCGAGGAGTCCGACGCCGCGCGCCGTGCGATCGCGAAGCTGCATTCGCCCGAGGGTCGGCCGCTGCGCGTGGTGGCCGATCCGACCTACGGGCGGGCGCTGCTGGCGCCGCTCGTACCGCGATTTCTAGAGGCGTTCGCCCACGTGCCGCTCGAAGTCGCGCTCGATGCGCGGCAGCTGGCGGACGGATCGTGGGACGTGGCGGTCCGCACCCATCCTGCCGCGGATGAGACGATTGCGCGGCGGCTCCTCGGCGCCCCTCCGGCGCTGCTGTGCGCGACGCCGCAGTACCTGCAGCAGCACGGAACCCCGGCGCGGCCCGATGAGCTGCGCACCCACGACCTGCTTACTCCCGAGGAAGCGGAGCTGCCCGAGTTTCGCTTGCATCTCGCACGCGGCGCGCAGCGGGCCGAGGTGCCGCTCGCACCGAAGCTCGCGGTGGATGATCCGGCGGTGCTGCACGCCGCGACCGCGGCCGGACTCGGCATCGGGCTGCTGCCCGAGTTTCTCTGTCGTCAGGGGCTGGCAACGCAGCGGTTGAAGGCCGTGCTACCGGAGTGGACGGTGCCGCCGGCGGCGGCGCTGTACGCGCTCTATCCGCTCGCCCTCGAATCCGATCCGCGCGTGCAGCAGTTCGTCGACTTCCTCGCCGCCAACATCGTGCCGGCGCTCGCGCTGCCGGTCGCCGGACGCTCGGCCGCGGTGCCGCCCCGCGAAGCCGCCGCGGCGGGCGCGGCCGCACACTGACAGAGGTCCGATCATGTACCGTGCACCCGTGCGTGAAGTGCGCTTCGTGCTCGAAGAGCTGCTCGATGCGCAACGTCTCGCCTCATCCGCGCAGCTCGCCGACTACTCGAACGAGCTCGCCCAGTCGGTGCTCGAGGAAGCCGCGCGCTTCGCCGAGAACGTGCTCGAGCCCCTCAATCGTCCCGGTGACGCGCACGGCGCCCGCTGGACCGAGAACGGTGTGGTTACGGCGCCGGGTTTCCGCGAGGCCTACCGGCAATTCGTCGAGGGCGGATGGCCCGCGCTCGGGGGGCTGCCCGAGTACGGTGGGCAGCGCTCCCCGAGGGTGCTCAACGTCGCGGTCAGCGAGTTCTGGGGCTCCGCCAATCTCGCCTTCAAGCTCGGGCCGATGCTGACGCACGGCGCCGCGCACGCCCTCGAGCTGTGCGGCTCGCCGGCGCAGAAACAGACCTTCCTGCCCAAGATGGTGCGCGGCGAGTGGACCGGCACCATGGTGCTCACCGAGCCGCAGGCGGGCTCCGATCTCGGCCAGGTGCGCACGCGCGCGGTGCCCGCGGCCGGGCACTATCGGCTGTTCGGCCAGAAGATCTTCATCACCTGGGGCGATCACGACCTGACCCCTAACACCATCCACATGGTGCTCGGGCGTATCGAGGGCGCCCCGCCCGGTGTGCGGGGGATCTCGCTGTTCATCGTGCCGAAGGTGCTGCTGAACGCCGATGGCTCGCTCGGGGCGCGCAACGAAGTGCGCTGCCTCTCGATCGAGAGGAAGCTCGGCATCCACGCAAGTCCGACCTGCGTGCTCGCCTTCGGCGAGCAGCAGGGCGCGGTGGCGTACCTGGTAGGTGAGCCGGGACGCGGCCTCGAATACATGTTCATCATGATGAACAGCGCACGGCTGTCGGTCGGCAGCGAGGGGTATGCGGTCGGGGAGCGCGCCTACCAGCGCGCGCTCGAGTGGGCGCGGACGCGCATCCAGGGAAAGCCGCCGGTCGCGGCGAGTGCCGGACCGGTGCCGATCGTCCATCACCCGGACGTGAAGCGCATGCTGCTCACGATGAAGTCCCAGACCGAGGCCTCCCGAGCGCTCACCTTCTACGGCGCTTTCCAGTTCGATCTGGCGCAGTACGCTGCGGACGAGCACGTGCGCGAGGCGGCGCGCGCACGGGGCGAGCTCCTGACGCCGATCATCAAGGGCTGGTGCACCGAGCTCGGCAACGAGGTCGCCTCGATCGGCGTGCAGGTGCACGGCGGCATGGGCTTCATCGAGGAGACGGGCGCCGAGCAGTACATGCGCGACGTGCGCATCACCACCATCTACGAGGGAACCACCGGCATCCAGTCGAACGATCTCATCGGCCGCAAGCTCGCCCGCGACCGTGGCGCGGCGATGGTCGCGCTGCTCGCCGACATGGAACGCGAGCTTGGCGCCCTCCCGGACGGCGACCAAGCGGTGGAGACCATCCGCAAGTCGACGCTCGAGGCCGTGAGTCAGCTCGGCCGCGCCACGCGCGCGCTGCTCGCCGCACTTGCGACCCAGCCCGAGCGCGCGCTCGCGGTGTCAGTGCCGTATCTGAAGCTGTGCGGCTACGTGTCCGGCGGCTGGCTGCTCGCGAAGTCGGCGGCCATCGCTGCGGCGCGCGCTTCCGGCGCCGAGCGGGATTTCTACGCCGCCAAGGTGCACACCGCCGCCTTCTACGCCGCGCAGGTGCTGCCGATCGCGGCGGCGCTCGCCCGCGTCGTGGAGTCCGGTGGCGCGAGCGTCATCGGCACCGACGCCGCGCTGCTGTAGCGGCTCCCGCCGCGCAAGACAGGCGCCGGCGGTGCGTGCCAATATCCCGCCGGCTTCCACTACGGACGCGCTGTCATGTCGGCCACGCCGCTGCGCTTCGACCACCTTGCCCTGCCGGTGTACGACGCCGCGAGAACGCTGCACTTCTACACCGAAGTGCTGCAGTTGCCGCTGGTGGACGCACTGTCGGGAGATGACTGGGGCGGGAAGCCCTGGCTGATGATGTTCTTCGGCACCGGCAGCGGGCAGCTGCTCGCATTGAGCGCGTTGGCCGGGGCGCAGCCACCCCGGCCGGACGGGCTGCCGGCGGATGTCCGCCACTACGCCTTCTCGGTGTCCTCGGGCGCCGAGCAGGAGCAGTGGAAGGAGC
>Ga0306920_100007936_pt1 | contig 14040 bp, 14 predicted proteins | sample flu12Cox44000170_FD_204666 | JGI IMG/M metagenome (GOLD analysis project Ga0306920, IMG submission 204666) | Lab enrichment of tropical soil microbial communities from Luquillo Experimental Forest, Puerto Rico - flux4day.12C.oxic.44.000.170 (v2)... | ecosystem: Environmental > Terrestrial >...
GTCGAAGATGCGTTTCATTGCGTCCGCCGAGACCCCCGGTCCGTTGTCACAGACACTCAATTGCACCTCACCCGCCGCGGAGAGGGTGGTACGGATCGTGATCTGCCGGCCAGCCTCGGAGCGGCCCGCGAGCGCGTCCAGGCTGTTGCGGACGAGGTTGAGAATGGATTGCTGGATCTGTCCGGGGTCGACCAGCACCTCGGGCAGATCAGGAGCGAGATCGAGAGTCAGCTGCACATCGTGCACCAGCGCATCGGTCTGCAACAGCTCGTACAGCTCGGTGACCAGCGCGTTGAGGCTGGCGGGTGCATGCTCGGCGCGCTGGCTGCGCGCGAGCGCCCGCAGCCGCCGCAGGATGTCCGCTGCGCGCGCGGTCTGTTGGGTGATTTGCCGCAGTGCCTCGCGCAGGTCCGCCGCGTCGGTATCTGGCCGTGACAGCAGCCGCTCGCAGGCGTGCGCGTAGTTGGCGATGGCGGTCAGCGGCTGATTCAGCTCGTGCGCCACGCCGGCAGCCATCTCGCCGATGGTTGCCATGCGCGAGACATTCAGCAGCCGTCCGTGCAGCGCCGCTGGTGCATCCCGCCCCGCGAGCCCATCGGCCGTAAACGGCGGTATTTCTGCTGGCGAAGCCGCCAAAGGCCCGTGCTCGATGATCATCTCTGCAGTGGCAGCCATATGGATTCGCGGCTAGCATCCACAGTTTCTTACTTCGCGTCGTTACGTAGTTGTCGCATCACCTGCTCACCGGCCCGCTGCGCTCGCCGGGTGGGTTGTGCCCTGACCGTGTGCGGGGCATGTCCGTCTGTCGATAGGTAGTTTCCGAGGTCCGCTGCGGCATCCGCTGATCAAGCGTGCGCCGCGGAGGAACCGCCTCGGGCAATGCGCCGCGCGAGCTTCTCTGGACTGAACCGCGCTGCATCGAGAACCAGGCTGGCCTCGTGGGCTGAGGGTGTCGTGAAGTGCACCTCCTGCCAATGCAACACCTCGATGTCCGCTTCGGAGGGGCCCTTGCGGCGACGCCGCTCGATGATGCGTCTCTCGAGGAGACGGCGCGGCGCATGACAATAGACGATGCAGAAGCTCACCCCGAGCCGCAGCGCCAGGTTGCGGAAGCGCATGCGGTCCTCGGCGCGTGCGAAAGTGGCATCGACGATCGTCGTATAGCCCCCTGAGAGGGTGTCGGCGGCACAGTCCGCCAGGTGCTCATACACGGCGATGGTCATTTCACGCGCATACAGTCCCCGCGCCACCGCGGAGTTGGAGCGCAGCGCCGCTGGAAGCCCAACGAGACGCTTACGCTCGATATCCGAGCGCAGGTGCACGGCCTCAAGCGCCGGTGCCAGGCGTTGCGCCAGCCAGGTCTTGCCCGACCCCGACAGGCCGGACATCAGCACCAGGGTCGGCCGCTGCGGGGCGAGTGCCTGCTGTGCGCACTCCAGGTACCTGCGGTAACTGCGGCGCACCGGGCGTGCAGCCGCTGCGCCCGTGCTGCGCGCGGCGGCGGTCAGCGCCAGGACCTTGGCGCGCACCAGCGCGCGGTGGGCGTTGAACAAGGGCGCGAGCAGGCACACCTGATAGTCGCCGCTCGCGGCGAGGTAGCCACTGAGGAAGGCATGTGCATGCAAAGGCCGCCGTCGCGCAGCGAGATCGGCGAGCAGGAACGACACCTCGTCCGCGACATCGATCCAGCGCAGTGCCGGATCGAACTCGAGGCAGTCGAAGGGCAGCAGCCGCGTGCCGCGACGCACGATGTTGGCGGCGTGCAGATCGCCGTGGCATTCGCGCACGCGCCCGGCCGCGAAGCGCCGCGCAAGGAGTGGCCACGCCGCATCGGCCCATTCCCCGAGGCTCGCCTGCAACGCGCGCAATGTGGCCGTGTTGCCCAGAACCCGGGCGGCACGTACGCATTCCGCGGCGTTGTCCTTGATGGCGGCGATCTGGGCCGCCGGCTCACCCCACTGTTGCCCGGCGTGAGCCACCGGCAGCCGCTCGTGCACACGAGCCAGCTCGCCACCGAAGCTCTCGAGCTGCGCGGGCTCGATGCGTCTCGCCTCGAGAAGGGCATCGAGTTCCTGCGCGCGCGGGAACCGCTGCATTTTGACCGCGTGCTCGGTGATCCGGCCGGACCCGTCGACGCGCGCCTCTCCTTCGCGCTCATGGATAGCGTGCACGCCGAGGTAGAGCTCTGGGGCAAAGCGGCGGTTGAGGCGCACCTCCTCGTGACACAGAAGCCGCCGCTGCTCGGCGGAGCGCAGATCGACGAAGGCGTAGTGCACCGGCCGTTTGATCTTGTAGACGAATCTGCCGGTCAACAGCACCCAGGAGATGTGGGTCTCGATGAGATCGACAGCCCGCACCGGGTGCGGGTAGGCTCGAGGGTAGAGTAGTGCGTGCAGGTGACCGGGGAAGGAGCTCATCACACCTCAGCCGTCACAAGTGTTCCGATCATGCCACATGCCGACATGACTCTGCGGAGGTTGCGAGGAACGCCGCTGCTGTTGGCGGTGCTGCTGCCGGCGGCGGCCATGGCCGCGGACCTGACTTCGCAGGCAGCCACGCTGACGGCAGATGTGCCGCACGGCATGGTGCTCTTCGTGAAGCACTGCGCGAGCTGTCATGGCCGCAAGGCCTGGGGTGATGGTCCGCGGCAGATTCCTGCGCTCGCCGGGCAGCGCGCGGCTTATCTGATCGCGCAGCTGGCGCAGTTCATCGAGGGCGGTCGTGCCGGTTCGGAGCTGCACGGCCCGGTGATGCACGAGGCTCTCCAGCCCCCTGACGTGCACCGCGCGCAGGCGCTACGCGATCTCGCCGGCTGGCTTTCTCAGGCAGCGCCCAACCGCGAAGCCGAGCACGGCACCGGGCAGGCGCTCGCGAGCGGTAAGCGCGGGTACACCAGTGCCTGCGCCGGCTGTCACGGTGTGAGCGGTGACGGTCGCGACTCCCCGCCGGTGCCGGCCCTTGCCGGCCAACACTACAGCTACCTGCTCGCGCAGATTCGCAGCTTCTCCACCGGCCATAGGGCGCACGCTCCGGGGCTCGGGCCTGAGATCCTTGGGTCCCCGGAGCAGCAGCAGGCGCTCGCCGATTACGCCTCGAGGCTCACACCCGCAACTCCACCTGCCGAGTAACTCAGGCGCCGGGCCGCCGGCCAGGTGTCAGGCCCCCGCTGATCCGCTGACTTCGCAGAAATACGGACGCGCCCGCGCAGCGCCGCTCGTAAGCTTTCCGGCGCGGCTTGTTTCAGCCGGCGCGGAGGTTACCTTCGGCATGACCCCCTGGCCTGAGCCGGCGCGGTTGCTGCGAAACTGGCGTGATGAGCTGGACAGCGCCGCCTTGTACGACGCACTCGCTCACATCGAGCGTGATCGATACCAGCGCGCCGTCTACGAGGAGCTGGCGGGCGCCGAGCGGCGTCACGCCGCTTTCTGGGAGGAGCGGCTGCGCGCCGCCGGGCAATGGATTCCGTCCTTTCGGCCCGCGCTACGCACGCGGATACTGATACTTCTCGCGCGCCGGCTTGGCATTGGCTTCGTGGTGCCGAGCGTCATTGCGCGCGAGATGAAGGACGGCGACGCCTATGCACGACAGGACGATGCACGGGCAGCGGGCCTCGCTCACGATGAGCAGGGACACGCGGCGGCGCTGCGCCGCCGGAGTGACAGCGGGATCGCTAACAACCTGCGCGCGGCCGTGCTCGGCGCCAACGACGGGCTGGCGTCGAACTTCTGTCTGATGATGGGCGTTGCGGGCGCGGGTGTGTCGACTACGACGATCCTGCTGACCGGAATCGCAGGCCTCGTGAGCGGATCCTCCTCGATGGCGCTCGGCGAGTGGCTGTCGGTCACCAATGCTCGCGAGCTCGCCTCGAGTCAGGCCAATAGACTGGTCGGCACCCGTGCAACGGAGGAGACGCACAGCGAGGTGGCTTTAGCCGGCAATGCTGCGAGCGCCGCGATGTTTTCCCTGGTGTTGTTTGCACTCGGTGCACTCGTGCCGTTGCTTCCGTTCTGCGTGCTGCCGATGGCGCTGCGCATCGATGGCAGCATCGCGCTCTCGGTTGCGGCGTTATTCGTGCTGGGCCTCGCCACCTCGTTGTTCAACGCGCGCTCGGCGCTTTTCTCGGGACTGCGCCAGGTGGCCATCGGCAGCGCGGCCGCGGCGGTTACCTACCTCGTGGGCGAGGCCTTTGCGGCGCTCGCGGGCGCCAGCCATTGAGGGAGCCTGCCGTGCACCGCCGAGTCTGCGCTCGTGAGTAGGCACAAGGGCCTATGGTCCGGCGGGAAGCCGCACTCTATAAGCCAACGATGCGCAGATATCATGCTGTTCACAGACGGATGTACCAAGGACGGCGCGGGCTCTCGCGCGCGGAGGAACGTACGAAGGGTGCGTCTACCGAAGCGGCGCATGCCGGTATGCGGCACTTGCCCTGCCGGTGCCGCTACTGGGGAGAGCCTCCCGTCTACGATGCGCAGCCCTGCCCGCGGCGTGCGGCGCACGCTCGTGGTCGCAGCGAGCAGTGCGCTGGCAGCCGCGAGGGTCGCAGATCTGCGGAAGACGACTCTGCCTGAGCGTGTCTTCGCGGCGGTAGCGGCCGGCCTCGTGGCGCTCGTCTCATCCGCCGCCGTCCACGCGCTTTCCACCGCGCAGCAAGAGCTCGCCGAGGTCAAACGCAGCACGCCTGACCTCGAGCGCGGCGCAGGACTCTTCGACACCTGCGCTGCCTGTCATGGTGCGGATGGCGGCGGCACACGCGACGGTCAGGTGCCCCGCATCGGCGGCCAGCATCTTTCCGTGCTGTGGAAGCAGCTCATCGACTATCGACATGACCGCCGCTGGGACCTGCGCATGGAGCACTTTGCAGACCGACACCACCTGGGCGATGCGCAGGGGGTTGCCGACGTCTCGGCGTACATCCATCAGCTCGCGCCCGTTGGTCCCGCAGGCGATGGCAGCGGGAAGCGGCTCGAGGTGGGTGCAGCGCTATATGCGCAGCGCTGTCGCAGCTGCCACGGCGCCGCTGCCGATGGCGATGCCGCACGCGTGGTACCGAGGATCGCGGGGCAACACTACGAGTACCTGAGACGGCAGTTCTACGACGCTGTCGATGGGCGGCGTCCGAACTTCTCCTCCGAGCACATCCGCCTGCTCGCGCAGCTCGATCATGACGACATCGAGGCGGTCGCCGACTATCTGTCGCGTTTGCCCGGTAAGGTCGTGCAGACGAATGCGAACCGGGGCGCGGGCCGTACGCCTTAATCTGCGGGCAGCTGCATGACGAAGCATGCAGCCCCCGATTCGCCGGCGCGGTAGCTGAGCGTGCCCCCGTGAGCTTCGGCGATCGTACGGCTCATCGCGAGCCCGAGACCGGTACCACCGGGCTTGGTCGTGAAGAAGGGCTCGAACAGCCGTGAGGTGATCTCCGCGGGCACACCAGGACCGTTGTCACAGACATCGATTTCCACCTGGCGCCCGGCACGCAGCCGGGTGCGGATGCGCACCAGCTTCGGCGTGACGGCACTGGTGCTGAGGGCGTGCAGCGCGTTCCACAGCAGGTTGAGCAGTGCCTGCTGGATCTGGCTGCCGTCGAGGCTCAGCGCCGGGAGGTCTTCGGCCAGGTCGAGCTCGTAGCGCACGTCGTGATGCTGCGAGGCCTCGCTGCGCGCGAGCTCCGTCAGCTCGCTCACCAGCGCGTTGAGGCTCGTCGATTCGCGCCGCATCTCCGGAACACGCGCCAGGCGTCGCAGACGGCGGATGGTGTCCGCGGCGCGTGCCGCCTGGGTGCCGATCTCCTGGAGCGCCACACGTACCTCGCCGAGCTCCGGCTCGGGCGCGCCGAGCAGTCGCTGGCCCGCCCACGCGTAGTTGGTGATGGCGGCGAGGGGCTGATTCACCTCGTGGGCGATGCCGGCGGCAATCTCACCGACCATCGCCAGCCGCGACGCGAGTATCAGCCGCTCGCGCAGCCGCTGCTGTTGCTCCTGCGCCTCGCGCTCGGGTGTCAGGTCGTGGAGGAAACCGAGGAACTGCGGGGTCGCTTCATCCGGTAGCACACCCACCGACAGGAAGACCGGAAATGGCGCCCCGCCCTTGCGCCGCGCCACGACCTCGCGGCCACGCCCGATGACGTGTGGTACGCCGCTCTCGAGATAGCGTGCGAGGTACTGGTCGTGCTGCGCCTTGTCGGCATCACCCATGAGGATGCCGACGTTGTGCCCGAGGACTTCGGCGGCCGAGTAGCCGAACAGACGTTGCGCGGCGCGGTTGAAGGCCTTGATCAGCCCGCGATGGTCGGCCAGCACCACTCCGTCCACGGCGGCATCGAGGATGGCCTGGAGGGCCTTTTCGCGCACCGTCGCTTTTCCCGGCACCCATCCCCCCTTCGAAGGGCATTGATTGTCGCTAGTCTGCCGAAAGCTTCGCTCAGGCTCCCTACGTACCTTCCGCAGTGGCAGAAGTGCGTATTTCGGCCCTCGCTCGGCTCGCTGATCTTCGTAGCGCACCGCTCGTGGTCGATGCGAAAATGTGCAAAATGCCGTTGCGATCGTGAGAACACCAAAGTCCATTCTGGTGGTGGTTGAGCGCACGGGAGGCGCTTCCGCGCTGATCGGTAAGGCCGTGGGCCTCGCGCGGCCGCTCGGCGCGCATGTGGAGCTCTTCCTTTGCGATTCGGAGCAGGCGTACGTGCTCGATCACGCCTACGACCGCGAAGGGGTCCTGTCAGCGCGCGCGGCTTCGGTCGCCGCGGCACGCGGCTTCTTGAACGATATGCGCGCATCCGCCGGCGCCAGCGATGCAGACATGACGATCGACGCGCAATGCGAGAGCCCGCTGTATGAGTCCGTGGTCCGCAAGGTACTACGGAGCTCGCCTGATCTGGTGATCAAATCCGTTGCCGCCGGCGATCGCCGCCGGCAGGCGACGCCCGATCCCAACGATTGGCAGTTGATGCGCACCTGCCCCGCGCCGCTGATGCTGTCGCGACCCCGTGCGTGGCGGAATCCGCCGCGCTTTGCCGCCGCGCTCGACGTCTCGGACTCAGAGCCCGCCGAGCTTGCGCGGAGCGTCGCGGGGGCAGCGGTGATGCTGGCGCAGGGCTTCGGAGCGCAGCTGCACGTGGTCTACGGTGAGACGAGCTCCACCCCCGAGTCGACAGCTCGTCTCGAGAAGCTGCGACGCCTGTGCGGTGACGCTGGTGTGGCGGCTGATTGCACGCATGTGCTCCGGGGCCAGCCCGAATTTTCCCTGCCACGGTTCCTCGGCGAGCAGGGCTACGACGCACTCATTCTTGGTGCCCTTGCGCATCGCTCGGCTGGCACAACGCCGGTCGGTACGCTCACCTCGACTCTGCTCGATGCGCTCGATTGCGACTTCGTGCTGGTGAAGCCTCCGAGTTACCACAGCCCGATCGGCGAGTCCGGCGCATAGGAAACAGGGGATCAGGCGGTCAACTCGCAGTGGGGCGCCGGCGCACGCGCGGCGCCTTTGAATGGTTCTTGATGTCGCCGCGCCGCGTGCGGCGGTAGTCCTCGAGCTTGCGCCGCACCGCGCGGAACGCATCGCGCAGTGCCACGAAAGGGTCCTCGTGCGCGGCAGCCCTGGAGCGTGCATGGCGAATCGCGATCACCTGGTCGGGGAGCCCTATGTCGATGTGAAAGTCATATAACGCTCCGTGCCGGTGGTGTCGCGGCGGCGCAGCGATGATCACGTGGCAATGCGTTATGCGCGCCTCGAATTTCTCGAGGCGTGCGACCAGTGAACGGATGCGGCTCTCAAGCGCGGCCGAGTGATCCAGGTGACGGAAGGTGATCTGCAGCGGCAGTCCCACATCGGTCGGGTTCGTACCGGCCGAAGCCCTGCGTCGCGACGCAGGGCTCAATGAGCTGCCTCGGGCCCAGCGCAGGCCATGCCGTATCCGTATCGGTCAGCTCGTGATGAGGCTGAGTCGTGCGCCACGACTTCCATATTACCGTCATCCGGGAACGGCACGCATCCGGGTGGATGCGCACAAATACGGACGCCGGCGCGCAGTCGGCGCTCTAGCATTTCGTGCGGGAAATAAATAAATGAGGGCTGCCATGGATACCGGCCAACTCTGCAGCAGGAAGCCGATCACGGTTCATCGCTCCGACGATCTCACCTGCGCGGCGCAGCTCATGCGTGAGAAACATATCGGCTACCTGGTCGTGGTCGACTCCGATGCGGCGGATGAGCCGCGTCGTCCGGTAGGAGTGGTGACCGACCGTGACATCGTGATCGCAGTGGTGGCACGGGAGGCCGATCCGCGGGAGCTGCGGGTCGGTGACATCATGACGCAGCCGCCGGTGACTATCGGTGTGGCGGAGCCGGTGGAGAAGGCGTTACGTGAGATGCGTCGCATCGGCGTGCGGCGCCTGCCGGTGGTGGGGAAACGCGGCGAGCTCATTGGTGTCCTTTCCCTCGACGATGTGCTCGAGGTCCTTGCCATGGATCTACAGTCCATCGCCGGTTCGATCCGCCATGAGCGCCTGATCGAAGGGTCGCTGCGCCCGTAAGACGACTACGCAAGAGTAAGATCGGTCAGCTCGAGCCCGGGTGCGCCCCCGGCAGGTGCGGCAGGTGCCGGATGATTGCCTCGACATCCTCGTGCACCAGGTCCTTCGCCACCTCGGCGACGATCGCGGCGCGCATCGATTCCGGCAAAGCTTGCCGCAGCAGGCCGAGAAACATCGGTCCGCTCATCACTATCAATCGTTTGAAATCACCCCGGCGGTGCGCCTGCTCGAGCTGCGCCGCGACACGCCGCGCAAAGACTTCCGCTTCATGCCGGCGCGGGGATTGTTCACCACCGGTCGCATGATGCGCCGTCGCGCCGCGACGACCCGCAATGAGCGGGGCACGATCGAACTTGCGGCCCGGGCGGTCGGACACGAGGTCCCGGTCATGCAGATGTGCAAGCGGATCCGCCAAGCGACCTACCAATTCCACGGCGTTATGTGGACCGGGCACGTCGTAGAAGCGCGCCTCGCTCTGATCGGCGACAACGAGCCGGATGTGCACGGGCTATACCGCCGCGACCGGCGCGAGCGCACAGAAGGGAACGCGGCCGAGTGTAGGCGCGCGTCTGCTCTCGTCGGCAACGCTCGTGAGCATGGTCTCCGTGAGCAGGGCGGATACGGCCGTTGATCCCAGGTCAGTCCACTCGACCGCCATCTCACCGTCGCTGGCCCGAACGACACTGGCCGCAAGCTCGCGCCCCGCAAGCCCCAGAACCGGTATCAGCGGCTCCACGACCATGGCTGGCGCGGGGCAGATGCCGAGCTCGGTCCTGATGAGTGCTCCGCTGCCACTGACGTTCTCGATACAACCCAGGCACCGGCAGCCGCTGTCGAGCGCCTGCCGGCACCTCAATCTGACCGGAATACTGGCCGATAGCCGATGGCCCCAGCGATGTTCCATGGAGAGCTCCCCGAGTCTCGATGCAATGATGCTGCTTCGTCGCGGCTCGGCCAGCCATTCGCAATAATCCCTACGCCCGGCCCACACCATTCGAGCGTGCTAGCATGCTGCGCGCGGTGCGGGATAGCCCCGCGTTTTTCCTCACAGGGGTGCCGCATGACGACTCGCGCTTGGCTCGCTGCGCTCGCGCTCTTCGCGGGCGGCGCCGTCATCACCGCGTCCGCAGGCAACCTGAGTTTTCTCGAAAATTCACCGGTTTCGTACTTCAAACCGGAGGACGTAGAGCTGATGCGCCAGAATGCGCTCAAGTTGCTGGATACGACCAACGCGCAGGCCAAGCAGTCATGGTCGAATGCCAAGACCGGCGCCTCGGGCTGGGCGCAGGTGCGGGGGCAGTTCACTGCGAGCGACGGAGCGCCTTGCAAGCGTCTGCGGGTCGTCAACAAGGCGCGGGGCCTCGAGAGTGATGCGACCTATACGGTGTGCAAGTACCCCGATCGCGGCTGGGTGGTCAACACGGACGCAACACCGGCGCACTGAGGCGGGGAGGGCGGACTAGCTTAGGCTTGACCACTGCGGGTCAATGCTGCAGTGCGGCGAGGTATCGGCCAACCGTCGCGCGAGCGCAAATGAACGGTCGCCCGAGCGCAAATCGATAAATGAGCTCGATCGTTTGGGAATTACGCAAGGGTTTGCAACTCTAAGTTTTTTTGCAAAGGTGATTAAGTAGAATTGCCAATAGGCTGACCGGCGGCCTTCCAACAACATCGTGCCGGTTTGGGCCTGTCTGGGGTGGATCCCTCGCGTGGTCGCTGGGGGATCGGTGCAGTAATGCACACCCGAGAGAGGGAAGGGGCTGCACGGACGGGTCTATGAGCCTGGTTACCACGCTGTGGTCCATGGAAGCGGCGGCGGCACTGACGCTGGCAGTGTTGTATGGCGTCGTGTGGATGGTCGACCGACGCAACCTCGCGAATCTCACCCTGTGTGTCGTGGCGATCGCCATGGCGGGCGCGGCACGCACCGAAGTGGGCATGATGCACGCGGGAACCGTAGGCGAGTACGCGGACTGGGTGCGGCTCTGCTACCTGCCACTCACATTCGCACTCGTCGGCCAGGTGGTCTTCGTAGATCGGTACCTCGGCACGGGGCGTCGGTGGCTCCTGTGGACCATCATCTCAGTGCGGCTGCTGATCCTCGCCGGTAATTTCCTTACCTATCCGACTTTTGCCTGGCGAGCCATCCTCAGTCTGCGCCACGTCCCGTTTCTCGGCGAGCAGGTGGCGGTGGTCGGCGCGGTCGAGCTGAGCCCGCTCCAATGGCTCTCCGTGGCCAGCAACGTGCTGATCGTGTTCTTCGTTGCCGACGCCGCGCTGCGGTTGTGGCGCCGGGGCTCGGCCGAGGAGCGGCGCAAGGCGCTGGTCGCCGGAGGTGGCGTCGGGGTGCCACTCGTGGCGACCATCGCTTATGCGCAATCGGTGGTGCTCGGCATAGTGCCGCTGCCGCTCCTCGTCACTCCCTCCTTTCTCCTCACGATCATCGTCATGGCCGTCGAGTTGAGCCGCGGGTTCCTGCTCTTCCGCCAGACGCGGCAGGAGCTCGAGGAGCTGCGTTCCGAGCTCACGCGGGCCGGGCGGGTGACGGCGCTCGGACAACTGGCCACAGCATTGGCACACGAGCTCAGCCAGCCCCTTGGTGCCATCCTGCGTAATGCCGAAGCCGCGGAGATACACCTCAACAATCCTGCGCCCGACCTCGAGGAGTTGCGTGCGATCGTCTCCGACATCCGCAAAGACGATCGGCGTGCAGGGGATGTGATCGACCAGATGCGTGCGCTGATCAGGCGGCGCACGCTGGAGATGAACCCACTTGCACTCAGCGAGCTGGTGCAGGACGTGATGTCGCTGGTGCACTCCGATGCCGTGGCACGCCACGTGGTACTCGATTGTGTCGTTGCACCGGGGCTGCCATTGGTCTCTGGCGACCGCGTGCACCTCTCGCAGGTGTTGCTCAATCTGATCATGAACGGGATGGACGCGATTCAGACCTCCCCGGGGAGCAACGAGCGTGTGCTGATCGAGGCGCGGCCGCGCGAGGAGGGCAAGGTCGAGGTGGCGGTCACCGATACGGGACCCGGCATCCCGCCGGAAGCCATCGCCAAGGTCTTCGATCCCTTCTACACCACCAAGTCCGGAGGCCTCGGCATGGGACTGCCGATCTCGCGCACCATCATCGAGGCACACGGCGGACGGTTGTGGGCCGAGCAGGCGCCGAGCGGGCGCGGCCTGACTTTTCGCTTCACACTGTTCCAGGCCCAGGGTGCCGCGTCATGAACCCAGGGATCGTGTATGTCGTCGACGACGATCCCTCGTTCCGCACCGCCTTGACTCGCATGCTGACCGCCACCGGACTGAGCGTTCGGAGTTACGCTTCTGGCGGGGATCTGCTGACGCATCTCTCTAGTGACGAGGACACGGCTGGTCCGGGCTGCGTGCTGGCGGATCTGTGCATGCCGGGGCTCGATGGCCTGCAGCTGCAGGAGGCGTGTGCGCACGCGAGCGTTGGGCTGCCCTTCGTGTTCCTCACCGGGCAGGGAGACGTTCCGAGCGCGGTGTCGGCCATGCGCCAGGGAGCGGTCGATTTTCTGGACAAGTGCGCTCCCCGGCACACGCTCCTCGCGGCGGTGGAGCGGGCTCTGGAACGCGACGCAAACGCGCGAGCATCGCGCGCCCGCCACGAGCAGCTCGGGCGGCGTTTTGCCGGACTTACCGAGCGCGAGCGGGAGGTGCTCGAGCAGGTGGTGCACGGCAGGATGAACAAACAGATTGCCGCGGAACTCGGCATCCACGAGCGCACCGTCAAGCTGCATCGCAGCGCGATCACCACCAAGCTCGGAGTACGCTCGGTCGCGGAGCTCACCACGCTCGTTAGCCAGGCCGGCCTGTTCGAGTCGCCACGACAGCCCTGCCCCTAGGGGCAGTAGGCGCGCCTCCCGAGCGCTGCTAGCGTGCCCGCCGACGTCCATGGGCACGAAGAGCGTGGCAATTATCGACGATGATGCCAGCGCCAATCGCGCGCTCGGACGCCTGTTGCGCGGCGCAGGCTTCGAGCCAAGCGGATTCGATTCGGCGGAGAGCTTCCTCGCCGCTCCGGCGCGTCCGTCCTTCGCCTGCCTGTTGGTCGACATCCAGCTCACCGGCATGTCAGGTCTGGAGCTGCAGCGCAAGCTGCAGGCGGAGGGCAGTCACCAGCCGGTGATCTTCATTACCGCGCACGATGATCCCGCCTACCGCGCGGAGGCGGAACGGCGGGGTTGCGTGGGCTTTTTCCGCAAGACAGATCCGGGCGCGCTCATCGTGGACACGCTGCGGCGCGCGACCACCACGAACGGGAAGGCATGATCCCAACCGTGGCCAGCAGGTTGCTATGGCGAACGCATTACAGTCGCGAAATTTCTCGCGGAGGGGAGCCGGTATGAAAGTTGTCGGACCGTCTGCGCTGGTGATGATGGCCGTCCTCGGCGCGGGCATATGGCAGGTGGCCCGGGCGCAGGACGCGACCCGCAGCTTCGAGATCTACGGTTTTGCTCAGGCGGACTATATTCAGGACACCAAGCGCGTCGACCCCGCGTGGCAGGACGCCTTCCGGCCTTCGAAGATCGCTACCCCCGAAGGGGAGTTCGGCAGCAACGGGCAGGCGAGCGTCAGCGTCAAGCAGAGCCGCTTTGGAGTGAAGGGGGTAGTCCCCACCAGCGACCACGCGCCGCCGATCAGCTTCAAGTTCGAATTCGACTTGTTCGGTACCGGCGCCGATGCCGGCCAGACCACCTTTCGTCTGCGTCACATGTATGGCGAGTGGGGCCAGCTCCTTGCGGGTCAGACGCACAGTCTCTTCATGGATATCGACGTCTTTCCGAATGTCATCGACTACTGGGGACCGCCCGGCCTGGTCTTCCTACGCCTCCCACAGATCCGCTGGACCGCCTACCGGACGGCAAACGACTCCATTGCCGTAGCCATTGAACGTCCCGGTAACGACATTGATACCGGCAACCTCCGGTTGGTTCAGGGATTCGAGAACGCGGAGGTGCGTCCCGATCAGCCGATCCCCGACCTCACCGCGCAGTACCGGCACGACGACACCTGGGGCCACTACCAGGTTTCCGCCATCCTGCGCCGGGTAGGCTACGAGTACTCCCTCAGCGGCGAGCCCTTCCAGAAAGGCAACCAGATGGGGTGGGGTATCAATCTCGCGGCTGCCTTCAAGACCATCGGCAAGGACCAGCTGCTCCTGCAGGTGGTCTACGGCGATGGCATCGCCAGCTACATGAACGACGGCGGCATGGACCTCGCGCCCCAGACCCAGGCCACCGGTTCGCCAGGAAACCTGGGCGTCGGCAGCAGAGCCGTGCCACTCACAGGCGTCAGCGCGTACTACGACCATTACTGGAACAGCATGTGGTCGAGCTCGATCGGTTACAGCTTCACCCAGGTGAGCAACACCGACCTCCAGGACCCCACCGCCTTTCACAAGGGGCAGTACGCCTCGGTGAACCTGCTGGCGTACCCGGCCGATAAGGTGATGATCGGCGGGGAGCTGATGTGG
>Ga0306920_100007937_pt1 | contig 14040 bp, 11 predicted proteins | sample flu12Cox44000170_FD_204666 | JGI IMG/M metagenome (GOLD analysis project Ga0306920, IMG submission 204666) | Lab enrichment of tropical soil microbial communities from Luquillo Experimental Forest, Puerto Rico - flux4day.12C.oxic.44.000.170 (v2)... | ecosystem: Environmental > Terrestrial >...
ATCGGCGCCGAGCGTGAGCGGCTTCTGCAGGATCGGGGTGGCGAACACGTTGTCGACGATCAGCCGCGCGCCGGCCTGGTGGGCGATCCCGGCGACCTCGGCAATATCGATCACGTCAAGCGTCGGATTGGTCGGGCTCTCCAGGAAGAAGGCGCGCGTCTTGCCCTTCTGCACCGCCTGCTTCCATTGGCCGAGATCGGTGCCGTCGACCAACGTCGAGCCGATGCCATAGCGCGGCAGGAGGTCCTCGACGACATAGCGGCAGGAGCCGAACAGCGCCTTGGCGGCGACGACGTGGTCGCCGGCGCGCAAATGGCAGAGGAAGACCGAAGTCACCGCCGCCATGCCGCTCGCCGTGGCGCGCGACGCGCCGGCGCCCTCGAGGAGGCGCATCCGCTCCTCGAACATGGCGACGGTCGGGTTGGCGTAGCGCGAATAGATGAAGCCGGGATCGTCGCCCTTGAAGCGCGCCGCCGCCTCCTCGGCGCTCTCATAGACGTAGCTCTGCGTCAGGAAGATCGCTTCCGAGTTCTCGCCGAACTGGGAGCGGAGGATGCCGCCGTGGATGGCGGTGGTTGCCGGCCGGTAGCCCTTTGCGGTGGTCTTGGCGGTCTTCGCCATACCCGTCTCCTCACAACAAAAAACCCGGCCGGGCGAGCCGGGCCGGGTGACATCGGGTGACATCCCGTCCGGCCTTTTAGCGACTTCTTTAACGTGGCTCGCAAGCCGGCCGGCTCAAAAGACCACGGAACGGCTTGGCTTCTAGACACGATCGGCCTTGGCGTCAACCGCGCTTTCGGCTAAGCCCCGCGATTGACATGGCGCACGCCGGAATCCTGCCCGCCCACGGGATCGCAAGCCTGATCGAGGACGGCAAGATCCGCCTTGCCCGACTGCCCGACGCCGACCAGATCCAGCCGGCGAGCCTCGACCTTCGGCTCGGCGGAATCGCCCACCGCGTTCGGGCAAGCTTCCTGCCCGGTCCCGACATGACGGTCGCCGAGCGGCTGGAGGAGCTCAAGCTGCACCAGATCGACCTCTCCGCCGGCGCGGTGCTCGAGACCGGGTGCGTCTACATCGTGCCGCTGATGGAGGGCTTGGCGCTTCCCGATGAGCTCGCCGCCGCCGCCAACCCGAAATCATCGACCGGCCGCCTCGACATCTTCACCCGTGTCATCACCGACCGGGCCCGCGCCTTCGATGCGATTCCCGCCGGTTACCATGGGCCGATCTACCTCGAGGTGAGCCCGCGCACTTTCCCGGTCGTGGTCCGCGCCGGGTCGCGCCTGTCGCAGATGCGCTTCCGTCGCGGCGCCGCCCGCCTCGACGACGAAGCGCTGGTCGCCCTCCATGAGCACGCCGGACTGGTCGACGGCACGCTCCACGTTGCCGATGGCCTCGTCCTTTCCATCGATCTCACCGGCAAGGAGGATGGCATCGTCGGCTACCGCGCCAAGCGGCATACCGGGCTGATCGACGTCGATCGCCGCGAAAGCTATGACGTCCTCGACTATTGGGAGCCGATCTTGAGCCGTGGGCGGCCCGAGCTGATCCTCGACCCCGACCAGTTCTATATCCTGGTGTCCCGCGAGGCGGTGCATGTCCCGCCGGACTATGCTGCCGAGATGGTGCCGTTCGATCCGCTGGTTGGCGAATTCCGCGTCCACTATGCCGGCTTCTTCGATCCCGGCTTCGGGCACTCCGAGGCGGGCGGCAGCGGCAGCCGCGCCGTCCTCGAGGTCCGCAGCCACGAGGTGCCGTTCATCCTCGAGCATGGCCAGAACGTCGGTCGCCTGGTCTATGAGCGGATGCTGACGCGGCCGAAAGCACTCTACGGCCAGGGCATCGGCTCGCACTACCAGGCGCAGGGCCTGAAGCTGTCGAAGCATTTTCGGGCGATGTAAGAGCGGGAAGGGTGAGACATGACGGATATCGTCGAACGGATTGTTGCTGGCGCGGATAATGCCAACGCTATAGGTGCCCCCGGACGTCGCCCGCTTTCTCACGGCGGCCTTCGCGCGCTCGTCAGAGACACGTCGGCGAAATTGAACGCGCTCGGGCTCGGGCGCGGCGATCGGGTGGCGATCGTGCTTGCCAACGGGCCGGAAATGGCGACGGCCTTCGTCTCGCTTGCCGCGACCTTGTCGACGGCGCCACTCAATCCGGCTTACCGCGCCGAGGAGCTCGAGTTCTACTTGAGCGATGTTGGTGCCAAGGCGATCCTGGTGGCGCGCGACGAGGCCGGGCCGGCGGTCGCGGTCGCCGAGCGCCTGGGCATCGCGGTGATCAGGCTTCACACCGACCCCGCGGGTCCTGCCGGCGCATTCGCGCTCGATGGACCCTCTTTAGGCTCGGCCGCTTCCGGTTTTGCGACGCCGGATGACGTTGCCCTCCTTCTCCATACCTCCGGCACGACGTCGCGGCCAAAATTGGTGCCGCTGTCGCATGCCAACATCGCCGCCTCGGCCAGGCACATCGGCGCGACCTTGGCGCTTCGGCCGGACGACCGCTGCCTCAACATCATGCCACTCTTCCACATCCACGGGCTGATCGCGGCAGTCCTTTCCTCGCTCGCCGCCGGCGGCGAAGTCGTGTGCACACCCGGCTTCAACGCGCTCAGCTTCTTCCGCTGGCTCGATGAGGCGCGGCCGACCTGGTACACGGCGGTGCCGACCATGCATCAAGCGATCCTCGCCCGCGCCGCGCGCAACCCGGAATCGGTCGCCGGCAGCCGCCTCCGCTTCATCCGCTCCTCCTCGGCGTCGCTGCCGCCGCAGGTGATGGCCGAGCTTGAAGCGACGTTCCGCTGTCCGGTCATCGAGTCTTACGGGATGACCGAGGCGGCGCATCAGATGGCCTCCAATCCGCTGCCGCCGCGGCCGCGCAAGCCCGGCACCGTCGGCATCGCCGCCGGCCCGGACGTGGCGATCATGGCGGGCGATGGTGCCCTGCTCGGGCCCGACGCGACCGGCGAGATCGTCGTTCGCGGGCCGAACGTCACCCTTGGCTACGAGCACAACCCCGAGGCCAATCAGAGCGCGTTTGCGCATGGCTGGTTCCATACCGGCGACCAGGGCACCATCGATCAAGACGGCTATGTCCGCGTCACCGGCCGGCTCAAGGAGATCATCAACCGCGGCGGCGAGAAGATCTCGCCGCGCGAGGTCGACGAGGTGCTGATGGACCATCCGGCGATCGCCCAGGTCGTCACCTTCGCCATGCCGCACGACAAGCTCGGCGAGGATGTTGCCGCGGCGATCGTGCTTCGCGACGGCGCCGATACGAGCGAGCGCGAGATCCGTGATTTCTGCGCCGGGCGGCTTGCCGACTTCAAGGTTCCGCGCCGCATCGTCATCCTTGCCGAGATTCCGAAGGGGGCGACCGGCAAGCTGCAGCGGATCGGCCTCGCCGCCAAGCTCGGCCTTGGCTGATGCGCGTTTGCATCTTCGGCGCCGGCGCCATCGGTGGTTTTCTTGCGGCCAAGCTCGCCGCCGCCGGCGTTGGCGATCTGTCCCTCGTTGCCCGCCGCGCTCATCTCGAGGCGATCCAGCGAAACGGGCTGAAGCTGATCGAGAAGGGGGTCGAGCGGTCCTTTTCAATTCGCGCCGCGAGCCGGGCCGAGGAGCTCGGGTCTCAGGACTATGTCATCCTCGCCCTCAAGGCGCATTCGGTCACCGGCGCGCTCGACCAGATCGTTCCGCTCCTTGGTCCCGACACGGCCGTCGTCACGGCGCAAAACGGGGTGCCCTGGTGGTATTTCTACCGTCACGGCGGGACGCTCGAAGGGACGCGGATTGCCGCGGTCGACCCCGGTGGGGCGATCTGGGAGCGGATCGGTCCGACTCGCGTCATCGGCTGCATCGCCTATCCGGCGGCAGAGGTGGATGCGCCCGGCCTCGTCCGCCACGTCGAGGGCGACCGCTTTTCGCTCGGTGAGCCCTCGGGGGAGCGTAGCGAGCGGATCGCGCGCCTTGCCGAGATGCTGATCGCCGCGGGTCTCCGGGCGCCCGTTCGCGGTGATATTCGTAGTGAGATATGGGTCAAGCTCTGGGGCAACCTGTCCTTCAACCCGATCTCGGCGCTGACGGGCGGCACGCTCAGCGAGATCGTCGGCGATCCCGGCACGCGGGCGGTCGCCCGGGCCATGATGGTCGAGGCGCAAGCGATCGGCGACAAGCTCGGCGTGCGCTTTCCCATCGACGTCGACCGCCGGATTGAAGGCGCCGGCGCTGTCGGCGCCCACAAGACCTCCATGCTGCAGGACCTCGAACGCGGCCGTCCGCTCGAGATTGACGCCCTGGTGACGGCTATCCAGGAGCTCGGTCGCCTGACCGGCGTGGCGACGCCGTCGATCGACATCGTCTTGAGCCTCGTTCGCCAGCGTGCGGGTCTTCTCGGCTGCTACGGCTGATCCGGCTTTGCCGATTTCGATTTGGATCAAGCCGGGCCCGGCCCGCCGACCGGATCGTCGGCACCGCGACGATCTTTCGCAGTCGCGTTCGCCTAAAGCGACGGCGCTCGCCTTCAATCGGCTGTGAAGCGAGCGGTTTGCGCTCGTGCGCCCCTCGACGGAAATCGCGCGTCATCTCCGTTTTTATCGTAAGATGAATCAGCGACACGCAGGGGCGGAAACTAGAGGTGCAAACATGTGGAGAGTCATGACGGCAATCTCTGCCGCGGTGATCGCGGCGGCAGTGATATTCGGAAACCTGGCGCCGGCAGATGCAGGCTCCGGTGGGGCGGGAGCCGGAAAATCTGGTGGGGCGGGAGCCGGAAAATCCGGTGGGGCGGGAGCCGGAAAAAACGGCGGCGCCGGTGTCCACGCGCCCGTTGTCCAGCACCCTGCGATCGGTGGGGCCCTCGAACATTGCCCGATACAACAGTGTCGAGACGGTGGTGGCAGTCGCGTGGTTAGCGACCCCCCGGTTAAGGTCGGACGACACGGGCTCGCAGAGAAAGAGCCGGCGACCGCCACTACGATGCAAGGGTGCCCGGGCAAACATCCGGATTGCCTCGAGAATCGTCACCCCGTCGTGTCGTCTTTCATTAACAACAACAACAAGAATGCAGGAGTCCTGCCCCCCGACTGCTGGGTTTGGAGTCACAACTATCATCGCTGGATCTGGGCGTGTGGGCTGCGGTATCCGAGCTTCAACTGACGAGAGTGAGGCGGTATGAATAGCGAAAAGTGGAACAGCGGTCTCTAACTCGGCATTCGCTGTTTCGCTGTTCGCTCAGGCCATGAGGCCGCGGGAGTGTTACTGCACTACCGCTCCCGCGCCGATCTCCTTGGCGACATCCGCTTCCTTGCCGCCGCAGGTCGGGTGGCCGAACCCGCCTTTGCTGACGCCGCCGGCGGTATCGTGGTCGGCGGACCAGGTGTCGCCGGAGACGCCGAGCGCCCTGATCTCCTTGCCGCCCTTGTAGAGGGCGAGGCCGCCAGCGAATACGTTCATCCCGCCGACACGTTGGCCGACCATCGGGTCTCGTGGCGTCCGGCTATTCGCTTGAGGGAGAATGCAAATACATCGACTGGAGGCCGAGGCGGCCGGGGCCGGTGAACCGGTTGAGGATAAAGCTCAAGCCACCGAAGAGACCGCTCGCCAGCCTGTCCATCCGCGTCTCCATTTGGACGCTCGGATCCTTGTAAAGCCACGCCGAGGGTTCAACATCGAGCATCTCGCCGGGGGCGAGCACCTTCTCGAAGACGTTGCCATAGCCGTGCAGCCAAACGATGCCGTCGCCGCGTTGGCAGATGAAGCGATCGATGAAGAAGCCGGACCCGCCGAACAAGAGATTGGCCGCTCCCCTGACGCGCTCGAAGGTGTAGTCGACGGACTCGGTCGCGGCGAGGAATTGGTGCTCCCTCACGTGTACCTCGCGCCCGTGGTGCAGGTGGAGAGGAACGATGTGGCCAGCCCCGTCGCGACTGAAAGCGACCATGCCGTTACCGGCCGCCTCGGTTACGAAAATCTGCATGCCGGCCATCATCCGCTTGAGGGCGCCCTTCATCGGTTTCAAGCGAATGGCGACGCTCGGATGCTTCCAGAGCAGGATGTGATGCTCGAAGTAGACCGGTGTCCGGCTGACATCGACGGTCAGGACCGGTACCAGCTCGCCGTCGAGGTGATAGGTCACGCCGGCAAAGGTTTCGCCGGAAGCTTGAGTGGCGAGGAGCGTCGGAAGGTCCGGCACGATCAGCCTTTTTTCCGGAAATTGTCATAGGCGTCGGCGCCCGCAATAGTCTCAGACTGGCACGCGTAACTCAAGTCGGGAACGCCGGTGCCGCGGTCCCGAGGAAGGGAGCGCGCGCTGGCCGTGGCATCCGGGTTCGATGAGGCGATCGTCCTCGATTCGTGCCCTTTTGCTCCTGCAACCGGTCGCCGAACAAGCTATCTTGGACGGAGCAAAGGCCAGCGACGCAGGCGGCGGCAACGTGGCGGCAACCGATCGATGAATTCAGCAGGGGATCCGTCCGGCGATTCGGCGTCGATAGCGATCGCCGCTCCGGTGCCCGGTTGGCGGACGATCGCCTCGACGGTTGGCCCCGGCCTCATCGTCAAGCTCGCCGACACCGACGCCGGCAACGTCGTCACGGCAGCGCAGGCCGGAGCCGAGTGGCGCTACCGGATGCTGCCGCTGGTTCTCGCCCTGATCCCGATGCTCTACCTCGTCCAGGAGCTGACCGTCCGATTGGGCATCTTCACCGGACGCGGCCACGGCGAGTTGATCCGCCAGCGGTTCGGATTGGGTTGGGCGGTGCTCGCCATACTGGGCCTCGCGGCCGCCACGGCCGGTTCGCTCGTCACCGAATTCTCGGCTGTCGCCGGCATCGGCGAGCTCTACGGCGTCTCGCGTGGCCTGAGCTTGGTGGCGGCAGCCGCCGGGCTGCTTCTCGTCGTGATCACCGGCTCCTATCGCCGCGTCGAGCGCATCGCGATTGGCGTCGGTCTGTTCGAGCTGGCGTTTTTCGTCGTCGCCTGGCGCGCCCATCCCGATTTATCGACACTGGCGAAGGACGCCCTCGACCCGCCGCTTCGCAACAGCGAATTCGCCTTTCTCGGCACCGCGATGATCGGCGCCACGTTCAATCCATGGATGGTGTTCTACCAGCAGTCGGCAATCGCCGATAAGAAGCTCAGACCCAAGGACTATGCGATCGCGCGATGGGATACCGCGGCGGGGGCGGTGATTACCCAACTCTTGACCGGCGCCGTGCTGGTTGCGGTGGCGGCGACCTTGGGCGCCAGCGCCGCTCCGGCAACGCTCACCAGCGTCGGCGAGATCAGCCGCTCGTTCACGCCGGTCCTCGGCGAAACCGTTGGGCGCTTGGTGTTCAGCGCCGGCGTGCTTGGCGCGGCCATGGTTGCTGCGATCGTCGCCTCGCTGGCGCTCGCCTGGGGCGTCGGCGAGATCACCGGGTACAGTCGCTCGCTCGAATATCGGCCGTTGGAAGCGCGCTGGTTCTATTGCGTCTATGCCAGCGGCGTTCTCGGGGCGGCGGCGCTGGTTTGGGCGGCAGGCAATCTCGTCTGGCTCAACATCGCGGCGCAGGTGCTGAACGCCTTCCTGATGCCCTTGGCGATCGGCTTCCTGGTGATCCTGGCGATCAGGGCTTTGCCCGAGCCGCTGCGTCTCAAGGGCGGCCGCCTGTGGGTGTTGATCGGCATTTCCGGAGTGGTTTCGACACTTGCCATTGTCGGCGGCATTTCCGGAATGCGGTAACGATCGATCAGCCGCACCCGCGCGTGTTCACGTAGAGGGCGTAGAGAGACTGGCTGGCCGCCATGAACAGCCGGTTGCGGCGCCGGCCGCCAAAGCAGACATTGGCGCATCGCTCCGGCAGCTCGATCCGGCCGATCCGCTCGCCGGCGGGCGAGAAGACGACGACGCCGTCGAGCTCAGGGGTACCCATGCCCCAGCCGCACCAGAGATTGCCGTCCTCGTCGCAGCGGAACCCGTCGAGCGCGCCGCCGTCGCTTGCCTCGATCAGCGTACGACGCCGCCCGATCCGTACGCCGTCGATGACGTCATAGGCGAGGATACGGCGCGGCACGCTTCTCCCTTCGACCACGTAGAAGATGCGCTCGTCGGGCGAAAAGGCGAGTCCGTTTGGCCCCTTGATCTCGCTGTCGAGGACGGTCGCTGCACCGGTGCGGCCGTCGATCCGGTAGACGTTGCTCGGCAGCTCCGGCTCGGCACGATCGCCTTCATAGTCGCTGGCGATGCCGAAGGGCGGGTCGGTGAACCAGATCGAATCGTCGCTCTTCACGACGACATCATTCGGCGAGTTGAGGCGCTTGCCGTCAAAGCCGTCGAGGAGGACGGTCAGGCTGCCATCATACTCCGTGCGCGTGACCCGCCGGGCTTGATGCTCGCAGGTGACAAGACGCCCTTGGCGATCGCGCGTATTGCCGTTGGCGAACTGCGACGGCGAGCGATGGACGGAGACCTGCCCGCTGAGCTCGTCCCAGCGCAGGATGCGGTTGTTGGGGATGTCGCTCCACAGAAGGCAGTGGTGATCGCCAAACCATACCGGTCCTTCCGACCAGCGGCACCCGGTGGCGAGACGTTCGACCGCGGCATGGAACAGCCGGTATTTCGCGAAGGTCGGGTGAAGGATCTGGACCGCTGGGTCGGGATATCGGGTCGATTGTTGCCACATGAGCCTGCCCTCGCGCGCTTCCGGAGCGGTACTGCGCTGTTGACCGCGCCCGGAGTTTACCGACGTACCGTGCGCGCGGGACGGCGTCTACGCCGGGGAATGGCCTCTTCGCAGGAACAGCGAAGGCGTCATGCACCTTCCTGACTCGCGGCTAGACGCTTCGCCGTCCGACCTGCAGGCGGCGGAGGCGAAAGCGACACCCACTGCCTGTCGGGTGCGCATCGCTAGTTGCCAACGTCCATAGTACCGTGGCTTCTATCCGCGAATCCCGCGATCTGAGAAGGCCAAACGGGTTACCCATGTCTCCCCACGTTCAAGCCGCGCACCGGATGCCGATTTGGGCGTGGGCTGCGCCGGTGGCGGCCTGCCTGCTCCTGCTCGGCACGTGGACCGGGCTGGCGCCGTCGTCGTCCGTCGTGGTGCTCCTCGCCGCGGCTGCCCTTCTCGTCGCCGCCGTGTTCGCCTCGGTGCACCATGCAGAAATCATTGCCCACCGGCTCGGTGAGCCGTTCGGCTCGATCGTGCTCGCCGTTGCCGTCACGGTGATCGAGGTCGCGCTTATCATCTCCATTATGCTTGCGGCTAAGGCGGGCAGCGATGTCCTCGCCCGCGACACCGTCTTCGCCACCCTCATGATCGTGCTCAATGGCATCGTCGGCCTCTGCCTAATGCTCGGAAGCCTCCGGCACTACGAGCAGAGCTTCAGCACCGACGCCGCAACGGCAGCACTCAGCGTCCTGGTCACGCTCGCCGTGATTACCCTGGTGCTGCCGAACTATTCGCTCGCGACGCCGGGGCCGGTGTACGCGCCGGCGCAGCTGATATTCGTCGGCATCGTCTCGGCGATCCTCTATTGTGTTTTCCTGTTCTTTCAAACGGTGCGGCACCCGGTTTACTTTGTCATCGAGGCCGACGGCGATGACGGTCCGCCGCCCTCGGCAGGCCGGGCGTGGGCAAGCCTGGCGCTCCTCGGGCTGGCGCTTGTGGCCGTGGTGCTGCTAGCCAAGGCGTTGTCGCCATCACTCGAGGACGCGGTTGCCGCGGCCGCGCTGCCCAAGGCCTTCGTCGGCGTCGTGATTGCTGGTGTAGTACTGTTGCCGGAGGGGCTCGCCGCCGTTCGTGCCGCCGCCGCCAACCGGCTGCAGTCGAGCCTCAATCTCGCGGTTGGCTCGGCTATGGCAACCATCGGCATGACTGTGCCGGTGGTCAGCTTCAGTGCGCTGGTGTTTGACCGTCCTCTCACGCTCGGCCTGCAGCCCGAGGAGATGGTTCTCCTTCTCCTTACGCTGTTCACGAGCACGGTGACGCTTGCCACCGGACGCACAACCATTTTGCAGGGCGCGGTTCACCTCGTAATTTTCGCGGTCTTCCTGATGTTTGCCGCCGTGCCCTGAGCGAAGCTCTGTCAAAATGCCTGCGGGTCCGCCCGGCATGCGTTGCCGACCTCCGCGTTTCATCATCCGCGCGGCGTTGGCTCCGCCCTCGGCGATCCGGCGTCGGATCGTGAAAAACTAAGTGACACGATCACCTCGACATTTCGGCGTCGTTCCGGTTCAACTTCGCAGAGGGCGCTTCGCCCACTCAATCTCTCCCCGCCAGGACAATTCCCGTGCCGCTACCTTCCGATCGCCGCCAGGTCGGCTCGACCAGTCTTCGCCTGCCTCGCTTCGGCCTGGGTACCGCCCATCTCGGCGGCATGTTTGGCCGCGTCTCCGAGCCCGACTCGCAGGCGACGTTGCAGGCGGCCTGGGACGGCGGCGTCCGCTACTACGACACGGCGCCCTGGTACGGACGGGGGCTATCCGAGCATCGCCTGGGTGCGTTTCTATGCAATCGACCGCGCGACGAGCTCGTCGTTACCACCAAGCTTGGCCGGGTGCTGCACCGGCCGAAGGATCCGGCGGCCTTCGACCGGGCGCCGTGGGGCGGCGGCCTGAACTTCGATGTGGAGTTCAACTATTCCTATGACGGCTTCATGCGCGCCTATGAGCAGTGCCTGCAGCGCCTCGCCCTGGACACGGTCGACGCCCTCCTCGTTCATGATCTCGACGCGGAAAGTCACGGTGAGCGCTTCGCCGGCCATGCCAAGGATCTCGAGAGCGGCATCAAGGCGCTCGAGGAGCTGAAACGCGCCGGCGATATCAAGGCGATCGGCATGGGGATCAACCTCGCGAGCTCGCTCGACAACGTCGCCACCCTGGTCGATCTCGATTTCGTGCTGGTCGCGATGCCCTACACGCTGATCGACCAGGCGGTCCTCCACACCGGCCTTGCCCGCTGCGTCAAGCGCGGCATCAGCGTCATCATCGGTGCGCCCTTCGCGTCCGGAATCCTCGCGACCGGCGCCGGTCCCGGCGCGCGTTATTTCTATCGCCCGGCGCCCGACGACGTGCAGGCCAAAGTCGGCAAGATCGAAGAGGTGTGCCGCCGGCATGGCGTACGGCTGCCTTCGGCGGCGCTCCAGTTCCCGCTCGCCCATCCGGCGGTCGTTGCGGTCATCCCCGGAGCGGCGCGTGCGGGCGAGGTACAAGCCAACATCGAGTCGTTCCTCGCATCCGCCCCGGCCGACTTCTGGAGCGAGCTGAAAACGCTCGGGCTGATCGATCCCGAGGCGCCGACGCCGGCTTGAATGCGTGTATCCAAACCACCGTCTTGCGCGACCGGTAACATCGTCCGTAAGGTACCGCGATGAGAAGAAGAGAGACGGGTCAACCGTTCCAATACTGGAAACGACGGCGGCTCATCCTGCGCTTCGCAGGGATCATCCAAGGAGGAACAAATGCTCGGCAAACCCGTGCTTCGCGGCGCGTGGTCGCGACAGGCCCTCGTCTTCGGCGTCGCAGTGACGCTCTCAGCCCTTTCCGGCGCGGCGAGTGCCGATGTGAAGGACGTCCCGCGCAAGGATACGCTCGTGCTGACGCCCTGGGGCGATCAGCCGGCACAGCTCGCCAACGTCGAGAACTGGCATCCCTACCTCACCTCGGTCCAGCATCAGCGTGACGCGATGCAAATCACCGTCAACGAGGAGCTCTTCTACACCAACCTCAACACCGGCAAGCTGATCCCCTGGCAGGCGGAGAGCTTTGACTATGCGCCCGACTACCTGGCCGCCACCATCCATCTCCGCAAGGGCGTCGAGTGGTCGGACGGACAGCCCTTCACCGCCGACGACGTCAAGTTCACGCTCGAGGCGATCCGCGACGCGCCACCCGAGCTGAACGGCGCCGCCAACTATCACGAGTGGATCAAGAGCGTCGACGCGACCGACCCGCTCACCGCCGTCATCCACTTCACCAAGCCGGCGCCGCGCTGGGTGCGCGACAACCTCGCCCTCGGCCACGAGAACCATTTTCCCATCCTCCCCGCCCATATCTGGAAGGGCCAGGACATCAAGGCCTTCACCAACTACGATCTCGCCAAGGGCTGGCCGGTCGGCACGGGCGCCTACAAGCTGGTCAGCTCGACCACCCAGCAGGAGATTTTTGACCGCCGCGACGACTGGTGGGGCGCCAAGACCGGCTTCATGCCGCTTCCCGCGCCGAAGCGCATCATCATCGTTCCGGTGGCGAGCGACGACGCCATGGGCCAGCTGCAGATCGCCAACCAGGTCGATGGCGGCCGCCAGCTCCTCGTCGGCACCTTCGAGGCGGCGCAAACCCAGAACCCGAAGCTCCACTCGTGGAACAAGGCGGGGCCGGTCTGGGGCGCGCCCGACGGCTGCGATTACACGCTCGTCTTCAACAATCTCCGCAAGCCGTGGGACGACGTGAACCTGCATCATGCAGTCAACCACGCCATCGACCGGGCAAAGCTGTCCGAGATCGGCTACGAGAACTCCGACCATCCGGTGAGCTTCGCCTTCTCCGGCTACATGGCGGCGACCTACCTCACCAAGGACGGTCCACTCCAGGCGGTGATCGACAAGCACGACATCGACCACCCGTCGCCGGACCTGGTCAGCAAATACATGACCGCCGCCGGCTTCAAGAAAGGCGGCGACGGATTCTGGGGCAAGGACGGCAAAGCGCTTGAGTTCCGCGTGCGGGTGCCGGCCTTTATCCAGCCGATCCAGGCGCCGCTCACGCAGCAGCTCAAGGACGCCGGCTTCGACGCGATCCAGGCGCCAATCGACGACACCTGGCTGCCGGACATCCAGAACGGCAAGTTCGACACCATGGTGTTCGTCCATTGCGGCAGCCTGTCCGAGCCGCTCGAGACGCTGAAGGACTTCCACAGCAAGTTCGCCAGGGATGAAGGGACGGCGATCCCCTATGTCATCGCCGCCGCCCGCTACAAGAATCCGGACCTCGACAAGATCATCGACCGGATGGAGGCGATCCCGGCCAACACCGATCCCAAGTCACCCTATATGCAGGACGCGGTCTCGGCGCTCGACATCGTGCTTCGCGACCTGCCGCAGATCGAAATCCTCGAGGAGCTGCACGTCGTCACCTTCAACGACACCTACTGGACCGGCTGGCCTACCGCCGCCGACCCCTATGTCGCGCCCTACACCCCATGGGAGGCGTTCAACCTGGTGATCCACCACCTGAAGCCGGCGCAGTAGCGAGACACGACACCTAGCAGCGGCGAAATGCGCGACGCCGGTCGGTCGGTCCCCCTCCCCCCGTGCGGGGGAGGGCCGGGGAGAGGGGTCCACTCCGACGCTGGTGCGGGGGTCATCTCCAACGTTTCAGAGGTCAGCGTCGACCCCGGTCGAGAGGTCGGCGTTGACCCCTCTCCCTGGCCCTCCCCCGCAAGGGGGGAGGGAGGGCGACCGACCCGCGCCGTGTAGCCGCCCACCATGTCCCGCGAGCTCGCCACCTACCTCGTCAAACGCTTGGCGCAGCTCGTGCTGATCGTGTTCATCGCGGTCAGCGTCAACTTCATCATACCCCGCCTCCTCCCCGGCGATCCCGTCGAGACCGCGCTGGCGCGGCTGCAGTCGTCGGGCGGAGCGCAGAATGTCGACGTGCAGGCGGTAGCCAAGGCCTATCGCGCCAAATACGGCCTCGATCAGCCGCTCCTCCACCAGTACGTCAAATACTGGCAGGACCTCATTCGCCTCGATCTCGGCGTCTCTTTCACCAATTTCCCTGAGACCGTCTCCGCCAAGATTGCCAACGCGCTGCCGTGGACCGTCGGGCTCCTCGCCACCGCGACGATCATTGCCTTCACCGTCGGGTCGCTGCTTGGCGGGTTGCTCGCCTGGCCAGGCACCGGCCGGAGCATCCGCGCCGTGGTGCCGGGGCTGATGATCCTCGCTTCGGTGCCGTTCTATCTCCTTGCCATCGTGCTCACCTATTTCTGCGCCGTGCTGTGGAAGGTGCTGCCGCCGGCCGGCGGCTTCGACACGACGCGGATCGCCCGGCTCG
>Ga0306920_100007939_pt1 | contig 14038 bp, 10 predicted proteins | sample flu12Cox44000170_FD_204666 | JGI IMG/M metagenome (GOLD analysis project Ga0306920, IMG submission 204666) | Lab enrichment of tropical soil microbial communities from Luquillo Experimental Forest, Puerto Rico - flux4day.12C.oxic.44.000.170 (v2)... | ecosystem: Environmental > Terrestrial >...
AGATGCTTTCGACCCTCCACCCACGCATCGATCATATCGGCCCATTCCTGGAGCATGTGACGGCGCTGTTGCTCGTATTCGGCCTTATTGTATACCCCGCGTGACGATCGGCCTTCCTCATGAGCGAGACACTTTTCCACCCAGTCCCGGTTGAAGCCGAGCTCGTTCAGCAGGGTCGAGCCAGTGCGCCGAAGGTCATGAACCGTGAACGGCTCCAGCGGCAAGTTCCGCTTCGCGGCCCGTTCGACCACAGCGACGGTAATGCGATTAAAGGTGGCTCGAGACATCGGTGCGTCAGCATCATACCGTGACGGCAGGAGGTATCGCGAATTCCCAGCGCACGTCCGGAGCGCAATCATGATGTCGAGTGACTGCCGCGACAAGTAGACGTTGTGCGGCTTGCCGCGTTTCATGCGCTCCTTTGGGATGGTCCAGACCGCGTTCTCGAAATCGACTTCGTCCCAGACCGCATCGAGCAACTCGCTCTTGCGCACCATGGTGAGCAGGATCAGACGGAGGCCCAAACGGATGGTCGGCAGGGTCGGTACGTGCTCCAGCTGATGGAGCATGATGCGAATCTCCATTGGCGAGAGGGCGCGATCCTTGGGTGCAAAAGTGGCGATGGAGGCCGGACCGACCTCATCAGCCGGGTTAGTGACCTTCTCGCCGTGCAGAATTGCAAAGCCGTAGATCTGCTTGACGATATCGCGCACGTGAATGGCCGTCGCCGGCGCGCCTCGGTCCTTCACCTTGATGCAGAGCGCGCGCAGATCATCGGGAGTGATTTCTCTCATCAAGCGATTTTTCCAGACCGGAAGAATGTCGCGATCGAATATCGCCTTGCGCATGGCGCGCGTGCTTTCCGCCATCCGCGCCTCCTTGAACCACCGCTTGGCGACGGCTCCGAAGTCTTGAGCAACGGAGAGCCGTCGCTTCTCGCGCTGTTTCTCCTGGGCCGGTGACTGCCCCTCCGCAACCATCTTCCTTGCCGCCCCACACAGCTCGCGTGCCGCGGAGAGCGAGACGCCGTCAGAGCCGTAGCGTCCGATCGTCAGCGTCTCACGGCGGCCATTGAGACGGTAGTCGTAACGGAAGGTAATCTGGCCGGACGGTGCCACAGCCACGTACATACCGTCACGGTCGGCAACCTTGTAGGCTTTAGCCTTTATTTTCAGGTTCTTAAGCGACACATCGGTCAACATCGTCAAGGCCTTTCCCGGGCCGCAACCATGGCTTCATACGGCCATTTTTACCGTCAGAAAAATACCGTCAACCTCAGAAAAATATATCGTAATATCAATGCATTGATACTAAATTTGGAACGGTGCTGGGGAGAAATGGCCTGACGGTATCGCAAAAATAGCCAAGTGCCCCGACGGCCAATACCGTCAGACTTACCGTCACACGATTTCGCTTGGCCGCGATAGGTGGCGGTAGATGCCGAGAGGACTTCCGTGATTTTTCAGTATGTTGAGTTGCGTTAGCGTTTGTGGGCGATACTCCCGGAAGGACGTCAGATCATTCCCACTCGATCGTTCCCGGCGGCTTTGAAGTGACATCGTACACGACGCGGTTGATGCCCTTCACCTCGTTGATAATGCGGGTGGCGGCGCGGCCCAGCACGTCGTGGGGGAAGGGAAAGAAGTCGGCCGTCATCCCGTCGGTGGAGGTGACCGCACGCAGCGCGCAGACGTGGTCGTAGGTGCGCGCGTCACCCATCACGCCCACGGTGCGCACGGGCAGCAGCACGGCGAAGGCCTGCCAAATCTTGTCGTAGAGGCCGGCCTTGCGGATCTCGTCGAGGAATACTGCGTCGGCCCTGCGCAGGATGTCGAGCCGTTCCTCGGTCACCTCGCCGGGCACGCGGATGGCGAGGCCGGGACCCGGGAAGGGGTGGCGCCAGATCATATATTCGGGCAGGCCCAGCTCGCGCCCCAACGCCCGCACCTCGTCCTTGAAGAGCTCGCGCAGCGGTTCGATCAGCTTGAGGTTCATTCGCTCGGGCAGGCCGCCGACGTTGTGGTGCGACTTGATCGTCACCGATGGACCGCCCGTGAACGACACGCTCTCGATCACGTCGGGATAGAGGGTGCCCTGCGCCAGGAACTCCGCACCGCCCAGCTTCTTGGCCTCCTCCTCGAACACGTCGATGAACAGCGCGCCGATGATTTTGCGCTTGGCCTCGGGGTCCCGCGCTCCGGCGAGCGCGGCGAGGAAGCGCTTGCTTGCGTCCACAGTGACCAGCGGCACGTTAAAGTGATCGCGGAACAGCGAAACGACCTGCTTGGCTTCGTTCAGCCGCAGGAGGCCGTGGTCCACGAAGATGCAAGTGAGCTGCGAGCCGATGGCCTCATGAATAAGCATGGCAGCCACCGCGCTGTCGACGCCGCCGGAAAGCCCGCAGATGACACGCCCCTTGCCGACCTCGGCGCGCACCTTGGCGATCTCGCTCGACTTGAAGTGGGCCATGCTCCAGTCGCCCGGCAGCCCGGCGATGCGGCGCACGAAGTTGGCGATGATCTGGCCGCCCTTGGGGGTGTGCACCACCTCGGGGTGGAACTGCACGGCATAGAGCTTGCGCCGCTCGTCGGCGATGGCGGCAAACGGCGCGCCCTTCGACACGGCCACCACCTTGAAGCCGGGCGGCAGGCGGGTGACGCGGTCGCCGTGGCTCATCCAGACTGTATCGCGCTCGCCCTTTCGCCACACATCCGCAAACAGCGCGCAATCGCCGGTCACCTCCAGCTCCGCGCGGCCGAACTCGCGGTGGTGCCCACCCTCCACCCCGCCGTCCAGCTGCGCCACCATGGTCTGCTCGCCATAACAGATGCCGAGCACCGGCAAGCCAGCCTTGAATACCCAGTCGGGCGCGCGCGGGGTCCCGAACTCGGTGACACTGGCGGGACCGCCAGAGAGGATCACGGCCTTGGGGCGCAGACGCTTGAGCGCGTCCTCGGCGCGGTTGAAGGGCACGATCTCGGAGTAGACGCCCTGCTCGCGCACACGCCGGGCGATCAGCTGCGTCACCTGGCTCCCGAAATCGATGATGAGGACGGTGTCGGTGTGGGTCTCGGTGGGCTTGATGGTCATAGGGCGGCCTCCTGGGCCGGCGCTGCAAGGGCCGCAGAATCGGTTGCACAGGCAGGTCCGGTAGACCATTGCGATCAAGGCCGGTCAAGGCGTGCTCCGACTGCGGCAATGGGCCAGGGTTGGCTCGGGGGGTGGAACGCTCCCTCCAGAGGCGGCAGGTCGCGGAAGGGGCCCACTTTCACCTTGACTACTTTCACCTTGACTCAGGCCCAGTGCAGCGTAGGGTCCGCGCGCTTCGCGAGCCCACGAGGCCGCGACGAGAGCCGACGAGACGAGCCATGGGCTTCTTTGCCGACAGCGTGAACCGTATCTCTCCCTCCCAAACCATCGGCATGTCGACCAAGGCACGCGAGCTCAAGGCCCAGGGGCGCAACATCATCGACCTGTCCGCGGGTGAGCCGGATCTGCCCACGCCCGACAACATCAAGTATGCCGCGATCAAAGCGATGATCGAAGGCAAGACGCGCTACACCGATGTGGATGGCATCCCCGAGCTCAAAGCCGCGGTGGCCGCCAAGTTCAAGCGCGAAAACGGCCTCAACTACAAGCCTTCGCAGGTCTCGGTCGGAACGGGGGGCAAGCAGGTGCTGTTCAACGCGCTCACCTGCACCCTCAACCCGGGCGATGAGGTGGTGATCCCCGCGCCCTGCTGGGTGTCCTACGTCGACATCGTTTTGTTGGGCGGCGGCAAGCCGGTGTTTGCCGAGTGCAAGTTCGAGGATGGCTACCGGCTGCGGCCGGAGGCCCTCGATGCGGCCATCACGCGCAACACCAAGTGGTTCGTATTCAACGCGCCGTGCAATCCGTCGGGAGCCGCCTACACCAAGGCGCAGCTGAAAGCGCTGACCGATGTGCTCATGGCCCCCAGGAACCGACACGTGTGGGTGCTCACCGACGACATGTACGAGCACCTGATCTACGACGATCTCCCCTTCCATACCCCGGCGCAGGTGGAGCCGGGCCTCTATGAGCGCACGCTCACCATGAACGGCCTGTCCAAGACCTATTGCATGACGGGCTGGCGCATGGGCTATGGCGCCGGGCCCGAGCCGCTCATCAAGACCATGTGCAAGCTGCAGTCGCAGTCCACCTCCAACCCGTCCTCAATCTCGCAGTGGGCGGCCGTGGAGGCGCTCAACGGGCCGCAGGATTTCATTGCGCGCAATGCCAAGATCTTCAAGGAGCGGCGCGATCTGGTGGTGTCGATGCTGAACCAGGCCAAGGGCCTCAAGTGTCCCAAGCCCGAGGGCGCCTTTTATGTCTATCCCGCCTGCGGCGGGGTGATCGGCAAGACGTCGGCCAAGGGCACCAAGATCAAGACGGACCAGGATTTTACCCTGGCGCTGCTCGAGGAGGAGGGCTTGGCCTGCGTGCACGGCGCCGCCTTCGCGATGAGCCCCTACTTCCGCCTCTCCTACGCGGCCTCCACCGCGGAGCTTGAGGAGGCGTGCAAGCGCATCCAGCGCTTCTGCGGGAGCGTGCGCTAGGGGTGCAGGCGTCAGGCCTTGGCCAGCGCCGCGGAGCGGAGACGGGCGAGAAGGGCTGAAATGGGGTTTGGCCCATGGCGCCCGAGCACGACCGAGCGACAGACTGAGCGAAAAGTCGCCCTAGCCGATGAACGGCAGCCGCATGAGCAGGGTGAAGCCGTTGAGCATCAGCAGCAGGCCCAGTGCACCGAGGCCCCCGCTTAGGCCCAACACACACGTTGCCGATGATGAGGTGCACGGAGGCGAGCACGATCGCGATCTGCAGGAAGGCCTGGCTCCGGTCAAAATAGGGATCTTTGGCGAGCGCCACGTCGCAATCGGCCTTTTGGCCTTTGTGAAGAGCTCGTCCAACCCTTCCTTCTTGACGGGATCGCTGGTGAGCCGCTGGGCGTCCGCGCGGTACTCGTTGATCCTGTCCTCAAACCTGCGCTTGACCTCGTCGGGTATGCCCGGTTGGGCGGCGAGCATGAGCTCAAGCTCATTGGCAGCCAGTGCCGTGGAGGTGCGAGGGATGTTCTTGGCCTGGAAGAAGGCCCAAGTGTCGGAGGCAGCGATGTTGGTCTCAATCGCGTCCTTGGCATTGCCTCCGCCGACGTTGCAGATCGCCAGCAGAACCGCCAGCACGCCGATGTAGACGCCCACCCACTTGTTGTAGGCCTCCTTCTCGCCGCTCAGATGCTCCCTCACCTCCTCCAGCGACATGGGTAACTCCCCCTCAAGCTAAGTTGCGCTCCCGCATTTGACGGCAACTCTGCAAAAGCGCAAAACCCAGCGCAGATGGCTGAACGGCGTCCCCGGCGAGGGCGTTAAGCGCCAAGCAGGTCTCGGCATCGGCGGCCGAGGTGGAGCCCGAGGTGGACCCGACGTGGAGAGCAAGGCAAACATTCAGAAGCGCCGTCCAGTGATGCTGGCAATCCTCGACGGCTGGGGCTGGCGGGAGGCCTCGGCCGACAATGCCGTGCGTCTGGCGCGCACGCCGACCTTCAGCAAGCTGTGGGAGACCTGCCCGCACGCCCTGTTGCGTACCTCCGGCAAAGATGTGGGCCTGCCCGACGGCCAGATGGGCAACTCCGAGGTGGGCCACCTCAATATCGGTGCCGGCCGCGTCGTGCTGCAGGACCTGCCGCGCATCAACCAAGCCGTTGCAACGGGCGCGATCGCGAAGGCGCCGGCGCTGCTCGAGCTGATCGAGGCCATGCGCAAGTCTGAGGGCGCGTGCCATCTGTTGGGCCTGGTGTCGCCGGGTGGCGTGCACTCCCACCAGGATCACGCCGCGGCGCTCTCCAAGGCGTTGGCCGCGGCGGGGGTGAGGAGTGTGGTCCACGTCATCACCGACGGGCGCGACACCCCGCCGCAAGCCGCCGCCGGATACGTCGAGCGGCTGGCGATGCTGCCCCATGAGGCAACGATCGGCACGGTCTGCGGCCGCTATTACGCGATGGATCGCGACAAGCGCTGGGACCGCATCGCCAAGGCTTATGGCGCGATCGTCGAGGCGGAGGGACCGCACTTTGCCGACGCGCAGGCGGCGATTGCGGATGCTTACGCGCACAACGTCACCGACGAGTTCATCGTCCCGGCCGTGATCGGCGGCTATCGCGGCGCCAAAGACGGGGACGGCGTGCTGTGCTTCAACTTTCGCGCCGACCGCGTGCGCGAGATCCTGACGGCCCTTCTCGATCCCGCCTTCTCCGCCTTCCAGCGCCAGCGCGTCGTCCGCTTCGCCGCCGCCACGGGCATGGCGCAATACAGCGAACAGCTGGATACCCTGTTGGGTACGATCTTCCCACCGCTCACCTTGCCGAACGTGCTGGGCGAGGTGGTGGCCGGTGCGGGGCGCGCGCAACTGCGCATGGCCGAGACGGAGAAGTATGCGCACGTCACGTATTTCCTGAACGGCGGCGAGGAGCGCCAGTACCCCGGCGAGGACCGCATCCTCGTGCCCTCGCCGAAGGTTGCCACTTATGACCTGCAGCCCGAGATGTCGGCCCCGGAGCTGACCGAGCGGGCCGTAGCCGCCATCGGCTCGGGCAAATACGACCTCATCGTCCTCAACTACGCCAATCCCGACATGGTCGGCCACACCGGCAAGCTCGACGCCGCCATCAAGGCGGTCGAGACGGTGGACGCGGGGCTCGGCCGCATCGTCGACGCCATCGGTCGCGCCGGCGGCGTGCTGCTGGTCACCGCCGACCATGGCAACTGCGAGCTGATGCGCGATGCAGAGACGGGCGGTCCGCACACGGCGCACACCACCAATCCGGTGCCGGTGGTGCTGGTGGAGGCAGGCGAGGTGGCGCTGGCGGCGGGAAAGCTCGCCGATATCGCGCCCACCCTGCTGGAGCTCATGGAGCTGCCGAAGCCGCCGGAGATGACGGGTAGATCGCTGATTTCGCGCCCGGTCAAGGGCTAGTCTTGCCTGCTGCGGTTTGGCCTGCTGCGTTTGGCCTGCTGCGCTGGGCCGGCATCGGCACCCTCGATGGCCTAGGCCGACACGTTGCGCCAACACCTTGCGCGGCGCGATGGTGCGCAGCTCTCCTCGCCGTTGCCGCAGCAGATGGCGGCCTTGGCGTTGCCACTGAGATCAGCCGGCTTTGGCCGTCAGCGTGGGCCGTCGCTTGGCGTTGTGCTACTTGGCTTCTGCCAGCCCCAGCACGTCCATCATGGAGTAGAGCCCAGGCCCTTTGCCGCGGCCCCACAGGGAGGCCTTGACGGCGCCCCGGGCGAAGATCCCGCGGTCGGTGGCGCGGTGGCTGAGTTCGATGGTCTCGCCCTCGGCGGCGAAGATCACCGAGTGCTCGCCAACGTTGCTGCCGCCGCGCAGGACGGCAAAGCCGATATCGCCGCGCCGGCGCGCGCCCGTGTGGCCGTCGCGCACGCGCACGCTGACGCTCTCGAGCTTGACGCCGCGACCTTCCGCCGCCGCCCGGCCCAGCATCAACGCCGTCCCCGAAGGGGCATCGACCTTGTGGCGATGATGCATCTCCAAAATCTCAATGTCGTAATCGGGGTCGAGCGCCTCGGCGACCTTACGCGTCAAGGCGGTCAGCAGATTGACGCCAAGGCTCATGTTGCCGGCGGTGATGATGGTGGCGTGACGGGCAGCCGCCGCCACCTTGGCCTCGTCTTCCTGCTTGAGGCCGGTGGTGCCGTAAACATGCACGATGCGCGCGTTGGCGGCGAGGCCGGCGAATTCCACCGTGGCCTTGGGGACCGTGAAGTCGAGGACGGCGTCGACCTTGGCAAACACCTCGAGCGGATCGTCCGTGATCGTCACGCCCAGCTTGCCGAGCCCCGCCAGCAGGCCGATGTCCTGGCCCAGCGCGATGGAGCCCGCCTGCTCGATGGCGCCGGCGATGGCGCAGTCCTCGCGCCCGTGGATCGTGCGCACCAGCTCGCGTCCCATGCGTCCGGCTGCCCCGGTGACGGCGATCTTCATCTTGCTCATGGCATTGACCCTCGGCCCGCGCTGCCGCCGGGTATAGCAACGCCGGACATGGCGCGAAAGGGCAGCCTCCCCGCCCGTGCGCCGCAAAGGTGGTTTATCGCTTGCCCGTGTTATGATTGCTCCCAGGGCTGGGCCGGCTGCTCGAACTGGTCGACGGACCCTCGTCTCGGATGGAGGAGACGGTGCGCTCGGTTGTTCTCGCTGCAGGAGGGGGCGTCTGCCTGGGGTGGCTGCTCGGCGCGGCTGCGGTCTCGGCCAACCCGGTCAAGAGCCTCTACACCACGGTCGAGCTCAAGACCTGCAAGCCAATGAGCGGGCACCCTCACGGCGGCGCATGGCTGTGCGAAGGCCTCTCGGGGCTGGCGGTGTACGTCGCCGAGGGCGATTTGCGCCAATTCCTGAGTGTGGGAGCCAACGCGGAAAAGCGCCGAGCCGCCACGCAGACGCTGGGCGCCGTCAACAGCATGTTCGACAAGGGCAGCGACCGCGCCACCATTGAATGGCGCTTCGATCGCCGTGGCGACAAGGAGATCCCTTACGCCACCATCGTGCGCTTCCATACCTCGCGCGACGGCCGCAAGGGCGACGTGTTGGTGGTGTTGAAAGTGGGCCCCGCCGATACCTGCCACGTCGCCTACATCGACGCGCTCGCCAACAGCGATGCCATCGCGCTGGCGCGCCACGTCGCCGATACACAGGCCAAGGGCTTCGATTGCCGACAGGAGCCGCATGCCGAGGGCGCTGGCGGCAAGAGCCCGATGTAGGGGGCTTGCCGGGCCGCAGCCAACCGGTTGGCACAAAGCGTGAGCTTGACAGCGCGAGCTGGCGCGCGTTGCACGACGTGAGCGCCGATTGATTGCCACGGCGGGCGGCACTCACTCCCCGCACGCCGGGTCAGTGATTGGCTCGGTGATGGTCTGGTGAATCGAAGGCACAAGCCCAGCACGGCAGATGCACCCGCGGGCGAGGCTCATCGCCAGGCGAAAGCCACCTTTTCCAGGCGCTCGCCGCCGATCTTGGTGAAGGCGCTGGCGACGGGCCGGCCCCCGCGCCGCCAGTAGAAGTCGCACGCCGCCGTGTTGTCGAGCAGCGCCCACACGATCAAGCCGCTGAGCTTGCGCATGTCGAGCGCGTACCGGCAGCCCTCGAATAGGTGCTCGCCGAGCCCTAAGCCTTGATAGACGGGATCGAGATAGAGCTCGTAGATCTCGCCCTGGAACGGCCCGCGCTGACGCGAGTTGCCGATGGTGGCGTAGCCCGCAACCGTGCCGGCCATCTCCAGCACCAGCGCGCTGTCGCCAGATTTCAAGGCATCGCGCCACCACTCGGGCGAACGCTGGCGGACCATGCTTTCCAAGTGCAGGTGCGGAATGATGCCGCGGTAAGCGAGCAGCCACGCCTCCTTGAAGATCCGGGCGAGCGCCGCCGCGTCGGCAGGCTTGCCGCTGCGCACGCGAACCTTTGAGCCGGACCCCAACATGCGCGACAGTATAGCCCCTTGGAGAGCAATGCGCTCGCGCGATTTTCTCTTGACGCCGGCGCGAGTCTCGTTCTCTGGCGCCCCTCCGGCCGGATTTGCGCCGCTGGCTCGGGTTGGGGCCTCAGCGGCAAAGGGCCCCAAGCGCGCTTTATCTTGCAACCGGCGTGGGGCGGCGGGAAACTGCGGCAGCCCATTCCGTTGCCAAGGAGGTAAAGATGGCCAAGCCCATAGCCGAGCCCGTTACCATCCGCGCCGAGGACATCGACCCGCGCCATAACTGGGCTCGCGCGCTGCCGGCGCTGGGCACCATGGGCGTCGACTTCGAAGAGCGGGTGGACTACCGCCGCCTGCACCGCTACCGGCTGGCGCGGACGCGGGCGGCGCTCGAGAAATCCGACCTCGGCGCGCTCTTGGTGATGGACGTCAACAACATCCGCTACCTCACCTCCACCAAGATCGGCGAGTGGGAGCGCGACAAGATTTGCCGCTGGGCGCTGCTGACACGGGGCAGCGCCGACCCGATCCTGTGGGACTTCGGCTCGGCGGCCGTGCATCATCGGCTCTACGCACCGTGGCTGAAGCCGGAGAACTGCAAGGCCGGGCTGCTCGGCCTCAGGGGCACGGTCGATCCGGCCTTCGGCCTCATGGAGCGGCACGCCCGGGAAATCGCGGCGCTGATCCGGGATGGGGGTGTCGCCAAGATGCCGGTCGGTGTCGATATCATCGAGCCGCCAATGCTGCACGAGCTCGAGAAGGCCGGCCTCAAGGTGGTGGACGGACAGCAGGCCATGCTGGAGGCGCGCGAGATCAAGTCGATCGACGAGATCGCCTTGCTCAACCGCGCCGCGGCGATGGTGGACGGCGCCTATCACCTCGTGCACGAGGAGCTGAAACCGGGCGTGCGCGAGAACGACATCGTCGCCAAGGTCAACGAGTTCCTCTACCGCCACGGCTCCGATGACGTGGAGGCCGTCAACGCCATTTCCGGCGAGCGCTGCAATCCGCACCCGCACAACTTCACCGACCGCATGCTGCGCCCCGGTGACCAGGCCTTCTTCGACATCCTGCAGTCATTCATGGGCTACCGCACCTGCTACTATCGCACCTTCAACGTCGGCCGCGCGACGCCGGTGCAGCACGATGCCTATAAGACGGCGCGCGAGTGGTTGGACAATGCGATCGCGCTCATCAAGCCGGGCGTGACGACGGACAAGGTGGCGAGCGTATGGCCCAGGGCGCCACAGTTCGGTTTCCCCGACGAGATGGCAGCCTTCGGCCTGCAATTCGGCCATGGCATCGGCTGCGCCATCCACGAGCGGCCGATCATCTCGCGCGTGGTGTCGCTGGACCATCCCACCGAGATCAAGGAGGGCATGGTGTTCGCGCTGGAGACCTACTGCCCGGCCGAGGACGGCTATTCGGCTGCGCGCATCGAGGAGGAGTTGGTGGTGACCGACAAGGGCTGCCGGGTGATCACGCTGTTTCCGGCCGAGGAACTGCCGATCGCCAACCGGTATTGACGCCATCCACACGAACCTTGCCCAGCGATGCCCGGCGATGCTCGTGCGGCGCCTCGCCCGTACATTCAAGTGCCGCACGCCCACTCCCGATCGGGCGGGACCGCAATCTGCCGGGTCGCGCACGGCGAGCGGCGCGCGCTCATGGGGGCGGACCGGGGGGCGGACCGGGGGGCGGACTTGCGGGCGGACTGGGGGGCGGGCTCGGCCCAGGAAAGAGCTCAGCGCGCCGTGGCCTTTTTCGCCGCCACCCGCTTCTCGATATCGCGGATGAGCGCGCTGCCGATCGGGGGATCTGTCTCCACGCCCAGCGTCTCCGTCAATCGGGCGAGCATGATGTAGAAGCCCGCCATCAAGATCAGCTCGACGATCTCACGATCGGAAAGGTGCTTGCGCGCTTGCGCCAGCGTCTCGTCCGATGCGCGCACGTCCACCACGACCTCGCGCGTGAACTGCAGTGCCGCCTTTTCACGGTCGTCGAAGCAGTGAGCGAGGTCATCGTCATCCTCGAGGGCCGCGATCTGCGCCTCACTGCAGCCGAGGTCGCGCGCGATCGGCACGTGTTGCAACCACTCGTATTCGCCGCCCTCGAGCTTGACCGCGCGCAGCAGGCACAGCTCCCTCAGCTTGGCATCGAGCTCAAGCTTGCCGAGCAGCGCGCCGCCGAGCTTCATTACGGGCTTCACGCAAGTCTCGGCATGCGCCATCATGTTGAAGATGTTGGCCGGTGCCGGCAGCCGCGCAAGCATCTCGCGCACCTCCGGGCTCGCCTTGTCGAGGTCAGGATAGGATATCCGGGCCATAAACCATCTCCTCCGTCGCTGCTCTATCGCGCCAGCTCGGCGATGTTGCGGTAGAGGTCGAGCGCCTCGGGGTTCGCCAGCGCCTCCTTGTTCTTCACTTCGCGGCCGTGGATGACGTCGCGCACGGCGAGCTCGGTGATCTTGCCGGACTTGGTGCGCGGGATGTCGGCCACCTGCACGATCTTGGCGGGAACATGGCGGGGGCTCGCCCCGGTGCGGATCTGGTTCTTGATGCGGTCGCGCAATGCCGCGTCCAGCGTATTGCCGCCTTTCAGCACCACGAACAGGATCACACGCACGTCGTTGTCCCAGTCCTGGCCAATGACGATCGCCTCCTGCACCTCCTCCAGCTGCTCGACCTGGCGGTAGATCTCCGCGGTGCCGATGCGCACCCCGCCGGGGTTCAGCGTGGCGTCGGATCGGCCGTGGATGATCATGCCGCCGTGCTCGGTCCATTCGGCGAAGTCGCCGTGGTGCCACACGTTGGGGAAGCGCAAGAAGTAGGCGGCGCAATACTTCTGCTGCTGGGGATCATTCCAGAACCCTACCGGCATCGACGGGAATGGGCGCGTGCACACGAGCTCGCCCTTGCCCCGCTTCACGGGCGTGCCATGCTCGTCCACGACGTCGACTGCGAGGCCCAGCGCCGGCCCCTGGATCTCTCCCGCCCACACCGGCTTGGTGGGAACGCCGAGCACGAAGCAGCCGCAGATGTCGGTGCCGCCGGAGATGGAGGCCAGGTGCATGTCGCCCTTGATCGCCTGGTAGGCGTACTCGAAACCTTCGGGTGCGAGCGGTGAGCCGGTCGAGAGCATGGCGCGAATGCTGGTCAGATCGTGGGTCTTGCCGGGCGCGAGCTGCGCCTTGCCGAGGGCATCGATGTATTTCGCGGAGGTGCCAAAGTGCGTACACTTCTCGGCCGCAGCGTAGTCCCACAGGACGTTGCCCGAGGGGTGGAAGGGCGAGCCGTCATAGAGCAGCAGGGTTGCACCCGACGCGAGCCCAGAGACCAGCCAGTTCCACATCATCCAGCCGAGCGTCGTGAAGTAGAAGAGCCGATCGCCCTCCCCGATGTCGGAGTGCAGCCGCTGCTCGCACAGGTGCTTCAGCAGCGCGCCGCCGGCCGAATGCACGATGCACTTCGGCATGCCGGTGGTTCCGGACGAAAACAGCACGTAGAGCGGATGCGCAAACGGCAGGCTCTCGAAGAAAAAAGGCTGCGCTTCTCGGGCATAGACGGCATCGGCCCATGTTTGCGCCCGCGCTCCCTGACGCGTGCCGGCATTGAGGGCCCCAACCACCTCGGCATCGCGGCCGAGGTAGGGCACCACCACGATCGCGCGCAGCGAGGTCAGCTTGGCCGCGATGGCCGCCAGCTTGTCGGCGATGTCGATCGGCTTGCCGTTGTAGTAGTAGCCATCGCACGCGATCAACACCTTGGGCTCGATTTGGCCGAAGCGGTCGAGCACGCCCTGGGCGCCGAAGTCGGGCGAGCAGGACGACCAGACCGCGCCGATCGACGCGGTGGCCAGCACGCTGACGATGCTCTCGGGCATGTTGGGCAGGATCGCGCCCACCCGGTCGCCGGCGCCGACGCCGGCTTGCCGCAGCGCCTCGGCAGCGCGCGCGACTGCCTCGCCGAGCTCGCGCCAGCTCATGCGGCGCTTGACCTTGTCCTCTCCCCAGAAGACGAGCGCATCGCCGTCTCGGTCCCTGAACCTGAGCAGGTTCTCGGCGAAATTCAGCCGCGCGCCCGGAAAGAATCGGGCACCCGGCATGCGGTCCCCGTCGGTGAGATAGGGGGCCGGGCCCTTGTCGCCCAGGACGCCGGTGAAGTCCCACAAGGCCGACCAGAACTCGGCGAGGTGCTCGATCGAGTAGCGATGGAGCTCCGCGTAGTCGGCGAAGGACTTGGCCGTTCGCGATGCCATCCACCCTGAGAATTTACTGAGTGTCGTTTGCGCGGCGCGCGCTTTTTCGGGTCTCCACAGCGGGTCGCTCATGGGAGGGGTCCTGCAACGGGTTTAGCTGGTTCTTTTTGTCATATCGCGCTATCAATGCGCCAGGGGGCGTCGTCGTCCCGAGTTGCGTGCATGCAAATAAGGCATTGCGCCGCAGCTTGCGCTCGACGACACTGGTTTGTAAGAACGGGCGCAGTTCGCAAGCGCGGCAGGAAGAGCCGGATCCCCACGGGCAGAGGGACGGGGCGCCGG
>Ga0306920_100007940_pt1 | contig 14038 bp, 17 predicted proteins | sample flu12Cox44000170_FD_204666 | JGI IMG/M metagenome (GOLD analysis project Ga0306920, IMG submission 204666) | Lab enrichment of tropical soil microbial communities from Luquillo Experimental Forest, Puerto Rico - flux4day.12C.oxic.44.000.170 (v2)... | ecosystem: Environmental > Terrestrial >...
AAGGGCACAAGGCGCGACTTGCCGACCTTGCTCTGTCGCACCGTCAGCACACCTGTCTCCAGATCGACGTCATCGCGCTGGAGGCCGATCGCCTCGGACAGGCGCAGGCCCGTCACTGCGAGCAACCCGAAGAAACAGTGGTAGGTCCATCGGCGCAGCCCATCTGCTGGCGGCAGGCCCAGCGCAGCTGCCAGCAACGCATTGATCTCCGCGTTGCTGTAAACATAGGGCTTAGGACGCTTCAAGGGTGGCAAGATGCCAGGAGGCGGCACCTCGGTCTTCGGATTGAGGCTTGCGACGTGGCGCGCGAAGCCGCGCACGGCCGCCAACCTCAACGCCCATGACGCGTTGCGGTCGGGCGGCAATGTCGCCCACTTCACGGCCAGCTTCGTCGTGATGGTTACGGCTTTGCGCTTCTCCATGAAGGAGACGAAGTCGGCGAGGCGTTGCGCTTGACGCTGGAATTTGTATCCGAGCCCTTGGCGCATGTTTACGTACCGCTTGAGCGTCGATTGTAGATCGGTCATTGCACGCCTCCTGGCCACGGCAGGCCCAAAGTCCGGAGCGTGTCGATATCGACCTTGGCGTAGATGCGTGTGGTGTCGTGGCTCCGGTGTCGCAGCAGCTGGCCGATCTCCGACAGGGTCGCACCGGACCGGAGAAGTTCCGTCGCGAGGCTGTGTCGAAAAAGACGGGCCCCGTGGTGCGCGAAGCCACGGATGCCGGCACGCTCGAGAGCGGTCTTGGCAATCTTGGTGATCGCAGCGGGGGATGTAAAGCCGACGCGGGGAGCGAGCGTGCGGAGAAACAACCGCCGGCACGATGATTTGGGCCTGCCATCACGCAGATAGGCGACGACAGCTGCGCCGACGTCTGGGGGCATTGGCAACCTTACTCGCTGCCGGCCCTTGGCGTGAACGCACATCTCGCCGGACCGCCAGTCGATATCATCCAGTTTAAGGGTCGCGACCTCGTTGGCCCGCAGGCCGAGCTTCGCCAACATCATGAGGATGGCGTAGTCCCGCCGCCCTATGGCGCTTGTTAGATCGACATCGAGGACTTTCTGCACCTGCTCGGCGGACAAATAGGTCGGCAGGTTCGCGAACTTCCATTGTCTGGTCGAGGGCACACAGCTGGCGAGAGGAACCGGGTTCAGCCCATTGTGATGAAGGTATCGTAGAAATGCGCGCAGTGACGAGCACATCACTTTCCCGGAGCTTGGGCTCCCATCTCGGGCATGGCGCTCGAGGTATCGCACGACATCCGCATGGTCGATCTTGCGAAGGTCCTTGACACCGGCAGGGCACACCTCGAACAGAAACCGGCGGATCGTAGGCACATATCTGACGATGCTCCCCAGCGCCAGGCCGCGTTCTCTTAGATGGCCGCTGAACTCTGCGAGTATCTGGTCCAGCGGCGTGGTCCGCTGAGGCATCGCCGGCGCGATCACACCAGCATCGCGCAGCAGCAACAGGAAGCGCTTCAGCGCCGGGCGGTCGCCCGGGCAGATGGACCGCTTCCTGGCTCGGTCACGGAGATAGCGCTCAACCATAGCTTCGTCGAAGTCGGTCAGCCTGGAACGGCTTATTGCGATCCAACTCAGGAGACCACCGATGATCCTGAGGCACCGCAAGGTACCTTGCTGAGCGCGCCCGTCCTCAACGAGACGTGCCGCGTAGCGCTCGATGAGCTGTCCGTGGGATCCGTTCTTAAGGCGCCGTAACAACCGACTCCTGCTCAAGTACTTTCCTGCAATCATCATCTACCTCCGCTTTTGAGAGCGGAGGTAGATGGCAAACTATGCCGAGTCGATCAACTACCACTCACTGTGAATCCCGAGGAAAAAGGTGCCTGCTCCACATAGTTTGGCGGGCGGCATAGAAGTCGGGACGATGATCCCGGCAGGTATGGTCGAGAGAGGCGAGTGCAAGTGAACCGCTGCAGAAGTGTCGAAAGCCGATTAGGTGATGTCAAAACCGGGGGTTGACCCTACCTCCGGGATCAGCTTGGGGGATGTCCTGATACTGCCCAAGCGGCATCCGGCATGTAGGCGGCGCGAAGCTCGATAGGGCTCCGGTATGGAACGGGAGAACCTGGCCGGCGATGGTAAGGGAAAAGACGCAAGCGGCTCCAACCGCGAGGCCGAAAGTACCGATGCGCCGGAGAGGGGCGGACTGCCTCGTAGTAGCTATGAAACGGCTGTAATGGTCGTGGAGCGAAGGGGGTGGGTCTCCGCCGTTGTATCGGGTCAACCGGCAAACGGCATGAGCCCGATATTCAACGGAAGGCGGCAGCCTTCGGGCGGTGGCACGAGCCGGATAAGTCGAGAGGCTTAAGTCCGGATCTGTGAGCGGCTCGGGGTGAAATTCCCCGGGCCGACTCGGCATGGGCGGGCGGAGAAAGAACCCCGCCGACGACGCTGTCTTGCTTTCTGTACGTCATCTGTGCGGTTCAGTGGAAGGCAGCGGCGCGGTGGCACGCGTCATTTCGCTACGCTCCAATCCGCGTGCCACCGCGGGCGACGACCCCAAAAAATCGCCCCATACAAGGGACCGGATAGGGTTGTGGTAGCTCGTGTGTATGCGTGCACGATCAATAGCGCCTGGCATGGCGCCGATTAGAGGGGAGTGCATGATGCACCAAGAAAGAAGATGGTTCGTCGGTATTGATTGGGGATCGCAAGAGCATATCGTGTCGCTCTGCGATGGCCAAGGGAAGAAGATCGGACGGCGCAATTTCGCCCATGGCGGCACCAACCTCACCGACATGATCGCCTGGCTGCTGAAAGAGAGTGGAGTGAACCAGGGGAGATCCATGTCGCCGTCGAGACACCGCATGGGCCAATCGTCGAGGCCCTGCTCGAGCGCGGCTTCAACGTCAGAGCTTCGCTGACCTCGCTACTGCGGCTTCTCGCGCCAAAGATTGCTGGCAGGAGAGATGTTTACGCCTCCCCGCGCGCGCTGCTGCCAGGTGCGAACACGACGCACGGCGCGCAAAGCTCAGGGCCGCGGCCGATGCAAAGTTTAGCCAGCCAATCATCGCACCGCTTGTCGCGGGCCGCGAGATGGCCCGTGTCATCGGACCTGATATTGCCATCGTCGATGAGGACGCCGGCGACCCATGAACTGCCACCGCTGTTGATCGCGCTGGGTAAGGGCGAACTCGACAGGCCCAGCCATCCTCGTCCTCTATCCCGAGTCTAGCGGCTAGGACGACGAAAGCGCATGACCACCACGTAGAACATCGTGGACTTGCTCAGGCGTGAAGCACAAACGATGGGCTACAATTAGGTCGCCAGAAAAGTGGTTTGCGCTTCGAGCTGATGGCTCCATGTTTCGATGCTTCATGTTGATTACTTCGCCAAGGCAATCCGCAAGGGTGCCCAGAACCAGTCACCGTGGGAAGCTCCCGTAGGCGACGGCATTGACTGCTCGGCCGAGGCCTCCTTCTGCGATAAATCGGAATCGAGTTCGAGGATGGCGACCACCGCGGCACCATGGACATCATGGTCGCCGTGGCCTTCGCCCACGCACGGCGCCGTAGGCAATGCAGGCCGCGAGTCAGTGAACTCCGTCACCGTGGGGATCGAGCGCCCGGCGCGGAATGAATATCTGGAGCTCTGGGCCGTTGATGCCAACAGTGAAGCCCGGTTCGTCTTCGTCCTCCTCTTGGCGCACCGCAATCGATCGATTTGGCGCCACTTCAACATAGACCGTCAGGATGTTGCTGAGGATGCTGAGGGCGATCGCCTTTTCCGAGAGGTCCAGACCCTTCAGCAGCTTCGTGACCTTGAGGATGCGTTCGTGATCGATCGGCTTCTCATCCATGATCTACCTCCCGTTCGATGATCGCGCCGCGCGTCGGGATTCTTCGAAGAGGCGCCACCGGTCTTTGTTGGCTTCGCGCCAACTTTGGGATTTCACCTTGATCCAGTCGGTGTGGTCGCTGGATCGGTAGGGCGCGTCTCGGCGCTTGCTGACGATGCCTTCCAGCTTGCGCTTCTCGCACTCGGCGAGCAGGCAAACGGGATCGGTGAAGCCCTTCGGGAGAAGGCATTGAAAACACGTATCGCAGCCGTAACCCTCGCGCAAGCCCAGTTGTTCACGCAGCTGCGGCGCTGCGGATCGCTGAGGGAAACTCACGCACGAAGAGATCGGCGGGGATCGGCTTTTTGCGCGTCATCTGCTTCATAAAGAAGGCGATGCCCTTCGACGCGCATTCGTCGCGCAGATCGCGTGCCCACCGTGGATCCATCACTCGTGCGCCTGCGCCGTCCTCCCCGCCGCAAATTATCCAGTCCGGATGTGCCTCACCGAGCCGCAGAGGACTGAGCACCGGCTCGTAGCTGATGAAGCGGATGCGAGCGGGGATGGCTGAGAGATAGCGCCAGCGCCGATTGAAGTGCTCCTGGCTCTCGCACGTCGTCCCGATCCAGACGTTTTCGGGCACCTGATGCCGAGGCCACGGTGCGAGTCGATCGAAATTCTCGATGCGCTTGGTGAGCAGGAGCCAGTCGAGCTCTGGCGTCGCGGCGATCGTTGCGGCCAGATCGACGCGCCACTCCTGTGGCGCCTGGTTGTCGAGCCAGTCTGCGAGCGAGGAGCAGAAAATGCGCGGACGGAGATCGCCCGCTTGCTTGGCCCACTGCAGCGGCTGCAGCCAATAGCGATCAGACGTGCGTTTGCGTGGCGCGTGCGGGCCCCACTCGCCGCCGTTCCACTTGTAGAACTTGTTCATGCGTTCGGCGTAGCAAAGGTCGCAACCTTCGCTCACCTTCTGACAGCCGATCCACGGGTTAAAGGTGTGGTCGCACCACTCGATCGTGCTGTTCTTGCCCACGGCAGGACCTATGTGCCTCCTGGAGGCCAGCGGCGGTCGCATCGCCCATCGAGCGCCACCTTCACCTTCACTTCAGCCTATTGTCCAGCGCCCGCATTCTGTATGGCGGAAGCAAAGACCCTTCGCATCGGTTATGGCGAGGCTGAGCCGCCGAAACGCAAGGATATGTCAGAACCCGGCGGCCTCCGGTCGCGATCTTTGTAGGAAATTGATGCCGACGGCGAGGGCGAGACGGCGGCCCCTCGCATTACCGCTACTGCCGCATCAGCGCGCGACAGGTCACCGCCACATTCGGGACAAGGTTTGCTGCACCAGCGAGATCGTCAGGGTCTGCCACTTCGGACGTTCTCACCTCACCGAGACGCGGCAATCTACGCTCGCCGAGCCACAAGCGTTCCATTCGGCTGATGGACGACCAATTCGTCTACTTCCCCGTCTGGGCCGGGATGGAACTCCACCCGGAAGCCCTCAAGCTCGTCGATGACGAAAGTTTGGCCCTGGTAGGGACGGAGTTTCCAGGTTGGTTGACCCCCAAACGTCAGCGTGAGTTGTCCATAGTTGTCCAGTCCGACAACAACGGTCGTCATCCCATGGCTGAACGTGCCGGCGCAGTGCTGACGGAAGGCCGGATTCGTGCAATCGCCGGCTGGAACGCGGGTGAAGACTATGTCTTTGACGAGCGGCTCGAACGCAGCTGCCAGACTCACGATGTTTCCTTCACGGTCGATAAAAAATGAGATGGCAAGCTGGTCGGGCAGCAGGCGGCCGGGCGCCTCGGGCAGCTCGAACGTGTCGTAGTGGCGATGCGCGAGCGCCTCGGACATACCGCGATACGCCCAGTTCAATTTGCCGTCGGCATGGGTGATTGTGATCCGGCCGTAGCCGGGATGCTCGTAATCACCGGCATAGTCCGCGAGGTCATGGCTAGGCCGGGTGTTCAGCCGCCGCGTCGCTTTTCGGGCCTGTCGGTCAACGTCGAGCTGTGCCACGAATTTTCGGCGCCGCTCACGAAGACGATCGAGCCAGGGTATCGGCTCTTTGCCGCACGCCCTGTCGAAGACATAATTGGCGAGAATTTCCGGAACCATGCTTTGACTACGATTGGTGAACACAGCAACACCGACGCCACGATCGGGCAGCATCTTCATGAGCGTGCTCCAGCCGCTCCAACCGCCTCCGTGCCACACGACGCGCTCTCCGCGATAGCTGTGCGAGCGGAAGCCCAGGCCATAATGCGTATCACCGTACTCGGCGAATTCGGATGCCGTGACATGCACGCGCGGTGTCTGAAGTTCCTGTATCAAGGTCTGAGATAGCAGCCGTTGTCCCTCAAATTCGCCCTTGTCGAGATGAAGGCGAAGCCAGTTGGCGAAGCTCGTAATCGAGGTGTTGATGCCGCCCGCGGCCGTCGCGCGGATCGGCCAGAGTTTCGAGCGCAGGCGGGTGTCCCCGTCCATCGCGTAGGGTATGGCGGCATCGGTGGCTGCGGCGAGATCCTCCACCGTGAACGTTACATTCATGTGCAGCTTGTCGGTCAGTCGAACGCGGGTAAATTCGGTCCAGCTCTGACCGCTGACGCGTTCGGTCACTATGCTTGCGACGAGATAACCGAGGTTCAGATATTGGAAGGTGCTGCGAATGTCGTCGCTCGGTTCCAAATAACGCATCGCCGCCAGCATTTGCGCTGGTGACAGATCGCCGGGCACCCATATCCAATCATGGCGCGGCAGCCCGGAATGATGACAGAGCAAATCGAGCACCGTGACGCGATCGGTCGCGACGGTGTCATGCAGCCGGAATTCCGGGATGTAATCTCGCACCGGCTTCTTCCAATCAAGGCGCCGCTCGTCCATCAAAACGGCCAAGCCCGTGGCGGTGAACGACTTCGTGACCGAGCCGATCAGGAACTGTGTGTCGGTTGTCACCTTCAAGCCGGCCTCGACATCGCGAAGACCAAAGGCCCTGACCAGCGCCACCTCCCCGTTTTGCACGACCGCAATGGCGAGACCCGGAACCTTCCACTCGTCCATCGCTTCCGGGATGAGAAGCTCGAGCGCGGGAAGGAAGGGCGCAATGGATTCGGTGTGCGCGACAGATTGAGATGCCATCGAAAAGAGCCCTCGAGTGGATTGGCGTAGGAACCGCCGGAATGTGCACATCGCGTGCAACGACCGGCGTCACGTTGCAGTTCGCGATAAGCACTTACTGTAAGTAAGACTAGCGTTTGCTCTTGCGCACGGGCCGCGCCTTCGAGTGGGGAGTTTCGCCAGGCCCGATGCTGATGATGGTGCCGGGGTTCACCTCGCCGTCGAGGCCCAAAACTTGCTCGCCCTTCCCCAATGCCATCTCGGCCACACTCTTGGCGAGCGCCAGCGCCTGCGCGCCACCAAGCGTCTCCAGATCCGCGGCATAGTAATCGAACCACGGTAGGCCGGCTTTGGTGTAGTCGGCCGCGGTCGGCGGCTTTGTCGGAGGTGCCTCGCCGGTGATCTCGCGCCATTGCACGGCGTCGACCAGAGTCACGAAACAGCGGCTCGATATCGACTGATCCCAGGCGTCGAGCCCATGCGGGTCGGCGTAGATCTGCTGCCTCATGCGCCCCCCTGCTGCAAGGCCCATCGCCCTTGCCGGTTCAGCAGTGCGGCAGAACAATCCAGATCTCGCCCTTGTGGCAGCCATGTGAACTGTCGCTCGTTCGCACCGTCGCAGGAGCGCCTCGTAGTGCTCCCTGCGCATCGGATAAACGATGATCTGCAAGCCGCCGTGTTCGGGCTTGCCCGTGATCTGTTCCTCGACCGAGTAGCCCGACCCCAGCGGCATGGCGACGAACTGGCGTATCACGTCCTTAGCGATGCAAAAGCCGTCGAGCCAGGGCTGCTCCGGCACGACGATATAGTCGCGGTCCGATCCGTCCAGTTCGGGCTTCCAGGGTTTGCCGCTGATAGCGTTGATCTTGCCGGCGGCGACCTTGATCGCGCAGGGATAGCTTCCGCGGGACCACCAATTGGCGCAGAATGAGATCCACATCGCCTCGGCCTGGTAGAGCGGCATCATCACGCCCGCTCGCTCACCCCAGCCCCCGGGCACGCGATCGGCGAAGTCTTCGACATGGCGCAGCGGGAACGCGCCCAGCCCCGGTGGAAGCGGATAATGCTTGCCATCGTCGGGAATGCGCAACGTCCTCTGAAATTGTATTGCGCTTTTCGCGCTTTGGTGAACCACAGGGAACCGAAAAGTCAGATTGTTGCCTTCGAGCGTGATCATTTATTTGCCTTCGGTTGGACGCCAAAAACCGTTACCACTTGCCGTCGCGCACCTCCCTCACAACCTTCAGGAGGGCATGATCCGGGGCGTTCTTGAGCTGCCGGATTAGCTCCGCGAACTGCTTTGGCCTGCGGAGAATGATGGCCTGCAGGTCGCTTCCAACCTTCCCCGCCAGCGCGAGCAGCACGTCTGGGTCCTCGCCCAGGTCGGTCGCCAGCCTGATAATCGTCGCCTCCGAGGGTGGCGCCACGAGGCCGCGCTCGACCTTGCTCAAGTAGGCCGGCTCGACACCAATGCGCTGCGCCACCTGGCGTAGGCTGAACCGAACGTCCGTTTCGGCACGTGTCGAGCGCGCCATGCGGACGTAGTCGCCAAAACCAGTCATGTGGATCGTGTACGACATAGTACACGACTCGTCAAGACCATTCCTGCCGACACGAAAGACGACGGGGTAAGGCTTGTGAAGAGCGCTCGCGAACCAGCGCCGCCGCGGCGGCGCGCGTCACCGAGGTCGGTAGTGGTCAAATTGCGGGAGTGGGTTCGCCCTGCTGACCGGGTCTGCAGGACCCCGACAATAGACAGTCCTCGCCGCAGCGCCGCAGTCGTCAGCACTCACGCAGTGCAACAAAAGCTTCACTCGATCACTTCGTCTGCCAGGGCAAATATGGAGGGCGGAACTTCAATGCCGAGCGCCTTCGCCGTTTTGAGGTTTATTACCAGCTCGAAATTGGCCGCCTGCTCCACAGGAAGATCGGCGGGTTTCGCACCCTTGAGTATCTTGTCGACCAAGACCGCGACTCGTTTAAAGAGTTCCGCTGGATTTGCGGCGTATGAAATTAGACCCCTGCCACCGTTGCTTTCCCGGTAGCCGAACATGGTCGCGAGCCGGTGCTTTGCTGCGAGTTCAATAATCATCATCCGGTGCGGATCGAAGAGTGGTTGAACGATTACGGCCTGGGTCTGGTTCTTGACCATTGTTGCGAACGCTCTCTCGAAATCAGCGGGACCGTCTACAAGGACAGGGTCAAGGCGAATACCGAGTTTCCCAGCCGCCGTTGCAGTTTCACGCACGAAAGGCTGGACATATGGGTTCGTGGCCGAGGCCGAAGCAAGGACAGTGACGCGAGAGAGGGGTGGAATCATTTGGCGAAGCAACTCCAGCCGCTTACCCGCAAGTTCCGCTCCCAAGACTGATATACCCGTAATGTTGCCCCCCGGGCGGGCCAAGCTTTCGACGAGGCCGTTCTCAACTGGAGCGCCCACCAACGACATCACAATTGGAATCGTTCCAGTAGCTTCTTTCGCTGCGATGGCAGCGGGCGTGAAGTGGGCAACAATGATATCGACATTGAGCCCGACCAACTCTCGGGCAAGTTCCCTAGCCCGGTCGGTTCGATCCATCGCGTAGCGAACCTCGAACGCTACATTTTGTCCTTCCGCGTAGCCAGGTCGCGCAAATTGCGTCGCAATAGGCCCGTCAAGGGATCTGGGGGTGATCCCGCAATAAGATCCCGACTCGGTCAACGCCATCGGGCTGCCGTGCGCTCACAACCAGGGGCCACGCGATGCAAAGGCCACCGGCAAGTGCAACGAACTGACGTCGTTTCACTCGCACCCCCTGATCGACGATGACGGATGAGAGTAGCAGATGTGGTGCGCAGCACGCCCAAGCAAATGCCATTCCATGGCGCGACCAGGACCCCAATGGTCAGCCTTCCCCGTTCTTGCAAGGGCTACGCTACGGGTAAGTAACACTGTACCCCGAGATGGGTCCTGTTCGACCCGAACGGAGGAAACGAGGATGGGCGCGGTAGCTTGGGACCAGTGGCCGGTGGCCCGTTTCCCATCCCCCCTTATCGAACCGGACGTGCGGGGCTACCGCATCCGGCTCTCCGAGTTGGCCGAGCTCGGCGATCTGGCGCGGTTCCGAAGTCCGCGCGAGCTGGTGGCTATCTCGGTCTCGTACCCTCAAAAAGCTCGACCGGTGACACGGTCAAGCGCGGCGGCATCACCAAGGCCGGTAATGGGCGGGCGCGAGGCATTCTTGTGAAGGCGGCCTCGAGCTATCGCTATCCGCCGCGCACGAGCCGAGAGAAACAGCCAAAGGAAGGACCGGCAGCTAATGGCGTATCATTCTCCGATAATCAGACGCCATGCGTTCGAGCGCGGCCCTTTTGAGACTGTCGACGTTCCAGCTGTCATCGCCGACGATCGACAACACGGCTCTCATGAGCTGCTCACGCGCCGTTTGTATCGCCAATTCGTCTTTCCCGAAGATCCAAGCGATCTCCGCCCAAGCCGCGTCGAACGCCTTGGAGATTGCCGGCGATGGCTTTGTATCATATGACGCGCCATCAATGAGTGCTCGCGTTTTCACAGATTTCCCTCCCACGCCGTGACGGCCCGTACTGGTCGCATGCAAACGCACAAAGAAGCGCCGATCAGATTCCTCGCGCCTGACTATTTCAACTAGGCCGAACGGCCTAAGGGGAAACCGCTTCATTGTCTATGTAAAGTTGACCCGTCGTTTCCTTCCTTTACGCATCGTATGGAGCACTGCGTAAACGTACCTGCGTAGGTGACCTGCTGACGCACATGGTGATCGGCCGGTAGGCATCATCGCCGTACTTTCGTCAATCAGTTCCGACAATACGCGAAGCTCGTCGATCGCTTCAGGCACGCCGCCGCCCGATGACGTTGCTTGCATGCGGAAGAGCCAGACGACCGATTTTCAGTTTCGTCGACCTCTCTGTCGAGTGCCCTTTTAACAACTTCTACGGAATCAATTGCCGCCCCAAGTTGGCTGCGAAACTGCTCGATCGCTTCTTTCGTCGGCGGCGGCAGGGTCTCCTCACCAGCTAATAACGCGACTCATCGCTTCCTCGACGATTCGCAGCATATCCTCTATTGCAATTTCACGGTAGGTTCTCGCCATAGCGCTGTCGCCTCTCTTAGTTCGCGAATGGAATCGTCAGTTCCGTCTCGTTCGTGTCCACCACGAAAACCGCAAGGAGCTTGGCCGGCTTCTTCTTGCTGGCATTGGCGCTGATGCCGTGGCGGTCGCCGGGTAGCTCGGAGAAGCTCTGTCCGGCCTTGTAGGTCGTCACCGGTCCGTCGTTGACCTGACTGGGGTCTTCATCCAGGCGTCAGAAAAAAGTGGGTGGATTTGCCAAATTTTGATGGTTAAAGACGCATTGCATTCTGACGAGCCCGCAATACCGTGGTCCGAAAATCCCTCGGTGATGTTTCCAGCTCGTCCAAATCAGACCGCTGCCTCGAAAGCTCGTGCTGAATGTTTGGGTGCGCAAGGATCATTGCTTCATCAGCGGAGGTGATGACATTGCTTTCGATCAGCTGCTGAGCTTCGTGGTCGCATGCGTCGTAGGCCCGCTGTGCTGCGAACACTGCGTCTTCGGCGGCGCCTGAGAAGTAGCATCGAAGAGCGTATGCGGCCGAGGCAGCAGCGTCTTCATCCAGGTATTGAGCCGTTTCTAGCGCGTGAGACAGCTCCGCCAATTCGGGGGGAGAAATCGACGACGGAGAAGAAATGCCATCGAAGGTCAGGTCGAGCACTCGACGCACGAGCGCGGCCGCCAAAGGATCGTTCGAATACGTTGCATAAGGCTGTAGACGCTCAGCGCATGCTAAGGCGAATGCGACCCTGGCCTCGCGCGAAAGCTTCGCCAAACGTGAGTGAATCAGAGCGGCATCAAACGCGAGCACGTCTGACATGAGAACGATCTGCCTGGATTTGGGCGTGTTGAAGTACGAGGCTCCTGGTCGGACTTCGGTGAGATGATCCCCCGACGACGGCAATTGCTCTTTGAGTCATCTTTCCCCGTGCTGACGTAGGTCTTGCCACGGCCGGTGTACCCCCAAAGACACTGCGGGTTGAGGTAAAGCAGCCAGGTTACGGCCGCCTTGGCTGCGCACTCAGTTTTCGCGCTTGAACTTCTGCACTCGGCGGCCATCGCCAACCTCGGCCGTATAGATCGTCCCTTTGCTGTCGATTGCCAAGTTGTGCACCCACTTGAAGTTGCCGGCCATGTGCCCGGGTCGACCGAAGCTGCTGAGTCTCTCCCGCTCTGGCGGTCGATGGTGAGCGCCTGCATGTTGGCACCGTCGGCGATGAAGATGTAGCGCTGGGCGCTGTCCTCGGAGAGCACCAAGTCCCAAACTGAGCCGTTCTGCAGCGTCTGCGGTTCGATCTGGAACTCCTTCAGAAACGTGCCATCTTTCTCGAAGATCTGGATGCGGTCATTGACCCGGTCGCACACATAGACGAGACCATCGCGCGACAGCCTGACGCAATGCACCGGGTTGCCGAACGACTTCGGCAACTCGGTGATGGCCAAAGGCTTGTATGGGGGTAGTTTGTCGCCGCTCGGCTGCTTGATGCCATAGGCTCCCCAGTGGCGCTTGTAGGCACCAGTCTTGGAATCGAACACGATCACGCGGCGATTACCGTAGCCGTCGGCGACGTAAAGTTCGCCGGCAGCATCGTCGGTGACCATGTGGGCGGGCCTGCCGAGTTGGGTTGTGCTGTTGGAGCCTCCAGTCGAAGCCGCCTTGCCGATCTGCTGGAGGAACTTGCCGTCGGGCGTGAACTTCAGGATCTGATGGTCGTCCTTGTCATTGCCGGCGAGCCAGACATTGCCGTCCATGTCGATGTGGATGCCATGCTCGGTCTTGGGCCAGTCATAGCCCTGGCCGGGACCGCCCCAGCTCTTGAGCAATTTCCCGTCGGGCGCGAATTGCAACACCGGCGGGGCGGGTTGGCAGCAACGGGTCTCAGGTGGAGTCTTCTGCGCTCCTTTCTCGTCGTCCACCAGCGTATTCGGCCGGTGCACGATCCAAACGTTACCCTGATTGTCGACGGCGATCCCGCCGACCTGACCCAGCGTCCAATTCTTGGGAAGGTCCTTGGGCCAGAACGGGTCGACGATGTAGCGCGAGCCGTTGGCGTTCTTGGCCTGCTCTGCGGCGATGGCGCCAAAGATCAATTGCATCACGAGCGCGGCGAGGGCGGCTGCGACAAAGGCGCGCTTCATCAGAGTTCCCCCTGTCCCAACCCGCCACTTATCGCCCCAAAGGTGTTAGCATTGGGACCTGATATCCTCCCCACGTCCTGTTTGAGGTATGCTGGGGCCCGGCCGCCGGGATGCTATCCGTTCCACCCTTAGCAAGGCAGCGAAACGATGTCGGACCAGCACAGTAATACGGATCACGCGTTTCTCCAACGACAGCGAAAGCGCCTAGAGGAGTTGCGACATCAGCTTCAGCGAGCCGAAGCATCTGTAGCGCAGGAGCGCAGCCGTCGCGCAGACCAAGGGCGCGAAGCGCGGGAAATTGAGGAAGATGCGCAAGACTTGGCGGAGCGCGAGATTGATGAAGCCGTCCATCGATACGATGACCGACGTCTTCGTGCCGTGGAGCGGGCCCTGCAGAAAATTCAGGAAGGCACGTACGGCCTTTCTGACGTAAGCGGCAAGCCGATCCCCCGGGCGCGACTGGAAGCTATCCCGGAAGCGCTGCTGACGGTGGAAGAAGAAGCGCAAACAGAGAAGCACCAGAGATGAACCCCGCCTGATGATGCCCGTTTCGAGTAGTGATCTCGCATAGTGCGTCCCCTAGCAATCGCTGCGCTGCATCAGCGATGCCCGCTCGGGGTCTTGGCCGTGCGAAAACGCGAGCGCGCTGCAGCGCAGTAGAGTGGCGTTCTCAGACGCCAAATGCTCTTGCCTTCTTGCGCAAGGCTCAGGTCACGATGTCCACCGATGGCAACGCCAGAAAATCGCGGAAAACCCCGTGGTTCCCGGACTTCTGGCGCGGCTCACGTCGTCCCGTTTCTGCTATGTGTCGAGGGACGCGATGAGCCGGCGGCGCCCAGGGTCACTTTCTGCCATGAGCAGCTGCAGCAAAATTATTCTATCAC
>Ga0306920_100007941_pt1 | contig 14037 bp, 14 predicted proteins | sample flu12Cox44000170_FD_204666 | JGI IMG/M metagenome (GOLD analysis project Ga0306920, IMG submission 204666) | Lab enrichment of tropical soil microbial communities from Luquillo Experimental Forest, Puerto Rico - flux4day.12C.oxic.44.000.170 (v2)... | ecosystem: Environmental > Terrestrial >...
CGCGTCGGTGCTGCTCGGTGTCGAGCTTCGCGGGCGTGATCTGGTCACAACCGCGAACGGGAAAATCGAGCTGGCGTACTCGGCGGTCGACGCGAAAGGCAAGATGAAGGCGTCGCAAAAGGAAAGCATCACGTTGAATCTCAAGCCTGACACCAAGACGCGCGTGGAGCAGACCGGCCTGCGGGTCTTGAGCCGGATGGACGTCCCCGCGGGAAGCTACCAGCTTCGCGTGGCGGCGCACGACAGCAACGGCGGCGCCGTGGGGTCAGTGCTGTACGATCTCGAGGTCCCGGACTTCAGCAAGAGCCGGATCGCGATGAGCGGTCTCGTCCTGACGTCGGCGTGGGGTATGAGGTGGCCGACGGCCAAACAGGACGCGGAACTCAGTTCGCTGCTGCCCGGCCCGCCCGTCGCCACGCGGTCGTTTCCACAGAACGATCAACTGGCGGTGTTCACTGATGTCTACGACAACGACGTGTCGCCGGCCCACAAAGACGACATCTCGCTGACACTGCGATCGGATGCGGGTCGCGTCGTCTTCAAGAATGACGAGGAGCGCAACACTGCGGATCTGGCCGGAAAGCGGGGCGGCTTCGCTTACTCGACGACGCTGTCGCTGGCAGACTTCGATCCGGGCCTCTACGTCTTAAAGGTAGAGGCGCGCTCGCGGCTCGGTAACGAAGTCACCGCGAGCCGGGAAGTGCAGATCGTGATTACGCCGCCAGAGACCGCACGATGATCGCTGTGCTGTTCGCAGCGATCCTGCAGGCGTCCGTGCCGATACGTTCGCTCGACAAGGGTATATCGAGCCAGATCGACGTTGGGCGTCAGGCGGCCGTGCGATCCGATGCTGAGTGGAACATGCTGTGGAGCCAGCATGCCGGCGATCGCGCACGGCCCGCCGTCGACTTCAACCGGGAAATGGTTCTCGCGGTTTTCCTCGGCACACGGCCGACTGCAGGATTTTCAGTGGAGATCGTCGGCGCCCGGGAAGAAAGTGGCGCGCTGGTGGTGTCTTATCGTGAGGGCCGTCCCCCGACGGGCATCGTGACGGCTCAGGTTCTGACCTCGCCGTACCACCTCGTCGCCGTGCCGAAGCACGGCGACGTGAAGTGGGAGCGCGTCAGTTAGTCTCGTTCAGACGTTATTTCTTTCCGGCCGGCTTCGCACCTGCCGCCGCCGGCGCTTTGGCGTCGTCGAGCTTCGGGACGCGGCGTGGCTTAATCGTTCCGTTCGCGTGTGTGAAGTTCCAGCTGTTGCCGTTCATCTTTGCGTTCCACGGCGTCTGGATGGTCACGGTGTCGACCGCGCCGGGCTCGAGTATTTTCTCGAGAGATCCCTGACCGCCGGCGACGATTGCACCACCCTTGTCGAACCACGTTTCCGCGACCGTCAGACGCGCAATCGGTCCCGACGAGGTGTTCTTGACTTTAATCATCGTCGTGACCACGTCGCCGTTGCGCTTGGTGACGGGCTGCATGAAGTCGACTTCAGCCTGACCTTTGATCGGAGGCTCGACCTTGCGGTTGGCAAGGATCGACTTGAACTCCGGCGCCTTGGGGGGCGGGTTCTGCGCCAGCAGGTTTGAGCCGGCGACGGTGACAGCGGCGAGCGCCGCGATGATCGCGAAGCGCGCACGATTCATGGGTATTCCTCCTGACTCTTTCCAAACGACGTCCGGCTAAAGCCGGACGCTACATAAGGGCGGGCGGATTATACGTTACATCTCGCCGTTCCAATCCTCCGGCTCGGGGTTGACCGACCGGAAGATCTCCATATGCCATTTGCCGCCGCCCCACGGCTCGATGACCTCGGCGGCAACGACGTCCACGAGTATCTCGGAGAAGACGCGGCCTTCCGGGTCGCCTTCGAGATGATAGGCCGGTTCATCCCAGCCGAAGTTGGGGTAGAGCATCAATGTCAGGAACAGGTCGTATCCGTCGTCGACGACGATCAGCTGGCCGCACGGGCGTTTGAGCGTCGAGTGATAGATCAGGTACTTCTCGGCGCTGTGCGCGCGGATGTAACGCTTCAGCGCGAACTCGCGGGCAACGATTTCTTCGACGGCGATCTTCTTGTCCCAGCAGTCGCGACAGTACTTCTCCTCGCCCTTCGGTTCGGAGATGTCCTTGGCGCCGCAGAGCGCACACCGCGACTTGGCGATCGACTTGCGGGGCATGCGTCAATTTACCATTTACAATAGCGTTCGGAAAATGGATCGGCCGAACCACGCGGGCCTCCGGCATCTCGCGCTCAACACGCGAAACCTCGAGGCTATGCGGCGTTTCTACGTGGATTTCCTCGGCTTCGCGATCGAGTGGCAGCCGGATCCCGACAACGTCTACCTCACGTCGGGTGCCGACAACCTCGCGCTGCATCGCGTGGCAGAGCCGCGTACCTCGTCCGGCCAAGCCCTCGATCATCTCGGCGTGATCGTGCGGTCGCCGGACGACGTCGACGCCTGGGCTGCGTACCTCGAGAATCTGGGGGTGACCATCGCCGCGATGCCCAAAACCCATCGCGACGGCGCGCGGTCGTGCTACGTCAAGGATCCGGACGGGAACACGATCCAGATCATTCATCACCCGCCGATCAGCGGGCGCTGATTGCGGGCGCGTACATGCGCTCGCCGTACTCTTTGACCATCCGGCGTGCGCAGAAGCGGGGCGCGACCGTCCGGATGGCTTCCTTCACGACGGCCATCCATCGGCGCGAGATGCCGCGGGCGTCCCGGTCGTAGTACGCGGGCACGACCTCTTCCTCGAGCAGACGGTAGAGCGCGTTCGCGTCGGCGCCATCCGTCGCGTCGGGGTTGTCGGACGGCGCGCCGCCGTCGATCACCCAGCCGTTGTTCCCCGTGAACCCTTCGGCCCACCAGCCGTCGCCGATGCTCAAGTGGGGCACGCCATTCACCGCGGCCTTCATCCCGCTCGTGCCGCTGGCCTCGTATGGCTTGCGTGGCGTGTTGAGCCAGACGTCGCAGCCCTGCACGAGGAAGTGCGCGACGTGCATGTCGTAGTCGTCGACAAACGCCACGCGACCGGCGAACAGCGGATCAAGGGCGCGCCGGTAGACCCGCTGCAGGTTGTGCTTGCCGACGTCGTCGGCAGGATGGGCTTTGCCGGCAAATACGATCTGCACGGGTCGGCCGACGCCGTTCAGAATCCGCGCCAGCCGCTCGGCGTCGGTGAACACCAGGTCGGATCGCTTGTATCCGGTGAAGCGGCGGGCGAATCCGATAGTGAGCGCCGTCGGGTCGAGCAGCGTCCCGGCCGCGACCACACGTGGGATGCTCACACGCTCTTCGGTCCAGCGCTGACGCGCGCGTTCACGCACAAAGCCGAACAAGTGCGCTCGCAAGGACTGTCGGACGGCCCAGAGATCCTCGTCGGGAATCGTGAGGATGGCGTCCCACAGTGCCGCCTCGTCCTGGCGCGCGGTCCAGCCGGCGCCGAGATGCTGGTTGAAGAGATCGACGAGCTCGGCCGCCGCCCAGGTGGGAATGTGCACGCCGTTCGTCACGTGCGAAATCGGCAGCTCGGCCAGCGGGACCCCCGGCCAGATGCCTGCCCACATCTGGCGCGTGACCTCGCCGTGCAGCTTGCTGACCGCGTTGATGCCGGCCGCGGATCGCATCGCCAGCGCCGTCATGTTGAACTGCATGCCGCCGCCGCTGTCGTGTGCCCCGAGCGCCAGAAACCGATCGCGATGCGGGCCGAGCGTCCCCCAGACGCCGGCCAGATGTTTTTCCACCATGTGGAATGGAAAGGCATCGTGTCCCGCAGCCACGGGCGTATGGGTCGTGAAGATCGTCGTTTTCCGGATGGCGTCGAGGGCGGCGTCGAAACTGTTGCCACGCTCGACGAAATCATGGATGCGCTGCAGGACGACAAATGCGGCGTGGCCTTCGTTGAGGTGAAACGCGCCGACGTTGACGCCGAGGGCTTTGAGCGCGCGCACGCCGCCGATGCCGAGCACGATCTCCTGCTGGATGCGCGTCTCCCGGTCGCCACCGTACAGGCGCGCCGACAGCTCACGGTCCCAGGGTGCGTTCTCCTCGAGGTCGGTGTCGAGCAGGTAGAGCGTCACGCGCCCCATCCGGACGCGCCACACGGCGACGAGCACCGAGCGCTCGCCGAGTGGTACGGCAGTAATGCACTGCTTGCCGTCGGGCAGCATGGCGAGCTCGATAGGTGCGTCGGCCCAATTGAGACGCTCGTAGCTTTCCTCCTGCCAGCCTTCGGATGAGAGGTGCTGATGGAAGTAGCCCTGCGGGTACATGAAGCCGACACCGACGAGCGGCACCCCAAGGTCTCCAGCTTCCTTGCAATGATCACCGGCGAGCACGCCCAGGCCGCCCGCGTAGATTGGCATCGACTGGTGAAGGGCGAACTCGGCAGAGAAGTACGCCACCGAGCTGCCGCTCAACTGAGGGAACGTCCGCGTCCACCATGTGTTTCGCGCCGATCGTGCAGCGTCGAGCGCCTCGACCGCGTGATCGTAGAGGGTGAGAAACTCCGGATCGGCGGCGGCGGCTTCCAGCTTCTGCTGCGAAACCGACCACAGCATGCGTACCGGGTTGTGGGCCGTGCTCCGCCACAATTCATAGTCCAGCCGCCGGAACACCGCGCGGGCCTCATTCCAGCTCCACCACAGGTCGATGGCCAATTCGTCGAGGCGTGCGATTCGTGGTGGACGCGGGGGCAGTGATGCGTATCGGCTCATGAATGGTCAGGTGAAATCGACGGGAATCCAGGTGGACGCTACACCGCCGGGGTCTGAGCCGCGGTGATTTCCGCGAACCGGGGCAAGTCGATGTTGCCTCCGGACAGGACGGCCACTACCTTACCAGCACCGGCGCGTCCGGTGAGCGCCGCCGCTACCGCGCAACCTGCAGCGCCTTCGGCAATGACATGCGCGCGCTCCGCCGTCAGCCGAATCGCACGCGCCACCTCGTCGAGCGTCACGACAATTGAGCCTCGAACATTCCGTAAGAGCGGCCATATCGTTTCGAGTACCGACTTGCCGCCCGCACCGTCGACGAACGACGCTCGCCAGTTCTCAAAGTATAACGGGCGTCCAGCCGCGAGCGACGCGTGGAGCGGCGCTGCCGTCTCGGGTTCCGCCCCGTAGAGCGCTGCATCGGGCTTGAGCGCGCCGAGAGTCGCCGCGAGACCGGCCAGGAGGCCGCCGCCTCCGACCGGCGCGACCACCGCATCGAGGTCGGGCAGATCCTCGAGGATCTCGAGACCGGCGGTGGCGTTGCCGGCGATGAACCGATCGTCGTCGAACGGGTGGACGAAATAGCCGCGCATGCGATCGGAGCCGTGGTTCACGACGGTTCGCCAGCACTCGTCGTAGCTCGCCCTCACTATCGTTGCGCCGAGCCGCGTGATGGCATCGACCTTGGTCCGCGGTGCGGTGTCGATGACCATCACGGAGCAGGGCACGCCAACCTGTCGCGCGGCGTAGGCGACGCCAAGTGCGGCGTTGCCTGCGCTGACCGTCCAGACGCCGTCGGCGAGCTGCTCGCGCGTCAGCTGACGAATGACGTTGTAGGCACCGCGGATTTTGAAGGATCCGATCGGCTGTAGGACTTCGAGTTTGAGATAGAGCTGGATCCCCGTGGCGCCGCCAGCCGGTGCTTCGACGCGCACGAGCGGTGTGCGGATCGCGCCGCCATAGACGGCGCTCGCCGCGTCCCGAACAGCGTCGATAGAGATGGCCCGCGCATCCGTGTTCATCCGCGGCTGGCCTGGATGGACGCCAGCTGGACCGACAGCGCCTCGAGCCGCGCGATGACTTCTTCGTGGCGTGAGATGTCAGGCGTCGGGCGTTTGGCGAAGAAAGCGATGTTGCCGTTCGGATCCAGAACGGCGCGGTCGATCTCGTCGAGCGACGAAAAGCCCTGTTTGTGCGCGGCGACTTCGAGTTCGCCGACGCTCATCAGCTCCGCTTTGAGCCGGTCTTTTTTGACTTCACCATCCTCGATGAGCACATCGGGATCGCCCTCGATGAGGTGGTCGAGCCGCTCGTGATTATAGAGATATTTCACGACGAAGTGATTCACGAGGAGCAGCGTCGCCGCGCCGATGAGCCCGCCTGTCACGCTGTTGTCTTCACCGATAATGGCATTCTGGACTGTGTTCGACAGCGTCAGCAGAACGATCAGATCGAACGGGTTGAGCTGCGCCAGCTCGCGTTTGCCCGCGAGCCGAAGTCCGGCCACGAGAAACACGTACACCACGATCGGACGAAGGATCTTCTCCGCAATGGGAAGCCCGAGCACGAACATATCGCTGAGGAACTTGGTGTTCATGCGGTCATGCTAACGGAAGCCGCTCTCTTTGGCGGTACAATTCCCTTCTCGCATGCGGCATCTTGCGGTCGTCTGTGTCTTCGCGGGTACGTTTGCCGGCGCCAGCGCAGCGTGCGCGCAGGAGCCGCCGGCGCCGATTCCGCGATTCGTGATCGATCTGCACCCGACGGCATCCATGTTTCCGAATGACCTTCAGGAGCTCGCGGACAGTCGTGGCCTGGTGCTCGGGGAGCTTCCGGGCTGGGGCTTCGGCGCCCAGGTTGGTGCGCATATGTACTTCTTTACATGGAAGGCACTGACCGTCGGCCTCGGCGGAGAAGTAATGGTGGCGCGCGCAACCAGTTCGCCGTCCGCGTCGGCGACTGCCGCGGCGGTTTTGGCCGGCCAGCCGCCGCTACGTCCGGTCGAGGAACGCCTGGTCTCGGCGTCGCCGCAACTCTCACTCAACTTTGGCACCGCACACGGCTGGAGCTACATCAGCGGTGGAATCGGATGGTCGCAGTTGTCACTTCATCCGTCGGCGGAGCCACCGGGACCCGCGGATGCCGAGGTCCTGCCGACCTTCAATTACGGCGGCGGCGCCCGGTGGTTCATCAAACCCCATCTCGCCTTCAGTTTTGACGTCCGTCTTTATCCGGTTCGGCCCGGCAGCCCGTTCGGGTCCAATCCGGGCAGCCCCTACGTGCCAGTGCTGACCATCGGTGCGGGCGTTTCCATCAAGTAGCCCATGCGATTCCTCAGTGCCCTCGGTAAGAGCGCGGTGGCGACGATCGTTTTTTTCGTAGTCGCCGAGATTGCCGTGCGAGCCGTCTATTTCGCACGGAATTCATTTGTCGAGTACATACCGCTGCCATTCGTGGTGGGGGACGAGTACGGTCCGATTCCGCCATGGCTCGACAACTTGCTGATTCTGAAACCGGACGACGCGCTGATCTGGAAGAACCTCCCGAACGCTCAGCGTGCGTATCTCGACATCTTCACACCGGTATGGAAGGACAGCGATCGCGTGGCGCTGCTGCGCCGGTTTGCTCCGTGGCTGCCTGCCGAATTCCGGCATCACCCGGTCTGGCGCATCTCACTCAACGAGGAGGGATTTCGGAGTGCGCCCATCGCTGCGACAAAGCGACCCGGTGTCGTTCGCGTTGCCTGCATCGGCGATTCGTGGACGTTCGGCATGAACGTCAATCAGGATCAGACGTATCCCGCACGACTGGAAATGCTGCTCCGCCAGCAGACGCCCGGGTCGGACGTCGAGGTCATGAACTTCGGCGTCCTTGGCTACTCGTCGTTCCAGGGCCTCGAGCTGCTCAGAGGCCGGGTGCTCGATCTTCACCCTGATGTCCTGGTGATCGGGTTCGGGATGAACGACTCCGACGTCGGTGGTTATCGCGACAAGGACGTCGTGGGGCCCGCCGAAGTCCACTGGCGGGATCGCATCAAGGCCATTACCGGACACAGCGCGTCGCTGGCGCTGATGAAGTATTTCGCCTTGTTCATGCGGTTCCATCCGCACCCGATCGGCGACTTCCTCAAGGCCGACGCCAAGGCCGACGCCGGGAAGAACAACGACACCGTCAACTACGACGAGATGGAGCCGTGGACGCGCGTGTCTCCGCGCGACTACGACCGCAATCTCCGCGAGATGGTGAGGCTCGCCCGAGAGCGTGGGTCTCGCCCCGTGCTGCTCGACAACGAGCTGTGGTCCGAGAGCCCGTATCGATCGGTGTTGCAGGCCATCTCCCGCGACGAACGCGTGCCGCTCGTCGACAGCCTCCGGATTATTCAGGACGAACGCACGCGAATCGAGCGGGACCTGGAAACCCGATTCCGGCTCGAGCGGGCGCGAGCCGATGTCGGAACTGACGCGGCGTCCACCGGTCAAACGACGACAGTGATTTTTCGCGTGTTCGAGGGCGCGTATCCCGTCCCTCGGCAGCTGTCGATCGTCGGCAACCAGCCGCCACTCGGCAACCTCGCTCCGAATACCGTGTCGATGCGCGATGACGGGAAGGAAGGCGACGAGCACGCGGGCGATCGAGTCTGGAGCTACCGCGCGACGTTTCCGTCAGGAACGCGGCTCAGGTACGTCTATACCAACAGCGGACAGGCTGGGCAATGGGAAGGCCTCGATGTCCCGCACGTCCGCGAACTGCAGATACCGCCTTCACCGGACGGACAGCCGGTTTATCTTTCCGTCGAATCGTTCGGGCGAATCTACATGCAGGCAGATAACTGGCACACCGACGCCGTCGGCTACGATCTCATCGCCCGCGCGGTTGTGGAGACGTTGAAGTCGCGGTGAGTCAGCGCCGGCGCAGCGCCTCGCTGCCGCAGGCCGTGCAGGGCGCCGCTCGCGACAGGGGCCGCGCCCCGGGTTCATCTCGACCCGCTGACACAGTCGTCTCGAGGCGTTCAAAATTGAGATCGGCGACGTGCCGGCTCCCGACAGCTCTTATGCTGAGGCGTGCATCGCTGTTGACTCCGGGCCGGTACCGCACTTGCCCTTCGCCCTCCGCGCGGCTTGCCCATGACCACTCCGTCGAATCCACGCCTGCTGATCGTTGACGACGATGATGTGACGTCCAAGACGTTTGCCCGTATTCTGACGCTGGAAGGCTTCGATGTTCGTACCGCGACATCAGCCGAATCGGGGCTCCGCGAGATCGAGACTCTCCGTCCGGACGCGGTCATCCTGGATCTGCGCATGCCCTACATCAATGGCCTCGGGCTGCTCTATCGTCTGCGCGCCGTCGATCCTGGCCGGCAGATGCCCGTCGCCATCGTGACCGGCGACCAGTGTCTCGACGACTCGGTTATCAGGGAGCTTCGCGAGCTGGGCGCCGAAGTCCGGTTCAAACCCCTGTGGGTGGAGGACCTCGTGGACGTGGCCCGCTCGCTCGTCGGATCCCGCCCGAGCTGAACCAAAGCACGACTGCCATCTCCCGGCGTTCGGGTCCGACGCGGAGTAGAATACGTCGCGAGGACCATTCATATGAGCGCCAGTAAGACCATCGCCATTTTTGGCGGACTTCTCACCGTTGTGACGGTTGGTGTGTGGAGCGCGACGGTTTCGGCCACCGACTCCCAGGCGGCCAAGCCGCCGGTCGCGCACAAACAGGCGAACTTGCCGCCGCTTCCGTTCGGGCCGCGCGACCCGCTGCCGAGGTCGCCCCAGGTCGTGGCAGCCGTCTTTCGGTTCGCGGCTGAACATCCAGAAGTTCTGACGTACGTGCCCTGTTTCTGCGGCTGCGATCACATGGGCCACAAGGGCAACGAAGACTGCTTCGTCAAATCGCGCGCGGCCAACGGCGACGTCGTGCAGTGGGAGCCGCACGGCACCGAGTGCCAGGTCTGTATCGACGTCGGTCAGCAGGCGATGCAGATGTACTCGTCGGGCGCGTCTGTCCGTCAAATCCGTACGGCCATCGAGCAGAAGTACTCGGGGCAGTACCAGAACCACACGCCAACGCCGCCGCCACCGGCGCCTGCGGCGACGAAGTAGCCGTACGTAGTGCGGGCCTTCAGGCCTGCACTACGGCAGACCTGAAGGTCTGCACGACGTCAAATCAAAAAACGGACTGTGCCGCAGGACTCGGTACCAGCGAGATATAGGGGCGCTGGGAACGGGACGGTGGTGTGTTGGCCGGCATGTCGGGCATATCGCCACAGTCGGCGCGCAGGAACTGCCACTGGTGCGGCTTGATGGTCATCAGCAGCTCCTTCCGGGTCTTCACGTTCAGCGGCTTGCCGATGTAAATCCTGTCCATCTTGCCCATCAGCCATTCGGGCAGCGCGCTCGCGAACATGAACATCGGCCAGGTGAAGCCAGGACCGTTCAGCTTGCGCAGCTTCCACGCCCAAAGGCCGATCGCGCCGACACGCCACGCCGTCGGCGCCCACCAGCTCATCTGACCCGGACGCAGGTTCATCTTCCAGCACTTCATCATCAGCTGCCACTGGAGCGGCGTCAGCTCGCGCGTCTGGGAGACGCCTCTCTTGTCCTCCATGCGCGTGTCGTGGAGCGGCGTGAAGATCGAGGGGATGAAAAACGCGAACAGGCCACGGCGCTCGACCTCGTAGATCAGATCAAGCGTCGCCATCACGTCTTCGTCGGTCTCTCCCGGGTTGCCCACAATCAGCGTCGCGGCGGGGAACCAGTTGTTCTTGTTCATCACTTCGAGCCCGCGGATGAAGACACTCTGCCATTCCTCGATTGGGAATGGCACGCCCTTGCTCGGCATGATCTGCTTCGCCATCCGTACGGACCCCGTCTCGAGCCCGACGAGCGGTACAAGTGCCTTGTGCTTCGGATGGGTGCTCAGCAGCGGGAGGTGGATCGGGCTCTTGTCGATGCAGACCTCGGTAATCTGCTGGATCATGATCGGATCGACGACGGCCGGCGCGATGGTCGAGTGGCTGAGCACATGCTGTTCGACGCCCGGCGTCTCGCAGACCGATCTGTACAGATCGACAAGCGCTTCGCGGTTGGGGAAGTAGAACGGCGTGTTCGTGTGCACCTGGCCCCAGATGAACATGTCCTCGGTGGCCAGCGAGATTTGCTTGTTGCCGTCGCGGACATTTGCGCGAACGGCCTCCATCATCTTGTCCTTGGGCATGTCGATCTGCGGATTCAGATCGGGCACGCAGAACTGGCAGCGGCGGCCGCAGCCGGTCGTCATCTCGACAACGCCGAACGTCGTCCGTTTATCGGGAAACAGGATCTCGCTGCGATCCTTCGGATGCGCGACATCTACCTGCTTCGGAAGATCCTCGCCGGCGAGCGCTTTGTCGAACAGCTTCTTGACGTCCGATGATTCGCTCCGCCCTTCGACAACGCAGTCGACGCTCAGCCTGTCCCACGAGTTCGTCTGCGTGATCTGCCAGCCCCCCGAGCCGCCGACGATGACTTTGAATCCCTTGCGATGGGGGCTCGACTTGATCGCGTCGAACAGTTCCATCGCGTAGTGCGAGTTGATGGGCTGTTTCGACGAGCCGAAGATCGACGTATAGACGCCAGCGGCAAACGTGACACCAAGCGGGTTGTGCGTCGAAACTGCGACAACTCGCGTGTTGGGTCCGATGAACCTCTCGAGGTCCGCCGGATAACAGCACGCGATGTCGTCGGCAGAGTAGTGGCGGAGAAGCGAAGCCTCCAGCACACGGAGGCCGGCCGGCATATACCGCGCCGATCCATCGTCGTTGTATTCCACGTCACGCCACTTCGGGTACTTCTTATTGAGGATGCCTTCGAGCCACATCGGCAGCGAGGCCATGCTCATCTGGATGAAGTAGCCGGCGTGGTCGATGGTCTCGGTAAGCGGAGCGGTCAACACGATCCGGGCACCGCCCCCCGGCGCGGTGCCGTTCCCGGTGACCTGAGGCGTACGTGTCTGCATAAGCGTTCAGAGAACTGCTGGCTTTTAGTGACTCTTGAGCGACGATACCGTAATACAGGGCTAGGGGCAGGTCAACGACAGGCAAGTCGAACGGGTCAAAAGCGTGACTGAACGGTCCAAGTTCCAAGTTCCAGGCTCGGCCGAACCTGGAACCCGGAACCTAGAACCTGGAACCTGTTTAGTTCACCGCAAAGCAGTAGAGCAGTCCAGCGCCGCCAGTAGAGACCAGGTTCTCCTGGCTGCAGCCCCGGCTGGGGTGGGCCGAGTTCCACGATCCGTTGCCGCCGCCCTGCTTGTCCGAGTGGCCGAGCTGAGCCGTTCCCATACTGTTGCTCGTCCAGTTGTTGCACGTGTGATCCATCCCGTCGGTATACGCGCGGCCGTCCGGCGTCGACCCGGTGAGGATGTCGTGCTGGTTGGGCATGTCGCCGACGCCGTTGATGACACCTTTCTTCTCGGTCAGCGACAGCTGCTTGCCGAATGCGACGCCGAGTCGCGCGTCGTTGATGTCGTCACCGTGAATCTGCGCGACGCCGCGGCCGACCATCTGGCCGTTGGCGTTGTACCAAGGGCCGTTCCCGATGCGATCGCGTGCGTTGACGGCTCCGGCGCCCTGTGTGCTCATGTACGCGTGCCAGGTAACTGGGGAGCCGCGTCCGGCCGCAGTTGCGAGCTGCTGACAGTAGGCATCGGCACCAGCGACGCCACCGTAGTTTGCGCCGTCGCCCTTCGGCACGCTCGTGATGAAGAACGACATTGGCTGCGGTGGGCCGCCGCGACCCGGCTGCTGCGCGAACACGAGATACGACCCGGCCGCGAGCGCAATCGCCAGCGCCGTCATGTGCGGTATCAGTTTCTTCATTGGCTCCTCTCCTCGGGCGCGCATCTTACCAAAACTTGATGTCGGTGATGTTGCCGCGGTACTCAGTCGCTCTTCGATCGACTTCACCTGAATGATCGAGGAGCCAGCGACGAGTTCTTTCGTCTCCGTGAACGGAGCGTCGACGACGATGCGCTTGTCGCCGCTGAACTTCACGCCCGCACTCTTCGGGGTTGCGGCGAGCCCCTCGGCGGCGGTCAAGAATCGACACGAGGTCGAGAAACGATTAACCTATTTGGTTCGAATAACTTAGCGTCATCTAGAGGAGTGCTCAAGATTCCGTGTCCATCCGTTCGACCCATTGAGCGCGCCAGGCGGGAGGCACGAATGGATCTGCAAAGTACTGTGTTTCGCGCGCAACCTTGTCGTCCCTGAACTCCATGATGCTCACGGTGTAGGATGGCTTGCCGTCATAGGTCAGGATGAATTCGGTGATCCAAAGATCACCGCCGCCGATGATTCGTCGGATAGCAAATCGCTTTTTGCTCGGCTGACTCGCGCGTTGGTTCTGTATATTGCCTCGACCGCGGGTCCGCTCGCCTGACTGCGGGTATTCCAGCACTGCGTCCTCGTGATAGATGCGGTGCTCCGTTTCAAAATCGTTGGCATCGGACGCCGCCCAATGCTGATTCAGTGCCGCACGGATCTCTTGATCTCGCACTTCAGAATCCTGCCCCTTCCGGAGTTGATTGTTCATCTTGATCATTCGGTTCGACAAGACGCCAAATGCTTTACCGGAATCGGCGTGCACGCTCGTCGGGTCTCGCTGTGTCTTCGATCACCCCACCGTCTACACCTTGTCGAAGCGTCTAATTCCTGAGCTTGGCCGCTCAGCCGAAATCGCTCTCTTTATTGGCAGTTTCGTGAATTGGTGCGGAAGCGGGGATTTGAACCCCGACCCGGTTGCCCGGACTAGCTCCTGAGGCTAGCGCGTCTGCCGTTCCGCCACTTCCGCAGCTGGTGGGGAAATCGGTCCGTGACCGAACAACAAGTATAACGCACCGTGCGAAAATGAACGGGTTCCTGACTGGAGATCACTATGGCTCGCCGCAAGTTCACCCTCATCTTCACCGTGCTCGGCTTCGCGTTCGTCGTGTCGCTGGCCGGCGTCGCGTTGCTCTATCTCCTCGTCGGTCGCGAACCCGCAGTTCCGTCGAATGCCACGCTCGTGCTGAAAGTCGGCGGCGATCTCTCAGAGATCGCGCCAAGCAACGTGGTGGGCTACCTGCGAGGCGCCAATGCCCCGACGGTCCGCTCGTTCGTCGAGAACCTGAGGAAAGCCAAGGCAGACGCGCGCGTCTCCTCAGTGTTACTGAAGCCGACGGGCTTCGATTCGCCCTACTGGGGCAAAGTCCAGGAGATCCGCGACGCGGTGCTCGACTTCCGGAAGTCCGGCAAGCCGGTCTATGCCTACCTGGAGTACGGCGGCAATCGGGAGTACT
>Ga0306920_100007942_pt1 | contig 14036 bp, 12 predicted proteins | sample flu12Cox44000170_FD_204666 | JGI IMG/M metagenome (GOLD analysis project Ga0306920, IMG submission 204666) | Lab enrichment of tropical soil microbial communities from Luquillo Experimental Forest, Puerto Rico - flux4day.12C.oxic.44.000.170 (v2)... | ecosystem: Environmental > Terrestrial >...
AAGCGCTTGATCGCCTCGGCACGCCGCTCCGACAGGTCCTGGTTGAGGGGAAAGCTGCCCTTGGCATCCGTGTGGCCGGCGATGACGAACACCCGGTCCTTGAACTCCGGCTTGGACAGCGCGTTGCCGAGCTTGACGGCGATCGGCATGGCATGCGCGTTGATGACGGCGGAGTTGGAATCGAAATCGATTTCGAGATCGATGCGTTCCTGCTTCGTCTCGGTGATGGCCGCGATTTTCTCGCGCTCGTCCATGGTAAGCGAACGCGTCACCCGGTTGCGCATGCTCTTGATGAAGCGATCCCCCTCTTCTTTACGCGCTGCTTCCGCGGGCCACAGGGTAAGGCTGCGGGTCATGCGACCGCTGCTCGCGGCCGTCAGTGCTTTTACGATCTGTTCTTCGCTGGCCTCTCCGGCGCGCGCCGACCCGGTGGCAGCCGCGCAGGCGAGCGCCGCGCCAAGCAGCGCGCAGACTGTGCCGAATCTCCGTTTTCCCGTATGCGCTGCCATTGTAACTCCCCCTCCTCGTTGGACAGCCTCCGCATTCAGCGGACGGCATACCAGAAAGAACTCGTCGACGATATCGGACCGAATGTCTTTGGCTGCGTCGATATCGCGATCGCCGCCGGCGCTATCGCTGTTGCGCCGTTTGGCAAGCCCGCGGTGTCGTAAGCGTGCGGCGTCGGGGTTGGCCGGCGTGACCGGCTTCGGCGCAGTCGCTCCCGGCAGGCGCGGAATTACTTCTTCAGCGGCTACAGCATCCAGTTGAATCGGCAGAACTATTTGGTTGCAATCAATGCCTTTCAGCAGGCGGCTGTTGATAAGTTCACAGGGAGCATAGCGAGTACAAATATACCGGCTCTCGTACGGTTACGCAATTAGGTCGGCCGTGAAGAACCCGATTTCAGACGGATTTGGGCTGGGTGGGTAGGCTGAACGCAATCAGGATTCTGAGCAACAAAAGCCTCAGCCATGCGAGGAGGCGGCGAAAGTTGTAGCCGGCGGCGGCGAGCACGGCGTTGATGGCATCGCCGCTGGCATGGGCAAGGTGATTGCGGCCCATGCGGTGGTGTTCCTTGAGGTGGCCGATGACGGGCTCGATGGCGGCCCGCCGTTTGAATTCGCGCTTGATCTGCGGCGTGAGGCCGCGCTTCTGGCCGCTCGTGTAGACCTTGAACTTGTGATCGGATGGGGCGTTGTGGCCGTGATAGCCGGCATCGGTGATGCAGCGATCGAGGATGTTGCCGATGAGCGCTTGCATCTGCGGAATGACCGTGCCGAGCGTGTGCCCCTCTTAGGGATTGCCGGGCAGTGCTGCGGCATGGGTGACGAACTGCCCGCCGGCGGAATGTTTCACCTTGGCGGCGATGCTCACCTTGACCCAGAACTCGTAAGGCCGATGCGTTTTGCCCTTGCCGATGCACTCGACCTCTGGCGCGTGCAGGGAATAGACCTTGCGGCCGCGCCGGCGGCGCTCCTGTTCCAGCACGCGCCGGGCCAGGAACAGCGGCGGTACGAATGCTTCCTGCAAATCTTCATTCCCGACGATTTGCCGCTCGATGTCGCGGGAAACATCACCGCCTTCGGCTGCACCGTGGTGTCGATCACAACACGGGCGAGGTCGGAGGGCTTCATCGCGTCCGTCCGGGTCGCGACCGCCAAGCTCTCCTGCAGCAGCGCCTTGACCTTCTCTGCCCCATCCGCTGGCGCCAACGCGTGAGCGACGAACGGTCGAACACCAACGCATGTTGGAAGGTCAAGCCGTGAGCGGAACAGATCCTGCTCACCGGTCTCCCGTCGCTCGCGTGGTTGCATCGCAAATCGCCCGCTCCACTTCTCGTCCGCTCTCAGCGGCGCGTCCTATACCCCGCCATGTTGCGTATGCGTACTCTACCGGCCGGGTTCATCGAGCCGTGCCTTCCTACAAAGGCCGACACGCTGCCTTCTGGCGGGCTGTGGATTCACGAAGTCAAGCACGACGGGCTCCGCATCATCGCCCGTAATAACGGCGCGCAGGTGAGGCTCTACAGCCGTCCGAAGAGCTGCGGATCCGCTTGGGCGGTTGCGACAGTAAGAACCACACTCACGGCGACGAACGTCGTGCTCAGCTTGATTTCATGACGGTCACCCCTCTGAACGAGCCGCCGCATCCGCCAGCAGCAATGGCTCTTACAGAGTTCCCGTCAATTGCTAACACATTAGAGTGCATTTTTTGGACAAGGCCCGCAGGGCCGGTACTCTTCATCAACCGACAACGTCAAGCACAGCGATTAGCGCACCTCGTGAGTTTCGCGCTGCTGTCATCGCCCCGTTGCTAGCGCGCTGTTTGCATCGCCGCGCCGACCCCTGAATCGACCATTTTGTGATGGCCATCACGTCAGGCGTCCGCCATTTCGTGATGGCCATCACATCGGCCGAAGCCATGGCGCGGCATACCACATTTCGTGATGATCATATCGGCCACTCATTTGGACCACCGTACGTTTTTGCGATCGATGTCCCGCTGGAAGTCACGCACGATGAGTCAGGGTCTGCGAGTTTTGCTATTAGTGATGGCGTAGTGAGCGTTACTCGCCCCGTGTTTAGCGCGCTGGACGTGACGACCAGGTGTAGCCGGTCCCATACGCCGTCCCCGGAAACGGATTGGGTCGGCAAAAGCCGCCGCGGCCCAGCACCGTCGCCCAGCATTGATCGAACGACGAATAGCTGCAGTTGTCGTTGAGGCCTTGCCTGGGATAGGTCGCGCACCAGCTTCCGCTGGCCCCTGCCGCCTGGCTCGCTTGCGCGCTCGACCGGCGCTTGGCGTCAGCGTCGGTCAGCAGTGCTCCAGTTTCGCGGCTCCGTGGTCACCTCCGATGCTGGGCTGCTCGCCTATCGCGCATTGCCCGTTAGGCAACTACACGGTCAAAATCAGCGAATTCGAAATGCATGCCGTCCTTGGGAGGATTGAAATGACCTCCCCAAAAAAAGCCGATATCATTCGCGGGGGTGACGAGCTCGCGCAAGCAGCCCCGCATCGGGCATAGGGCCGGATCAGGCTGGTTATCATCGTCGAATGGGTTGTCGTCGGCATTGATGTCCATCGCCGATCCGAACGCATGATTACTGAGCTTGTCGACATTGTTGCTTTGCTTGACGCCATGCCCCGCATTGCTCGGAGACCTATTGCGCTTGTAACGAGGACTAAACATGCCGTCGAAATCGCGCACGAGATGAAGCAGGTTCACTTCCTCCCAGCGTGCGAACAGTTTTTGTACCTGCGGAGCCACAAGTTTGTGGCAGGTCACGGTGCCGGTGAAGCCCGTGGCGAAGCGCAGTTGCGGAATCTCAATCTCAACGATGTTGGTTCTGCGCCAGTCGTCTACCGCGCCATCGCAGCTTCCCAGGACGACGATCTCATCCGGATCCGCTCGGTTCGCAAGAGGAAGCTGCCTGAACTTGAAACAGCCCAATCCTTCATTGCGGCTCTCGTTGGTCGGACTTCTGAGGTTCCGTGGCTTGGGCGGGAACTGCTTGCCCTTCTTGTCGTCATAGTGGTCGTCCGGTACGACCAGATAGCCAAGCGTCTTGGCGGCATCCCGGGTCATAGCATCGAATTCGCCGGTAACAGCGATACCGTGCCGGACTTGAAAGAATTTTGTCGCATCTTCGGTCTTCAAGCCGAACTGGGCATCGATGCGGCCCACCTGCGGAATGTTCTGCTTCAGCAAAAAATACTGCCAGCGTTGAACTTCGAGCGGCACGTTGTTGCCGCCACGCTTGAGAAAGAATGGCATTGCGGTGTCCTCCGTCAGCCTTCCCCAAGCAACGCAGCAAAAACGAAACCATCAATCGCTCCGTCCCCGTTCAAGTCGACGGCGGCGAAGTCTCCGTGTCGACTCACGACCGAAACTTCGGTCCCGAACGGTAGCACCTTTTGCACGTCAAATTCAGTGCCTGGGCCTGCGCGCAGCCGCAGACCCGCGCGTGCCTTCACGACCAGACGCGGACTGATAACGGGCAGCGAATCAAGTCGGCCGAACGCACCGAAATCAGTGAATGCGGGATTGAGATCGTCGACATCGAGGTCCAGCCCGTCAATTGTCGAGGGTAGATGTTGAAACAAAGTCCAGCGATTTGAACTCTTGAACTGCCTTGTACCTGGGAATCCCAGGGATTGGGATATCCAAGTGAACTCAACCAACCCCCCATCGAGCAAGGTTTTGAGCGTTACTCCGTCGCCATAGACGCCCACCTTGTACTTCGGCAGGAGGTCGGATGACTGCAGAACGCTCCGCACTGCCTGGAAATAGGGAACGATGCGGTTGTTGACCTCGGGCTGGTCTGCGTCGAAGTCCACCGCGAAGTAGATGGCGGACCCGTCGGGTTGCCCAATCACTTTGGCCCCGTAATTCCGCGCATACGTTGCATCCGCGATCCCAGAATCGTGTGAGAAGGCAGCCGCCTGATCACCCGCTGCTTGGTGGACGACAGCGATGCTCATGCCGGCATTCAGAATGGCTTCCGCCTCGCTGCGAATAAGCCTCTTCTCCCGCTGCTGTGTAAACCGAGCGTAATAGCGAATAATCGCTGTGACCCCATTGGCGGCGAGACCGCTCAGTTTGGTGGTGGTGCGATGATTGGTGTCGATGATCATGCCAGAACCCTTTTCGATGCTCGTGCCCGCGGTTTTCGCCAGCTTGAGTCGCGTCATTCACCAAACCCTCGAGTGCTAAGCGCAGGGCGCTTTCATCTCTTGCAGGGGCTGATCTCGAGAAAAGGAAAAGCTTAGAGCTTCAGTTGTATATATCTATAGCATATACTAATGCTTGTAACAAGCCGCAATCGGGCGCAAAGGAAAATCTTTGGCAAAATTGCCGACGTGAACGCTGTTTGCCCGACGGGATTTCTGTCAAAAGCGGCCGGTGCGGTCATGAATTCTACTGCAGCCGGGGACGCCGCATTTTGGAGCGGTATGGGAACCGCCGATGGATGAAGAATTTGGCAGCCGCATTCCTGCAGATGAGCAAAAGCTGACGGCAGCTATCGGTAGGACGAAACGCCACTTGTTTGATGATGGGGCAGGAAATTCTCTGCATCTATTCATTTAGCGAGTCTCACAGATCGACCGGCTCTGTTAGTTTTACTTTTTAATGAGCGTCAGATTCGTTCCAAAGGGCAACTTCACGTAATTGCCACTTCGCCTCTCTTGATGTAGTCCATACGTATGCGAAACGTGATTACGGGCGCGGAGTCGTCGCAATTATTGGAACCCGTGACGTCCTCCACCGATTTTCCATACGTGGTGTAGTCCATAGCGCCTGCCCCTTCCCCCCAGGACGCGCCAAGATCGTACGCGGCGACAACTTTGCGATTCAGGTTGCGGATGACGATTTGAATCTCCCGGTTCGCAACGCTCGGTTATAGCCTGCGTCCTGCATATTTTTTTCTGACGTGCAGATGGACGCCCCGGTGGGAAGCAGACTGCTGCCCGCGGCGTTGAGTTTGCTCGGGATATTGACACTCAATTTGTAGCAGCCGGTGGCGCTACCGACCGAGGCCTGCGAATGGAACGTTGGGGAGGCGGCGAAAACTAATGTCCAAAAAATTAGATTTTTCATAGAGAGTCTCCTTTGGTTTAGGTTCCGGGAACACACCTCGCCGAAGAAATCAGGATCGAGCCGGATTGGCGAAACCAGACATTGGTGGTGCACGGCCCAATAACGATAACGATCAGCACATTTCCATCCCTGATAGGTTCGCTGAAGAGGAACTGGAGTCTTGCTCGCCAAGATATTTCGCCGCCTTTACCAATGCGGTCGCCTATACGATCGAAGTAGTGAATTAGGCGCAACCTGCGGCACAGATCGCGATCCTTCACGAGCGTAGTGAAGCTCCTTTCGAGGCGGGCGGTTTCGGAAAAAATCGACGACCGGAGAGGTCGCCTATGCGCTGGTTGCGAAGTTGGATTTCACAAAATCTCGATAAGACAGCGACCGGTCTCGCAGAGTCGCTTTACTGACACATCGACATGAATGCGGATATGAACGCGTCGCCTCGACACTGACGCCAGCAAAGTATCCTCCCGATGGAGGGAAGGCCCAGCGCTGCCCTCGCATCAACGGTGATTTTGCAATATTGCGATCGGCATGCCGTCGCATTCGCGCGAATGATCATTCAGCAGCAGACGATATCGCCTTTGGTGCTTTCCAAGCGGCCAAATTGAGAGAGTGATTGGTGGCCCTATAGGAGTCGATGACCCAAATTCGTGCCTCGGAAGCTGTCTTATCCGAAGACACTTACGTTGCGGTCGATACACCCGCGTTTGTCGGCGCGCCTGCCCCATCATTCCTGTGCCTGGAATGGTGCGCATTTGGCCGCTGTACCGAAACGGCTAGCAAAATCGACCGTGCCTCCGACAACGGGAATGCGCGTCGGCGAGAGCCCTCGAGTATACTGCTTTACAATTACGGTTTTTTTGTCCGGGCTGAGGCTGATCCGCACCGGTTCGAGCGGTTTGCCCTTATTCGACGCGGTCAGGTCGAGTGCGTAATACCCAATGACGGAATTGTTTATCGTGCGCGTCCCGCCGTCGCGGTCGAAGACAACGAATTGCGGGAGGGAAATCTCCATCAGACTTTTGTGGTAGCTGGAGAGAGTCACGATGCCGTTCCGACCACCCCCTGAATCACGCCGCCAGCTTGCAGGCGTGCCTTTCGACACTGCTGTTGACTTCGCGGTGGATGCCAAGAGCCGTTTTGATCAATTCGATCGCAGGCCGAGAAATCGCGACCCTAGCAAATGCAAGGCGCTTCTTGCGTTTCCAGGGAACGGAGGGGAGATCCGCGCGGTTTTCTGGAGTGCGAAGATGTCGATCGATGCGGATGGCCCCGCCGCCGGACCTGGGCACAAGAAGGGAACGGATCTGGATCCCACCGGACAGAACGTCACATCTTTTCGTTTCTCGAACGGCAAGAGTCTGCCTGCCGAGGCTGTGCCCTATATTGTTCTGCCGCTCAACGAGGCGAAGGATGGACCATTTGATCCAAAGGTTGCGATCGGCGATGTCGCCATCGTGATCTTTAAAGACATGATCACCGCTGCGATCTGTGGCGATCTCGGCCCTGTCAATAAAATCGGCGAAGCTTCAATCCGGGTTCATGAGGCGTTGCAGCCAGCCTGTCCTGATCCCTGCAGACGCGACCGGAATGGCTTTTGTTCCAAAGTTCAAAATTCGAGCGTGGAAGAGGACGTGCTCTATGTCGTGTTTCCAGGCTCCGCCTTCATCGAGGGTGAATTGACGTTGGACAACATCACCACAAAGGTTAAAGAACGCGCCTTTACGCTTTACAACCTACTGCGCGAGACAACCGCACCCCTAACGGCATGAGCACTTAGCTAAAACTCGGAGACCCTGACTCATGCTGCCCGCACCACCACCAAGACACCCATCGCAAAAACGTCCGGCGGTCCAATGGGATATGGGAGTCTTGCTCTGATCCGGAGCATGCGCGCTCAACACCTAGAGCGGATTCCACTCAGATTCGAACATAGCCTGCATGGCGAAAGAAGTTCCTGCACTCTTTCCCCGAGAAATCGGCAACGATCCGTCCGATCCGCCGCCATAGACGCGGAATGGTGCGCTCGCAGGCCTTGCGCAGGTCAGCCTTCACTTTGCTGATGGCCAGCTCGATCGGATTGAGGTCGGGCGACACCGTCGACCCTGTGGACTGGAACATTGTCCATGATCACGATATCGCCGCGCCTGAGCGTGGGAGCGAGACATTGCTTCACGTAAGCGAGGAACATTGGCCCGTTCATCGCGCCCTCGACAACGAACGGCGCGACCATTGCAAGTATTTCCTCTCTAGTGTCAATCGGAGCAGTTGGTATCCATGGCCAACCCTGGCCCGAAGTGAGCCGACCCGTACGGACTCAGCGGGCGGTCAGTTCAAGAGCCCTGAACCGCCTGCGCGCGGAAGCTCTCGGCGACCTTGCCATTGGCATCGATGCCGGTGAATAGATGGTCCGGTGTGGTCCGCAAGTATTGCCGCCCGCACGCGCGACCGCTCCGCCTTGGCTTCCCGCGAAAAGTGCCCGTGTTTCCAATTTGCCCGCCTGCTGCGCTCTAGGCCCTCCGGCGTGCGCGGCCCCGTGCTCTTGCCACCATGAAGCTTGCAGCGCCCGTTCGGCATGGCCGCACCCCGGCAACTCAGCTCCGCGCCCTGAACCGCCTGCGCGCGGAAGCCCTCGCGACCTTGCCATTGGCATCGATGCCGGTGAGATAGATGGTCCGGTGTGGTCCGTATCCGACCGCGGGACCGCGGGGGCCTTTAGATCGAGTCGCGCAGTGCGGACCGCAAGTATTGCCGCCCGCACGCGCGACCGTTCCGCCTTGGCTTCCCGCGAAAAGTGCCCGTGTTTCCAATTTGCTCGCCTGCTGCGCTCTAGGCCCTCCATCGTGCGCGGCCCCGTGCTCGGCATGGCCGCACCCCGGCAAGGCTTGCCCGTCCGTTTAGAGCGGGCGCCACATCGCGGGGCGGCGTTTGCCTTGAGTAACGCTTCCAAGCGAGCCCGCACACGGTCGATTGCGTTCGAGATCTTCACTTTCTTCGATCGCCTCAAGAAGGACTGGACGCGACGGACGGGCGACCAATGGTCAGATCACCGCGAAGCAGAAGATCGCCGCTTCGCATTCCGCTCCGATTTCACTACTTTGATCGATGGGGTGCCGGGCAGCAGAACGGTTGGAATGTCCCCGGAATCGTACAGCCTCAGAAAGAAATATCCGATGCCGGCAAGCCCTAGCAGGAGGTTGGGGGTTTCGCCGGCGCCCATGACGCCACATGGCCACGGCATCCCGGGCTGTTCGAACCGATCAAGTGCGCGGACGCCCGCCGCCTCCGCGGCTCGGCGCAGATCGGGATGACCGAGGACATCCGCTCCGAACACCAAAAGATCGGCGTTCCCTCCATCGCCATGACAGAGAGAAAAATTGCCCGTCCCCGAAGCCGCCTGTGCCAGGGTCGCCGAGGTCGTGCGGATCGCCGTTTCAGCTTCAGCGAGCGTCGCCGATTCATCGGGCATGAGCCTGTGCAAAGCCAATCGGGCGAAGCCTATGCCGGGTGCCCCATGGCACCAGGCTAGCATGCAGGGCGGCTCGCCGGACGGTCCCGATTGGGTGAAGCTCCGCAAATCGGGCCAATTGCCTTCAGCCGCGCGAAAATGTGCGCGCTCGTAGCGTAACGCTTCCTTCGCCGCTGCGAAAAAATCCGCTCGCGCGGTCGCCGCGCCGAGCGTCGCCAGGGCATAGGCGATGCCCGAAGCGCCGTGCGCGAGTCCAAGGAGATGGCGCTCGTTAGGCATAGCGAGTGTATCCCACGACCAACCCAGATCGGTGCGCGCCGCCCGTTTCACGAGGTGTTCGCCATGCCGCTCGGCGGCTTCGGCAAGTTGCCTATCGCGATCATGCTCCGCCGCCGCGAGCAACGCGGGAATGAAGCCGGCGCTTCCGTTGATGATGTCTAGCCGGTGGTCCTTCGGCGCCAGGCGAGCCGCGCGGCGCATGGCGGTGTGCCCGCGCGCGATCAGCTCGTCGGAAGCGAGCGCCGTCCCTGCGTCGATGCAAGACCTGGCGATGCCCGAAAGTCCAGAGTAGAATCCATACTCACCAGCGTCGCTCAGAGAATCGATCGCGGTCAACGCTTGGGCCAGCGCGCCTTCGGCCGTCGTTCGGATGATCGGATCGTCGCTCAGACGGGACAGCCGCGCCAGAAACACGCCGATCCCCGCCGTGCCATCATAGACGAGCGCAGTCATGGCGCGATGGACGGAAATCCATTGTCCGCCATGCGCCTCCATCGCCCAGCCAAGCCAGTTGCAGCGTCCCTCCCACCAGATCGCGTCGCGACAAAGCCGACGGCCAATGCGGGTGGCCGCGTCGAGAAAGCGGGCGCGGTCGGCGGTCACGGCAGCCTCGCGGCCTCGGGGATCGTGAATGGATCAACGCCGCCGGGTCCCAGCCAGGGTTGCTGCAGGTCGAGGCCCGCCGCGGTAAAACGCGCCGCGACGGCCGCCATACGCTTAGGGGTTTCCTGCCCCCCATCCTGACGCCATGCGTCCACGATTCCCTCGGCGGTCAGCCGGCAGCGATGTGATCCGAAACTCTCACCGGAGCCAGGTTCGACAGCCGCGCCAACGCCCCGCCAAAGGCGCTTGGTGAAGAGCGGCGTTGCAGTCTCGACCGGGACCTTGTCCAGCACGCTCGCGACGATCCGCGCCGTGATCGGAAAATAACGTACACCAATGTAGAGAACCGCAGCATCGGTGCGCCCGTAGAGCGCAGGGGTGGCAGGCGTTTTCAATTGAAAAGGAGTCTGAAAGCGATTGAGGGCAGCCGTCAGCTCCCCCATGAGCAGCACTGCGCTCTCGGGGCTGCAGTTGAAATAGAGGCGGACCAACGTCAGTTGATCGGCGAGCTCATCAAGGGTATCGCCAAAAGCGAAATAATAGCCCGGTTGGACGTCGAATGTGTCGTGTGACACGCGAACACTGACGGTCGTGCCGATTTGCGGTGCCACGCCCGGTATTCCATCAAAAATGAAGGCCCCGGGCATGGCGACGCGTTCGCGGTCGCCCTTGCGAACAAAGGCCTGCCCATTCGGCCCGAACTGATGAATGGCCCAGCCCTTGTCCCAACGTTCGCGGCCAGCGTTCGCCAGAACTAGCCGACGTGCGAACACCGGGTCAGATAATTGGCTGGATACCTGGCTCTGCGTCGGGGTGGTCCCTTGGTTGCCGGATCGCCGCGCGTAACAACGATCGTAGAGCTTCGTCTGGACCGCTCGGACGAGCGGGTCGGCACCATTGCCGCCGCCCACCATCGACGCCTGAGGCATGGCGCCTCCCCATTCGGCAGACATCTGAAGCATTCTCACGTCGATGGGAGCTTCGCTGCCGAACGTGAACGAGGTCGGCGAGTGAATGCTAAATTTTTCGAGCTCCGCAACGAGGTCCTCGCACGGGTCCGTCGTGGCTCCGGGCGCGTCCTCAGACATTGAGAAGCTCTCGTACAGCGCGCGCGGGATCTTTGAGCACGTTCAGGCTCACTTGCAGCAACGCAGACGCGGCGGGATCCAGCTGCGAGACGTAGAGCCGCTGCTCGATCGCCGACCACACGAGTCGTGCCGCGCCGAAACGCATGCAGCGTTCGAGCTCGCCACTCGACTGATCCTTCCCGAAGTTGCGCGTCTTCGCATACGCCTCCCAGAAGGATTTGAGCACCGGGCGCATCGTGTCGAGCGGCTGTGCGGCCATTGAGACATAGGCTTTGGGAGGTACGCCGCTCGCGATCGGCATGGACATGATCCACACCGAAAGGAAGCTCTGCAGCACGGCGCCCACATCCCACGCCGCGTCGCCGAAATCTGCCATTTCCCAATCGACGATGCGGAAATCAAGTCCGCCGGCCGCCGTGTAGATCAGTACATTGTCCCACTTCATGTCGCCATGCACGAGACTGTCGAACCGCCACTCGGCCCCGAGCGCGTCGAGCAGGCCTTCGAAATCCTTGTGCTGCTGCAGCAGCGCCGAAATTGCCGGTCCGATTCGGCCGAAGCGGCCGAGCATCGCATGGCCGCCGCGGCCCAAGGTGAGGATGAGCGGGATCTGGCGTACCAGGAGCTGCTTCAATTTCTCGTTCTCTATCAGCGCGCCGGCTTGCGTGTGATAAAGGCCGAGGCCCTCGCCCAACATGCGCCCGACCTCGATGGGAAGCGTCTTGTGGCGCGTGTGATAGTTGAGAAGACTTTCCGCATCCGGCAACAGTTCAACGATGAGGACGTGCCGGTTCTCGTCGTAGCGGATCAAGCGTGGCATCAGCCGGCTAAGGGCAGGGTCATCGCGCGCAAGTTCATAGCAGGCGGCCTCACGCTTTAGGGTGAGCATCGCATCCGTCTGCATGTTGCGCATTTGCTTGACGAACAGTCCGATGCTGCCGTTGCGGATGACCTTGAAATTACGGTTGCGCCGGCTGGAATCGATGATCGTGACGTGCCCGGCGACGATTTCATTCGCGCCGAGCAAGCCATGACGCATCAGGAAGTGTGACAAATTGGCAGCGCTCAGATGCATGCGCTTGTTGTATCCGCCACGCAGCGGTCGTCAAAGAAGGACAGTCACAATTTTCCGCCCCCGCGCTCCAGCGATATCGCAGAAGCGCGTCGGCGGCATCACACCTAGGAGACCGCTAGGTCACTGAGGGCAGTGCGGCGTGCAAGGATGTGCGGGCGTATTGCACATGAAACCCGTGCACGCGGGACTGCATGCCGCGCTGCACCAAGCCGATGCCACTCTCGCCATGCCAAGCGCCGCCTGATCGACCGGTCCCGGCTGGCCTAGGCCACACCCCAGTGAGCATGCCGGACTCGCCGGAGGACAGAACGGGGAAACAGGGCAGCAAAGAGATTGCTGCGACTGGCAGATGAACGCACACGTCATTCCGACCAGGGTCGGGACCGGACAACACGGCGTGCGATGCGACCAGCAGACCCAACCTTGTTGCGTCGGACAACCGATGATGGAGCACGCCGGCGTGCAAACGATCGGCACAGTACCCACTGCAGTGCCGCCGAGACAGGGCGCGGCCATAGCTGCTTGCCCTGGCTGCGCACCGGGCACGCCGCATACCGCGCCGACCGTAACCTGCGGACCGCAGAAGGGGGCTGGTGACGGGTGACAAACCGGGGCGCATGTCACCTCGGTCGGAAACGGACATTGCGGCTGACCACGCGTCGGGTGACACGGCGTGACATGGGTGCAGAAAGGCATGCAGGTCACGTGATGGGACAGACATGGACCAACAACGGAGCAATCGATGCCGCAAGTCGCTTGCGGGCAAGGCGTGCGCATTGTCGGGCATGGTCCGACGACGGTGCAGGCGATGCCGCAGGTGTTGACCGTGCACGCCGGCGTCATGCCGCATGCGGGCCCGAAGAGGGTCAGCGGGGGAGTCGGCTGCACGGCGGCAGCTCCGGCGGCCTGGCCCGCTCCCGCCTGGACCGCGCCGGCGAAATAATGCGCAAGCGCCTGGGCGGCGGGTGACATCTTGTAGATCAGCGCGGCGTCCTTCTTTACCCAGAGGGTGACGCCGCCGTGCGGATCCTGTTCCTTGGGTGCCGCCATCTGGTGGAGGACGGCATCCTTCGGAACCTCGACGTAATTGGTTAGATCGGGACTGAGATAAAGGCGGTCGTGGCCCTCCTCGGACGATGCGCCCACATAGCCGTAGAGCAGCATGACATCCGGAACGTTCTTTGGATCAGAGACGATGTCGCGCACAAATGGAGCGGCGTCAGCACTGGGCCGGCGTGGTTGTTGAGCCATCTCACCCCTCCTCGTTGCGAATTTTCCCTTTCATCTAGTCGCGACTAACATTTGCCAGGTAGTGGGCGCTCACCACCAACGCTGCTGGCGGCACGCTTGCTCCGGGCGTATCAATTGTCGTCTTTGACGGCCTTCGCCAATTCAGCGGCTCGAAATGTTTGCCGCACGCGATTTCTGAAATCGCATGTCAACACGCAGAACACAACTAATTTGTGTATCAAATACAAGTTGCAATATGACTCACGCTGATTCAAAAGTCCAGCACTATTCGCCAATGAGGCACGCATTTTCGAAAACGTGATGGGTTTTGAATAATAGGTTTCTATAGATCGTTTGATAACATAATGGGCGATCACACCTACTAATATGAAGCGAAGCGCTGAACATCGAACGTCTTGCGCAGGCGTTAAGGCCGGTATTGGCCGCAGTTCTGCGATGAGACGCAATATCTCCTGGAACATCTCCCTCGGGATAGCGACCTCCGGTAGTGTCCAGAATCTTTCGCACTTTCGGTTTTGGCTGAGCGGCGCCCGGCCCTGGCTTACGCGGTGATGGCACCTTTCATCTGGTCCTTCAGCAGCTCGATGTTGAGATATCTCTTGGTCGACCACGCCGTGCCGGCGATGTGGCGTAGCCTGGCAGCGGCGAGGTTGAGCGCGGATTGACCATCAGGGA